>SXGS01398323.1_pt1 | contig 42695 bp, 32 predicted proteins | sample 3174681 | NCBI WGS metagenome assembly SXGS01 (sample SAMN11356861, study PRJNA531348) | freshwater metagenome | isolation source: freshwater sample F1-80 | place: China: Fuxian Lake, Yuxi | collected 2017-12-25 | reverse complement strand
TCCAAGTTGTGTTCCCGTACCGTCGATTCGTCAACCAATAGTCGCGACATGCTGGATTCCTTTCCGCGTAAGGGAAGGGAATTTCGCATTAATCGCGAAACGAAGCTAGATCAAAACCCAGCGATAAAGCGGGCTATTGATTTTTTTGGCTGACAGGTTGGCCTTCCTTTCGACTGCTATTTTCAACCTTGCAGAGTGTGCCGTGAATTACGGTCTGGACGACACACATGAAATTTTCAGCTTTATTTCTTGCTTGGTGCCTAAGTGTCCATTCGGATCAATTCTCATTCTTGAAATCCCTGAAAGATTGAAATCCAGACCAGTCAGGGCTAGCAGTCGAAGTTGTCTCTGGCCGTGGAGATGCCATGGAGGAACTCCGGTGTCGCCATGGAGATGCCTTGGAAATTGCCGTTCGATTGACGCAAGTAGTTGATTAATAAAGAGTTGCGTTCTTGAATCAGCGAGTCAAGCAGTAGCGGATTGTCTGCCAATCTTCTTACGTGTTAATGAGTTTATGTACCAGCTACACCGATGTTGTTCGGCCCAAACGGAACACTTCTTGAGGAGAATCCGATGTCTGAAACTCGAAATGCCACTTGTCCGAATTGTCAGAAATTCACAGTCAATCACTCCTGCCACAATCACGGACGGGTGCATATACTTCGTCGCCGTTTCATTAATCTGGTATGCACCGGGTACAACAAAGCATTGAGTCGGGACCGGCGACTCCATGCCTGCGAGGTTCTTCGATCCATAATCCCCGATCCCGATCGTGTTCGAGCCGCGAACGCCGAATCGTTTCGACATGGCGGACCCGGAATTTGGGCACATACGGTTCAGCATGTCCTATGGCCACGAGTGCCGTTTACAGTCGTGGAAATTGCCTCAAAAGCGCCATGCGACCCCAGTCGATTGCGAAAGTCTTTTCCGGTCAAATCGAGTAGTGAATATTTGCACGCAAATCTCCTACTTGCGTTACTGCACCACACAGGGTTCCCAATCGATAAATGTCCTGAACTGCCAACCGAAAGGCAGTGGGCGATCGCCGGCATAGCTAAGGTATCTCCGAAGATTTTCGACGTCATTTGCCGACAACTTGACTTTCAGGATGCGCGTCCCATGGTGCGAGAATTCTCGGCAGTCCCATTCAAGGCCGGAGTTGTGCTCGATTGCCTAGTGTCGCATCCAGATCGGCAAGTCCTTAAGAAACTGCCATCGATCCAACCGGATGTATGCGAACTGCAAAATCAGCCAGATGTAAAGCGCGTTTTGGCGGAGTGTGTCGAGGAGGGGAACGCTGTCCTTTCGGAATATCCGTTGCTAATGGAGACGCTCAAACCCATTAGCCTTGAAACAGAAATCGACGATATTGCCAACTCGCTGCTTTATCTAGAATCCTGGTTCTTCGCTCGAGAACTGTTCTTTGAAAGCCTGGAAGACTGCGGTCACTTGCTTGGAATCTTTATTTGATTCGACCGATCAATCGTATCAATTTGATTGATGCGGCTAGAGTCCAATACTCTAGCCGCAGTTTCTTGGTGCGATTCGACAAGGTCATCGCCTGCGTCCTACGCACCTTCGCAATTTAAGTAGGGCTATTTTGGAGACAAATGGCGTCCAAACCCTGCTAGAACGTTCACTCAACAGGATTAGTTCGCTAAGGCAAACAATGGACGAAAGGCAAGATCATGCAATGGAACAAAGAGTATTTTGACATCGACGAGGACAAAGAAGAATGCTGTAACCTGGTTGCGTTTGGTGTTCTGGCATTAGGCACCTATATCGCGATGTTGGCAAGTCGACCCGGTACGGTTGGCACTCGGACATTTGCATTGCCAGCCGTGGGAACGATGCTGATCATGTCGCTATTGACCGGTGCGGCGACGCCAGGGACGTGGGATCATACGTGCCTTACGGTGCAGCTCTTCCAATTCCCATTTATGTACGCATGCCATCATGAATGTAGCATGCGACGACGGCGCAATGGCCATCGAATTCACCCGTACGGGACTGGCGAACCCTACGTGAAGAGCCGCATGCCCTACTTTTTCGAAACCAGCATTGGCATCCTTCTTGGAACTTTGTGCCTTGTGTCAACCTTCCATTGACCGGCGGATTTTTGTTTTTGTCCGCTTATTGTGCGTCGATTATCCAGACGACGAAAAACCCGTCAGACATGTCATGTGACCAAACAGGCTTCTGGGAACAATTGAAGGGGAGAAAGAGGCGGTTTTGATCGTGAATGGACGATGACCGAAGAAGTTACCATACGCCAATGCGTTTTTTCACTCATTGGCGATAATTCGCGTTTGCGGATTGAAGCGTCACGCCGTGTTCAGTTCCCAACATTAGACATGATGACTGAGTTCTCCAATTCACTGATCCGCCCGGACAATTGTCCACTGGAGATAAGATGCTGAATTCATTACCGCAGGTGAAAGTAGAGTCATTATTCGATGGATATGATTTGAACGATAAGGGGATACCACAATGTTGAGTTCAGAAAAAATCCCATTAGCTGATCTAACCGAGTTTATTGTGGCGGTCAATTCCCGCCTAGAGAGAATCGAGCAATTGCTGTCGGCAACAGATTCGGTGAAAGGATTTCAGAAGGATTGGTATACCATTCCCGAAGCGGCAAAGCTCTTGGATAAGCAGCCGTTCACGATTCGAGAATGGTGCAGGTTGATGCAAGTTCATGCCCAAAAACGGAAATGCGGGCGAGGCAGGACCAGTGAATGGGTAATTTCCAAATCCGAGATCGAGCGATACCTCAATGAAGGATTGTTGCCCATTCGCAATCAGGTACAGCTTTAACCAAACACTCGATCCAACTCGACCTTTTGACGATGTGGAAACAAGTGACGATAGCGGCGTCGCATGTCTTCCGTTTGGTGACCAACCCAAGAGTCAATCATGCGTTGATCAACAGCCAATGAAGCGCAGTTTGAGATAAAGGAATGTCGAAAAACATGCCAGCCTCGAATGACGCTCCAACGCGTGTTGGCCAAGGCAGCCGAAAGATGATCCGATGCTTCGTCCGGCGAAACACTTTCGTCGTTCTCACGTCGGTTGCTATTGCGTTGCCGCTCGACGCGGTGCTCGGCGGGAAAAGTGTAGATTGAATGCTCGCTGACCACCAGCCAATCGGTAAGCACTTGACGGAGGCGCTGAGACATAGGCACGTGTCGAAAGGTCTCGGTTCCTCTTTGTTTCTTTTTTTCGTGGATCAGGATCGCATTGTCCTCGAAATCAATATCTGCGCGAAGCGAACGGCACAACTCGCTTCTACGCGCACCTGTATGAGCGGCAATGAAGCACATGGGATAGAGGAAGTCGTACGTCGCGGTTCGTTTCACGTCCGTCAGTAGTTCGTCGAGTTCCTACCGGTTCAAATAAAGACAATCCCAGTAATCAGCATCGGATTGCCCCTCAGGGATTCCACGAGCAATTCTGTTTTGGATTTGCTCCCAAGTGAGAAATGGTTGCTTTTGGCGATGGCGGGGATACCTTAGCCCCTGATTTGGAAAATCGTGAGTTACTAAGCCGGACTGTTTGAACCATCGCCAAAGAGTACGAAGCGTGGAAAGCTCCTTTTGGATGGTTCCCGTACTTACGAATCTGCCTCGTTTGCCGGTGGCTTGCGAGCGAACGTTGATGTAGTGTTGAAGGTCGTCTCGTTTGATGGTCTGCAATTGTCGCTTTGGTCCAATTACGTGTGCAAGGTGGTTTATGTGGATCGAAGCAATGCGAAGCGTTTCCGCTGACAAAGAATCCACAGGAATACCAGAGCGGTAGCGCTCAAATATCTCGCCTAGGGAAATTGTGACCACATCGAGTTGCTTTTTGCCCACGCGACCATCAGACAGAAGGAATGAAGCAACATCAACGTCGGTGGGGACTTCTAGTCGACCAGTGGAGACCAAACGAATGCTCTCCTCAAGTCGGTGAAGGAGTTCCTCAGCGACTTTTTCGTCTCTGATCTTTAGAGAACGCTTGAAGCGGCGCTTGCCTAGTTTGAAACCGATCTGGAAAATGCCAGTGCGTTCGCGATCGAGCCAAGCCATTTTTTATGCTCCCAAGATGTGACGGAATCCTATGCTGGACCAGTCGCTGGGAACATCGATATAAGGGCAACGCAACGCCAAACCAGTTCCGTAAAAGTTCCGTATTTGGATTTGATACGAAAAAAGGACTTTGGGGTAAAACCCCTAAGTCCTTGGCAATTGGCGAGTTACGGAATCTGATTTCGATAAAAAGCAAGCTCCTCCGGTAGGACTCGAACCTACGACCCGGCGGTTAACAGCCGCCTGCTCTCCCAACTGAGCTACAGAGGAGTATTTGTTGGTTGGGTACGCTGGCCAATCACGGACTGAGTATAGCTAGCGTAGTTTGTCGTCATTGTTTTGGAAGAAATTTAGCCTCATTTTTGCTAATCGGCAAGTGGGCTCTCGTCGACTCGGTGGATGTGACGCACTTGGGATCGATTGGATCGATTGGGGCAATGAACGTGATTTTGCAACCATTTCCGGGTGATGACTGGATTTCGAGCTTGCCGCCGCAAATCGATGCGCGATGACGCATGCTGCGCAGTCCAAAATGATCCGAGAATGCTTGGCTGGGATCAAAGCCGATGCCGTTGTCGAGAACAGTACCATTGATTTCGTTGTTGCTGTGTATGCCAAGCTCGATGATGATCTGACTTGCTTGGCTGTGAGTTATCGCGTTTTGAATGGCTTGCTGCAAAATGCGAAATATTGACCAGGCCTGAGATCCTTGTAATTCTGGCCAAGGCATGCAAGGGAGTTTCAAAGTGACTTGGGCAGCAGGCTCGGATGTGGCTTGCGGACGAATTCGTTCAATGAACTCGCTTAACAGGTCGGCAATCTGAATTTTTCGGCTAGCTGTTTCCTCGAGAAATCGAATTAGGTTGCGACCTTCCTCGGCAGCCATGTCGAGCAGAGACTTGATGCGACTCAGGCAATTAATATGCTCGAGTTTCGAAATAACCTCGTTTCCTTCAGCAATTGCGATGGCGCCAGCGGCGTGCATGCGGGCAGCAACAACCCATTGGAGCAAGCCGTCGTGCAGTTCGTACGCGATCCAAGATTGATCAAGCGTTGTTTCGTTGACAGCGCTAAGTGAGTCCTGCCCCATTTACTTCAATCACCTGCTAGTCACAAATCCAACGCGTCCAGATCGTCAACAAGACGGTCTATGTCTCGCCACGATTGGTCGCTGGTATCTATTTCCGGCCCAACATGGTTGCCGAATCCAGTAGGCGAATTCTGATCCGCAAGGGGTAAGTCCAACGCAGTGGCAATGGGCGACATGTTGGCCGGCGCGCGAGAAATTTCTACATCAGATGTGGGTTCAGGCGGCGCGAGTATGTTTGCTTGCAACGGTGGTACATCGAGTCGCATCGCTGATGTTTCGGGCGCTGGCGATTTCTGAATAGGTTTGCTGAGACCAATTTGAATAGGCACGACTTGGATACGTCGATCATCCAGCACGCGCTGCGCGGTACTGACAATTTCGCTCGCTGTCATTTCGGGAGACAGCCTAAGATATCGCACGCGACGCATTAACTTGTCGATCTCTAGGTGCTTGTCGGTGGTTGCTGACGCGTCGGCCAGGTCGATTAGTTTTCCGGTCAACGCCAGTCGCTGCCAATGCGTCGCGGCATCTTCTAAGCGGAGCCAAGCGAGTACGACAACTTCCTGAGGCAGAACTTGTAAGCACAAATGATCGGTGCCGTCGAGTCGAATCGTGTCGAGTGCCGATACGAGAGTCATATCCAGGCCTGGAGTGAACATAACTTGAGTGACTAGCGCTTCCTCCAATTCCACGGTCCGACTATCGCGCCGCGACGACTGGGCTAAAATAACTGACAGACGGGCAGGCATGACGTATCAACTCGCTTTAGGCGTAATAAACCGGTTCAACGCAATACCGTTCAACGAACGTGGGATAAGCTTCCAGCTTGTCAATATCTTGTGCAAGCAATGGTGAAACTCCGCTACAGGTTGACAAGCTGGAAGCTTATCCCACGTTCCTATTTTGCTTGCCGCTATCAAAAATTGCATGAGGACATGGTGCATTCTAGCAACAATTCGGCGATTGCTAACCTGGCGAGAAATCTGCCGGCACTCTGCAAAGCTCTGCTTCTGCGCGGTCTTTAACTGGCGTGGTTCTGCAATCATCGCGATGAATCGCCTCGAACCGGTCGTAGTATGCCATTAGGACTTCGCGGAAATTACCTCGATTTGCCTTCAGTAAGTTCTCTAAGCGTGCTTCGTCCATGAACCATGTTCGGTGGCAAGTATCGGTATCCAACAGTTGCTGGAGTATCCGCCGTGCAAGGTCGGGCGTTACGGAGGTCTCGATCAGCGTGGGCAAATAAGTAGGCTTGTGCGACGTTAGCAGTAGTCCGCAGTTTCGACTCCGTTGTTTGACGACCGCGCGATATCGTGACCAAAGAGAAAGCTGTTCGTATCCATCGAGAACTAGCACCGATTTTGTGTCGCAGAGTTGCCAAGCTGAGCGGAGCAAATTGGCGCTGGCCTTCGCACCGCGCAGCGTTAACCAAACGACAGAATAGTCGGCAGGTTGATCGTTACATCGGTGCCAATCGATCAAGTCGATAACGGTTGACTGAGCAGAAGCAGAAGTCCCAGTAGGCAAAGCGGCACGACCGGCCACATCCAATTTTGTAACCACTTTTCCAATTCTTGGAACGAGAAACTCAAGCAAAGTTGTTTTCCCGGAGCCATGCGGACCGACGATGGCCGCTCGCGCTGCGTACTTGGAGAAGAACTGACGGGCGAGATTGGCAATTTCCTTGGGACGCGCGTCGACCCACGCAATCTGTCCAGGAGCGACGTAACGCGTCGAGAAAGGATTAGACTTCACGCGTCAAATGCCCGAGGTAAAACGCGCGCTCGGTGGCGATTTCGCGGCGATCGGTCAAGAATAATCGCAACCGCACACACCAACGTATCTTGAGCAATCGCCCTTCGTAGCTAAGCGGAGAACATGGCAAAATTGTTGCAATTTTGCGAGGTTGCGTGAGCGGTTGAGTCGCCAGTTCTTGACCGGAGAGTCGTTCAAAAAAGTGGACTCCGAGATCTTCGCTGCCTTTGCCTTCTGTGTACCAAATGACAGACGCCTCTAAGCTGTCAATCAGCTTTTCAGAGACTCGCTTGATACAATATTCGAATTCCAGCGATTCTCCGGGTTCCAGCCCCGGTTGCAGGCTGAGCAGGCGCAGACCTACCGCTGGTTCGCTTTTGCGAGCGAAGCGGGAACGAGCGGATGAACGACGACCGGGAAAGTTCGGCAAAACGATGGCCACCGCGACGCGTCTCCTTCGACGACAATTCTCCAGACGACAGCATTATGCTGCCCTTGAAACGTATGCATGGTATCAGGTGGAAGCCGGTATTTGCAATGCACCTCAAGAGGCTTTTCCGGTTCTACGATACATCTTCCCTTTTCCACTAGCACATGGCGGACCACTTCGATTCGTTCGGTTCGTATGTCGGTTCCTTGTTGGTAAGTACTCTCTTCAATACAAATCAATGCGACATTCAGCCGCTTGAACGCCACGCGCCCGTATTGGCAGACATACAACGCAAACTCCGCACCTGGCAAAAGTGGCAGTTCGCTAATTTCTACCGCAGTTGGACCAAATCCCATATGTTGCCTGAAGAGCCGAAAGAACCATCGAGCCGACCAGTAGCCCACCAGTGCAAATGGGAAAAGCAACACAGTCAAAAACCACTCCGGTTGACCTCGAGCAATATTTTGAGCCGCAATTACTGACAGCATGGCTAGCATCGCGTTCCACGCCAACGCAAAAATACTGCTGAGGATAAGTGGTCCAATTTCTCCTGACTGTACCGGTAATCGAAACGCCAATCGCACTCCTGGGCTGTCGGTAAATGATTGCAAATTAGGTAAAGTGGGAGGAGATTGTGCAGCCAGCGGACCTTGCGATCGGCGGTCGTGGTCGCGTTTCGCTTTCTGAACAAGAGCTGATCGCAATTCGCGGGAAATTGCAGTTTGGGCGACGCGCAGCACCAATCCCGAGACACCAATTAGGACGAACGATGCCGAGGCGATTACCAACAACCAAAACCCCAAGCCGATTGGAATTATTTGCGAATCAGGCCAGAATACTTGCCAGGTAACGATCGTGGTGACGGATACAATACCGAGTAAAAACAGAGATCCAAAGAAAGCTGCTTCACCGGCACTGCCGACCACCCACCAGCCACTCATCCGGTGGCCGCGTTTTTTACCCCACAGCCGAACCAAACGCTTCACAATAGGGCCTCATCCATGCTGAATCTCAAACGAATCGGACATTTGTCGCTGCAAACCGCGTTTCAAAGGTGCGCTGGTAATTTGAGTGATCCCATGAAAAGCTGCAAACTGATTACGCATATCGTAATACAAGTTGTATTGTTCACGAACGCATGCGGCGCGATTAACCGACTTTTTGCCGCCGACTGGCCGCAAATCCTTGGGCCGAACCGCAACGGCCAGGCTGCGGAAACGGAGTTGATGGCTCATTGGAAGCCCGATCAACTGACTCCCAAGTGGAGCCTGAATATTGGCAGTGGATTTGCGGGAGCCGCGATTGTCGACGGAAAAGTGCTGATCGCTCATCGCGTCGGTAATTCCGAAATGCTGCAAGCAGTTGACTTGGCCAATGGAACTCAGCACTGGGTAACTCCCTGGATGGCAACCTATGCCAGTTCGATCAATCCTGACAGCGGTCCGCGCTGTGTGCCCACAGTTGCCAAGGGAAAAGTTGTCTGTTACGGCGCTGCTGGCGATTTGGTGTGCGCAAATCTCCTCGACGGCAAGGTACTTTGGCGTCTGCAAGCTCGCCGCGAATATCAAGCAGAGGACGGTTACTTTGGCGCTGGGTCGAGCCCCTTGGTCATCAATAACGTAGTGATCGTCAACGTCGGTGGCCAATTGGGAGGCATCGTCGGCCTTGATCTGGATACCGGAGCCAAGTTATGGACCGCCACGAACCATGACGCGAGCTATGCGTCACCTATCCAGGCGTCAGTTCAAGGAAAAGTTGCTGCGATTGTGGTCACGCGACTGCACGCGGTTGTTCTCGATCCAACGAACGGGAAAATACTCGGTGAAATCAGCTTTGGATCGCGTGGGCCAACGGTAAATGCTGCAACACCCATTCCAATCGGTTCGGGCAAGTACTTTCTAACTGCCAGCTACGGAGTAGGAGCAACCTTGCTCGACACTTCCTCAGGATCCATTGAACAAGTTTATCGCGGCGATGAAGTGCTGAGCAGCCAATACAACACTCCAGTCCAGATCGGTCCCAACTTAATCGGCGTCGACGGACGTGAGGACATGGGAAGTGCGGCCCTCAAGGCATTCGATCCACTAACTAGAAAAGAGATTTGGCGAAAAGAGAATTTGGGAACAGCCCATCTAATTGCCGTTGGTCAAAAAGTTCTAGTTCTCGGTCTCGATGGGTCGGTGCGTTTGATTGATGGGACTGCCAACGAATATCGCGAGCTTGCGGTCGGTTCGCTTCCCCAAGGGACGTATCGAGCAATTCCAGCGCTGGCTGGAAAACAGCTAGTCGTGCGAGACTCGCGCGGGGACGGAACCGGCAAGCTCTACTGCATCGCGCTGCCGTAGGTATCTGAAGTAACGCTAGCTTGTTTCCCAGCTCCATGCTCGTTCCAATGTAATTATCGTGGTTCGCCAAACCAACGTGCATACCGAGTTTGGTTCGCGGAGTGAACCACGGCTATTACATTGAGGCGAGTGGCGCTTGTTTATCCTTGAGGATTACCTATGTATCATCGATCGAAAACGAATGTGCTTGCTGCGATTTGTATATTTGCGTGCTCACGATTGCACGGCGAAGTCATCGATCTGAACATTCATTCCAGAGTCCCATTCGCGGAGGGCAAAACAATTGGCAATCGGGGAGCTTTCGAAGTTCTGAGAGGCACCGCGACATTTGCAATTGACCCTAAGTTGGCTGCTAATCGTGCGATTGTCGATTTAGAACTGGCGCCACTTGGCGCGTCGGGGAAAGTCGAGTTTTCAGCCGACGTTGAAATGACCTTACCTGTCGATCGAAGCCAGGCAAACGGCGCGATCTTCTACGACGTAAACAACCGTGGAAATCCTACGGCTGGGCGCATTATCGATGGTGATGCAGAACACTTTCTATTGCGACAAGGATTTGTTTTCGTCGCCAGCGGCTGGATTGCTGAGGTGCATGCGGGCGAGAACAGGTTGACCTTGGTTGCTCCGGAAGCTCGTGAGAACGGACAACCGGTGTATGGTATTGTGCGCAACGAAATCGTGGTCGATGCAGCAACGACACGGACGAGTGTTTCGGATCGGCCGAACATGGGCAGCTATCGACCTTCGAAACGAGCCATGGCCGAGGCTACGCTGACCGTGCGTGAGCGCGAATCGGATACGCGCACGATCGTGCCGCGCGACCAGTGGCAGTTAGTTGTTACCGATGTTGCTCAGGCTGGAAAAAAACAGCTTTTGCCACTGGTCGAACTGGAATTGCCCCAAGGGTTCACGCCCGGATGGATTTACGAAATTGTGTACGAAGCGGAAGGAGCCATCGTCCAGGGAGCTGGCATGGCTGGAATTCGCGACTTGATTTCATTCTTGAAACACGATAGCACTCCAGCAAATCCACTGCGCGAGTCCAGCGGAAAACAGTTGACTGCCAGAGCCATCGGATTCGGCACGTCGCAAAGTGGTAGGTTGTTGCGCCAGTTCGTGTACGAAGGATTTAATGCCGATGAGCAAGGCCGCAAAGTATTTGATGGAGTGATTCCCCACGTTGCCGGCGGCGCTCTGGGATCGTTCAATCATCGCTTTGCATCGCCGACTCGGACCAATGGTCAACACGACGAGCATTTGTTTCCTGCGGACTATTTTCCATTTACTTATGGGGACTCGTACGATCCGTACCAGAACCGAACCGATGGAATCCTGCGTCGCGCGCGAGAGAATAACACCACACCGAAAGTATTTCATACGCAATCGTCCAGTGAGTATTGGCACCGTAGTGGATCGCTGGTTCATACCGACCCACTGAGCAAATCCGACGCAGGTATTCCAGCCGAGGTTCGACTGTACACGTTCGGCGGAACTCAGCACGGAACTGGAAACGGATTGCCAACCAGTGGAGGAAACGGTCAACAATCGACAAACCCGGCTGACTACAAACCATTCATGCGAGCGTTGGTGATGGCCATGGATGCGTGGATTCGCGACGGTGTCGAGCCACCGCCAAGCGTTTACCCGCGTATCGACCAAGGAACTCTGGTGGGCTGGAAGGCGACACAAAGTGGCTGGCCAACGATCCCTGGCGTTCGATACCCGACGGTCGTCCAGCAACCGCATGTATTGGACCGCGGCCCGCTGTGGGCAGCTAGGAAAATTGCTTCCATTGAGCCACCGATCATCAAGGAAGACTACACAGTGCGCGTACCGGCCTACTCCTCCGATGGCAACGAGCGCGGGACATTAAATCTGCCAGCCGTTGTCGCTGCTATAGCTACGTATACGAGTTGGAACATGCGCAGCGACCGCATCGGCGCGCCAGGCGAATTACTGGGCTTGCAAGGGAGTTACATTCCATTTGCGAGAACTGAAGAAGATCGCCGCAAACATGCCGATCCACGCCCTGCGCTGTTGGAGCGATATACAGGATTTGCCGATTACCAACAACAATTCATGGCCGTGGCACATCAGTTGGTGGCACAGCGATATATTCTGGCCGAGGACTTGCCGCGATTAAAAGCTCTCAGCGAACATCATCGTGGGTTGTTCGAGCCGAGCAAAAACTGAAATCGGTGGCCTAGAATCGTCGTCTGCTTCTTTCTTCTCCCTCAACGTATTTCGGAAGTTCCTACTATGCTGTTTCGTGCTCCATGCTTGTTATTATTGTGCATGTCGACCAGCTTGATCATCGATAGGAGTGCGCGAATTCTACCGAGTGCTGAGTCTCCAAAATTCGAAGCTCAAGAATTACCGGTAACGCTGCAAGTGGGTTATGCCGTGCGAGCTATCGATATCAATGCGGACGGTAAACTCGATATCGCGATCGTTGATAGCAAGCGAGTGATATGGCTGGAGAATCCGACCTGGAAGACACATGTCATCTATGAAACACCTGACGCCAAGTTCGACAATGTTTGCTTTGCGCCGCACGACGTGAATGGCGATGGGAGAATCGATTTGGCACTTGGAGCTGATTGGCAGCCCAATAATTCGTCCTCGGGCGGCACCGTCGGCTGGCTGGAGCACACGCAATCGGGACCTTGGATTTACCGACCATTGACGACCGAACCCACAACGCATCGGATGAACTGGATCGATTTGCGGGGAACCGGAAAACCTGAACTGGTCGTCGGGCCACTCAAGGGCAAGGATTCGAAGGGGCCAGGATTTGACAACGTTGGCGTGCGCTTGCTGGCTCTTACTCCTGCAGATCAGCCCGCAAGCGGAACTTGGTCGACGCGAGTCATCACCGATCAATTGCACGTGATGCACAATTTCGAAGAGACCGATTTAGATCAAGACGGACGCAAAGATATCGTTGCAGCCAGTTACGAAGGGGCAACGTGGATTCGCCCAAGTCGCGATGGTCAAGCGTTTGAATTGCGTCGAATTGGGGCGGGACAGGACCAAACAGCGCCCGCGCGGGGTGCAAGTGAAATTCGGCACGGGCGACTGAGTGGTGAACGAGATTATTTGGCGACGGTGGAACCATGGCACGGAGACAAAATCGTCGTGTATGTCGCTCCAAAAGTCTGGTTGGCCAGTTCGGAGCTGTGGCCGCGGTGGATTCTAGATCAGGAACTTGCTTGGGGACACGCGGTTGCGTGCGCGAATCTCGATTCGGACCCGGATCAGGAGCTAATCATCGGCGTTCGAGATGACAAGTCCGCCGAGCATCGTCGCGGAGTTCGTATTTACGATCCAGTCGACCCCGCGAACGGAAAATGGAATCGCACATTGGTCGATCCCGGCGCTGTTGCCATTGAGGATTTGGCAGCGGCCGACTTGGATGGTGACGGCGACAATGATTTGATTGCAGTCGGTCGAGCAACTCACAATGCGAAAGTTTATTGGAACCAATTGCCGTAAAGTCCCTTTGACTTACCGCGTTTTTTGTCCGTTGTCCGCCACGCGGACAACGGTCAAAGAGATTGACTGAATATTCACGGACAAGTACCTTAGAAGCATAGGAGATCGACTTTGTTTTCAAGACTGCTTGCGATTTTGATGTGCTTTCAAGTGCTGGTATGCCCGGCACTGTGTGCATCGAAGTGCGCGCATGCAGCGGCGAATGAATGCGGCACTGTCACGGAATCGGCATGTCCGTGTTGTCCGCATGAAGTGGCGTCGAAGGATGTTGAACATCGTCCCCAACCCGAACGGCCAGCCGTGCCTTCGAGTTGCCCGGATTGTTTTTGTTCAGGCACATTGCTCATTGCCAAGGAAATCGTCACCGATTGGGATTTGTACCAATGGTGCGAAGACTGCTGCTTAGATGAGGTAGCGGATTGGGCTACTCTGAAAGCACCAATCTCGAATGACTTCTCTATGGAGTCTCCTCCACCCTTTGGTCGAGTGTTGCTGCGCAATTATTGCGTGCTTCTTATTTGATAGCCTGATTTTTTTCCAGCTATCGCATTCAAGTGACTTCGTAGAGTTGTTTTGTCTACGTAATTGCATCTCAACTACAACTTGCTGTATTCGACCACGTCATGCTTCCTTGGGACTACGGAGTTCGAAACCTTGCGCGTCGTCCGATTCGGACGCTGCTTACGTTTTTGGCTTTGTTCACAGTTGTATTGCTGATTCTGGTTGTTGTCGGCTTCATACGCGGACTGGAGCGATCATTGGTAGTCAGCGGCGACCGTAATGTGGCATTAATCTACTCTGTTAACTCTGAAGAGAATATCGAAAACTCATCAATCTCTGCCAGCACGCCTGCGCTTATCACGGCTAGTCTGGGTACGATTTGGAATCGTTACGGAGTCGCTCATGTATCCCCAGAATTGTACCTTGGAACCCGCGTTCTCGTCGGCGAGTTGATCAATGGCCTTGGGTTGGTTCGAGGAATCACACGAAATGCCCCTCTCGTTCGTAACAACGTACAAATTGTCGAAGGGGATTGGCCAAGTCGAGGAGAAGTTTTGATTGGTCGATTAGTTGGACCGAAGATTGGGGTTGAAGCGATGAAATTATTACCTGGCCAGTCAATCGAATTCGAAGGTCAAGCATGGAAAATTAGTGGTCAGTTCGAAGCGAAGGGATCCGCATTTGAATCCGAGATCTGGTGCAATCTCGCGGACTTTCAAACCGCCACGAAACGCCAAGACATCAGTTTGGTTGCGCTGCGCATGAACCCCAACGCATCGATCGGTGAAGTTCAATTGTTTTGCAAACAAAGAACGGATCTCGAACTACGTGCCAGCGCGGAGACGGCGTACTATGAATCATTGCAGCAGCATTACGGACCGGTACGTTGGCTGGCATGGTTCGTCGTACTCTTGGTAAGCAGCTCGGGCATTTTCGCTGGTCTCAACATGATGTACGGAGCAGTTGCCGGACGCGTGCGAGAGATCGCTACCCTGCAAGCTATCGGATTTCGGCGACGAGCCATTCTTTTGAGTCTAGTGCAAGAAGGGCTGTTGTTGTCATGTGCCGCAGCCGTTTTGGCTGGCATAGTTGGACTGTGGTTAGTTAATGGAATCGCGATTCGATTCACCATGGGTGCATTCACACTAAGCATTGACGCAGTCGGAATTCTCATTTCGAGTGGCGTAGGCGTATTGATCGGTTGCCTCGGTGCAATACCACCAGCGCTCAAGGCACTTCGCGCCGATGTGGCAGTGAGTCTCAAGGCAATCTGAAAGGAGTGGATCGATGTATTGAAGTTAGATCTAACACTCGCGACGCGCTAGCGCCAGGTTGGGTCTACGATAACCAGTGAGCAAACGCTCAACGGCTGGCGAAAATTAGATGTGTTGGTTGGTTGTTTTTTCGATATTCCCAAATAGTTAGGAACGAGTCATGAGAGTTTGGATTGCAACGTTTTCGTTCGGAGTAATTTTGGCTGCGGTCGGTTGTTCCACATCGAATACCACGACCACCAGTGCACCTTCCGCAGGAGCCGACTACGTGTTGACCGCCGAACCAGCGGGCGCCTTGCCGGTCGGTGAAGCTCGCAAGCAAGTCAAGCACGATGACGAAGTGACGCTGGTCGGACTGATCGGCGGATCGTCTGAGCCATTTGTCGATGGAATGGCCGCATTCACGATAGTCGATCTAAAAGTTCCCTACTGCGCTGCTAGCGAAGGATGCCCAACACCATGGGACTATTGCTGCCAAACCGACGCGGTCAAGGACAACATCGCTACCGTCAAAGTGGTCGACGTGAGTGGCGAGACCATCCTGTCGGATGCTCGAAAACTGCTTAACGTCAAGGAACTCGCCAAGGTAACCGTGCAAGGTACAGCCAAGCGGGACGAACAAGGAAATCTGGCGATTCATGCAACAAAGCTATTCGTTGAGAAAAGCCAATAGCCAAAAAGATCGCTGGCCATGACCACCGAAACTAGACTCGATCTGACGAGACTGCAACGACCGACACAGTCACCTCCGACCAAAACCGCAGGCCAGGTGCGTCGATCTTGGTTTACGCGGTATGTCATCCCAGGTGCGATTGTCGGCGGCTTTCTGTGTTTACTGATGGTGACAGCCGGAAGGCAGTTCTTGCCACGCCAATCGATAACCGTGATGCCTGTCTTTGTCATGGAGACTCAAGCGACTCAAACCGACGCACCCTTGTTTCAAGCAGCCGGTTGGGTCGAGCCTCGACCACAAGCCGTCAGCGTCGCAGCGCTGACGGCGGGTGTAGTCGATGAGCTGCTTGTTGTTGAGGGGCAATTGGTCGATCGCGACGAACCGATTGCCAAACTAATTTCACAGGATGCCGAATTGCTTCTGCGCCAAGCTCAAGCAAATCTTTCGCTGCGCGAAGGTGAATTGGCTCGCGCCGAAGCGGAACTTAAGGCGGCGAAAGCGAGACTCGAGCAACCGGTACATTTGCAAGTTATCTTGGCCGAAGCCAACGGTATGCTCGCGAAGTCTCGCACTGAACTTGCAAGACTTCCTTTCTTGATCGAGGCGGCACGGTCAGCCGAAGGTTTTGCCAAAATAAATCTAAGGGGTAAACGGGCGGCACACGGAGGGCTTACCGTTCGACAGGTCCAACAAGCAGAGAATGAGTATGTCACTGCCAACGCAACGCTGAAGGAGTTGCTCGATCGACAACCGTTTTTACAAAAGGAAGTTGATGCACTCATTCAGAAAGTGAGCGGCGTTGAGACACAGCTCAAATTGCTGGTTGAAGAACATCGGCAATCCGAGGAAGCGAAAGCGAAAGTACAATCCGCGGAGGCGACCGTGGTCGATGCGAAAGTTCAGGTGGAGCAAGCCGAATTGAATTTGAGTCGCACGGTGGTCAAATCGCCCATGCGTGGGCGTATTCTTCGCCTACTCGTTTCGAGAGGAACGCGGTTAATGGGGCTGGAAACTGCGGCAGGCCAAAACACCAGCACGGTTGCACAGATGTATGACCCATCGCGGCTGCAAGTTCGCGCTGACGTCCGCCTGGAAGATGTCCCAAAAATTCAGATTGGCGGCAAAGTAGATATTCAAACAGCTTCGACCAAAGATACGATTCAAGGCCGAATTCTCCAATCGACGAGCAGTGCGAACATCCAGAAGAACACGCTTGAGGTCAAAGTAGAGTTGATCGACCCGCCCGAGAGCATTTGCCCAGAAATGCTAGTCACGACGACCTTTCTTGCTCCCAAGCAAAAGCCGGATCCTACCACTGCAAGCAATCTCGCGAGGATCTCCATTCCTCAACAATTGATCGGCGCGGATGAATCTGGATCGTTCGTTTGGATTGTGAGTCCCGACCTGCGAGCCATTCGCCGTGAGATATCCCTTGCCCAAGGCAGTTCCGGTGTACTGCGTGAAGTAACCAGCGGACTTACTCCAACCGATAAACTAATCGTCCAAGGGCGTGAGACGTTGTCCGCTGGCAAGCCTCTAAAAATCCTCGGCGAAGACCAAACTTTAGGCAAGTAGTTGAGAGTTTAGGCGAGCGGCAGATGGGAATTTACCAAGGCCTATGCGAATGCAAGCCCGAAGCGCAAGCGAGTGCGTCAATCCTGGCATACACTCGCTTGCGCTTCGGGGCTTGTATTGGTAAAAAACTATCTGCCGCTCGCCTTAGTGTCGGGCGAACAATGAGTGTCGCCTTTCGCTCCGCGAAAGTAGCGTTACATCATTCTTTCGCGGAGCGAAAGACGACAATAAAAAACCTGTCGATGCTTAGTGTCGCAAGAGAGAACTCCTGACCCTCAACCCTGAACCCTCAACCAATGAACATTCTCGAACTCCGCAATGTCACGAAGAGCTTTCGCAAGGGCGACGAAACCATTACTCCGCTGCACAATGTCGATCTCGACGTTCGCCAAGGAGAGTTCGTATCGCTTATGGGGCCAAGCGGTTCCGGAAAAAGTACCTTGCTGAACGTCGTTAGCGGAATTGATCACGTGGACTCTGGAGTCATTCGCGTTAACAGCCAAGAGATTACGAGTTTATCGCGAGGTCAACTCGCTGACTGGCGTGCAGCGAATCTAGGCTATATTTTTCAAACACATAACCTGGTGCCCGTGTTGACTGCCTATGAAAACGTCGAGCTACCGACCTTGCTGTTGAAACTCTCCGCCGGTGAGCGCCGGGCTCGAGTCGAACTCGCACTCGAAGCCGTTGGACTAAGCGATCGAGCGGGCCACTATCCCCGGCAACTCTCTGGCGGACAAGAGCAACGTGTAGGCATCGCGCGCGCCATTGTCTCGCATCCAACTGTCGTTGTCGCCGACGAACCGACGGGTAGCCTCGATGCAGAAACAAGTCTGCAGGTTCAATCACTTTTGAAACGGCTTAACCAAGAACTGAATATCACGCTGCTAATGGTTACACACGACGCCCACGTGGCTACGATCGCGACAAGGCAACTCTATTTGGACCGCGGGAAGCTGGTGGAAGAGTTGAGAGTTGAGAGACAATAGTAAGGCGACATCTTCACTCATGTTCAATTACGTCCTCAAAACACTGATCCGGCATCGAACGCGTTCATTGCTTACCGTTACGGGTGCTGCAGTGGCTATTTTTGTTTATTGCATCGTGGGCTCTGTTCAAGAGGGACTCTATCGACTTACTTCTGGCGCTGACGCAGACCGCCGTCTGATCGTATTTCAAGAGAATCGCTTCTGTCCTACGACCAGCAGACTGCCTGAGGATTACGCGGTCAAAATTGGAAAGATTGCCGGTGTTAAGGATGTGTTGCCAATCCAAGTTTGGACCAACAACTGTCGAGCTAGCTTGGATATTGTAGTTTTCAATGGTGCTGATCCGAAGAAAATTCAGTCGATGCGACCGGTCAAGCTTGCCAGCGGTAGCTGGAGTCAATTTGAAACCCAGCGCGATGCGGCCGTCATCGGGCGTAACATTGCCATGCGACGAGGGCTGAAGGTCGGTGACCAATTTACTATCGGTGACATCTCGGTAAGAATTGCAGGAGTCTTTCAGTCGGAAGTGCCATCCGAAGAAAATCTCATCTACACCCATTTGGCATTTTTGCAAAACTCGCAACGCAACGAGTCTGTGGGATTAGTCACGCAGCATGAAGTATTACTTCAACCGAGCGCTGATGCCGATCGCGTAGCTACGGAAATCGATGTGCAGCTACGGGCGAGTTCCGTGGCCACCAAGACGCGACGTAAAGGAGCCTTTCAAGCAAGTACGCTATCTGACCTCGTTGATTTGATTGGTTTCGCTCATTGGCTAGGCTACGCTTGCGTGGGACTCGTTCTCTCTTTGGTTGCGACGACAACCATCATGTCGGTACAAGACCGCATGCAGGAATATGCCGTCTTGCAAACGATTGGTGTCCGCCCACTGGGCACCCTGCGGTTGGTATTAGCCGAAAGCGTTCTGCTATGTTTGGTTGGCGGCGGCATTGGTTCGGGATTCGCATTAATTGCACTCCAATTCGGAGGATTCGCCATAGGGGCAGAAGGCGCGACGATCGCGTTCAAGCCATCCCTATGGTTAGGCCTTTCCAGTCTTGGAACTTCATTGTGCGTCGGCCTAGTCGCCGGACTTCCGCCAGCCATTCAGACAGCCCGAATGTCGATAGTAAACTCGCTACGAACCGCGTAATTCTCGCAACGTGATTATTTACCGAGAAATGGGTGACGGTGACGGTAGATATGATGACGCGACGGGATTGGCGTTCGTTGGCAAAGGAATGAAGGCAGAGGAATAGCGTGAGGCGTGAGGTTTTGAGATTGGTCTGGCCAATCGAATTTTATGAAAGCTAATAAGAGCTCGCACGCAGCAAACCGGCCGAATCCCACATTTTCCATCGGCCAGCCATATCCTATACCCGGTTCTGCCAGTTCTCGAAAAACATCCCTTGACGCCGTCGTCTGCGAGTCCCTATTCTCCGCTCAGTCGCAAGCGAAAACCGAACTGGTGATCGCAAGCAACTGACAAGTACCCGTGGGTGTAGCTCGCATAGATTGCTTCGCAAGAAGTTCATCGCGGCTAAAGAAATTCCTCTTGTGCATGGATGCCAAGATCAGGTAGTCTTCCCTCAGTACAGGTCATCCAACGGTTCGATTGAACAGGATGTTCGATCGACCAATTAAAAATCGATTTCCGCTCCCGGAACCGTAGCGCGCAGTCCTCCGCCCCCCTGGGACTCGTTCACTTCCGGGAGCATTTTTTTTCCAAAGGTCCCGCTTAACTGCTGGGAACTGGTCTAATGCGGGCGGTTGTTTTTAGAGCGACTCTTTCCGTGATCCGTAAGTCAACGGAAAGGAGTCCGAGATATCGCGTCTAGTTTAGCTAGCAAGTCAAACTATGACGGCGCCGAATCGTCGCTTGATCGACCCGATTGAAATCCTACTGCGCATAAATAGTGCGTTTGCCAAAAAAACAAGTATGAAGGTCATTGATGACGGTTCTGGAACACTTTGAGCGAACGAGATGTTGTCCGCGTGGAATAGGTCATTGAATGGCGAAACTACATCAAATTCAACGCGGCGGAAAGGCGTCGAACTCGAAACTCCGAAAAAACTCTTTCCCGCATTTAAGTTGTCGCTGAAAAGAAAGGTATTACCTGCAACAATCATTTTCGATCGTGGGGCAAAGGCGAAATTCCAGTCAGCGCCAAACGCGTAGATATCTTGCGAGAAAACGAGGGCAGGGGTGACGGGTGGTGTAGATCCATTTTGGGTCGATGTTTCAATGCGCCAAAACGTGGTGCTATCTACAGAACTGAAAAACGTTCCCTCTACAATTAGATTTCCACTTGGTCTGTCTACATCAAAACTTAGCTTTCCAATATTTGTGACTCCCGAGGGGAATTGAAACGCTTTACCGACGCCGGTTTCATATGTGAAGCCGGTAAATTGATTAAACGTTTCAGTTTGAATGGTCTTTCCCGTGAGAGATGCTTCCCACGCTGCGCGATTTGTGAACACGACGTTGGCCCACGCATGTCGCGGATTCCAATGAAGTGTGATCATCAACGAAAGAGCAAAAATCAACGAAAATGGTGCCAATCCGAACATCTGCTTCGCCGACGAGAATTGTGACATTTCAAGCCTATATCTATTTAGTGAGATTTCTGAAGACGGAAGATGACGACTTCGTGAAATATGCGTAACAGCGGGAAATTACATAGAAATCATTATACTTCGCCATTGGTAAACAGGTTTTTGCACCTACTTGCTGCTCAGTGCAATATCGATGGTGTTCGATTTCTTGGCGACTTCGACTTCGATTTTCTGTTTGAAGTACTTGGCGGGGACTTTCTCTGGCACAGCGGGATTGCCTGCATCGTCCGCACGGGCACCGGTCTTTACGGAGACCTCGCAGACTCCCACCTCAGCGCCCATCTGTTCCATGGAATATTCCAAAGAATAAAAACCTTTCGCGTCAGTCACTCCGTAGGACAGGCGGCCACCCACTTTCGGCTCGAACATCACTAACGCTCGTGTTAAGGCGAGCGGCAGGTAGTTTCTTACCAATACAAGCCCGAAGCGCAAGCGAGTGTATGCCAGGATTGACGCACTCGCTTGCGCATGGGGCTTGTATTCGCTTAGGCCTTGGTAAATTCCCATCTGCCGCTCGCCTAAAGGCAATACCGTTCATCGAACGTGGGATAATCTTCCAGCTTGTCAACCTGTAGCGGAGTTTCGCCATTGCTTGCACAAGATATTGACAAGCTGGAAGCTTATCCCACGTTCGTTGAACGGTATTGCGCCTAAAGGGGCACCGTCCAGCGTGACCACGCCAGAAATTGGTGCTACTTTCATATCATTGCAACCGGTAAAGCAGACACACGCCAGCAGCGGTGCGAATACGAGCTGCCGGCAAAAAAGCGACCGTCGATTCATGGCGATGCCTTAGAGTCCGATTGATAAACTCTGGTAACAGCCGCCCATGAAGAGAGTCGAAATCTAGTACAGCGGTTTTGGCGAATCTATCACCTCAAAATATCTCGCCAATGTACGCGTCAAGCAAATCGGGACCCGCCTACGCGACGGCGGCAATCGATTCTATGACCACGAACCCTTTGTGAACACGCTGTAATGTCGCTAAGCTGATGCGGAAAACTAAGAAGAGTTCGCCCTTTAAAGACAGCGCCAAACAATCACAAACTGATAAAGGATCACCAAGGATGCCAACCGAAGCTGGGAATACTCGTCGCGAAGACACCTTGAAGAAATTTCCGGTCCTCCGCGGTGCAGACGTTCACGGAGTCACCTATGGAGCAGCCGATAAGGAGCTGTTTGATAAGTTTCTGCGCGGCTTCGTGCCACCAAACTCTTTCGATGCGCACGCGCACTTGTACGATTTGCGCCACGTGTGTCCCCAAGCAACGATGGAGGACTTTACTGGCAGGCCCGAGATCGACCACGACGCTCTAGTTCAATCCATGAGCCAATGGATGGGTGATTTGGTGGTCAAGGACGGGCTTTACTTTCCGTTCCCAGTCAGGCAACTCGACTGCCAGGCGGCGAACGAGTTTCTCGGCGCAGCGCTAAAGCACAAACATGGCAGCAGAGGCTTGATGGTCATTCGCCCTAACGACGATCCATCAATGGTCGAATCCCAATTGCGCGCTCACGGCTTCTTGGGATTCAAAGTCTACCATGTGTTTGCCGCTCGAACCGACACGTTCTATTCCGAGCAGGGCGAGTTTCTTCCCGATTGGGCTTGGGAAATGGCCGATCGTCACGGGCTGGCGATCATGATGCACATGGTACTAAGTCGAGCCCTGGCGGACCCCAGGAATCAAATTTACATTCGCGATCATTGCCAACGTTATCCCGGTGCGAAGTTGATTTTGGCGCATGCGGCGCGCGGTTTCAATGCGCGACATACCGTCGACTCGATCGACTCGCTACGTGGACTGGAAAACGTATGGTTCGATACTTCGGCTGTTTGCGAATCGGCTGCCTTCGAAGCGATCATTCAAACGTTTGGGACAACCAGATTAATGTACGGCAGCGATTATCCAGTTTCCGAAATGCGTGGGCGCAGCATCGCGATCGGTGATGGATTTTACTGGATCTACGATTTCAACTCGCAGTGGGATGGATGGCTGCACGCCAAGCCCGAATTGATCGGTATCGAGTCGTTGCTGGCGCTACAGCAAGCGTGCCGCAGTATGAAACTCGTCGATCGCGACATCGAGAATATTTTTGGCCACAACATTCGCCAATTGCTTGGGCTGGGTCGTAAAACCCCTGAGTCAGTTGAGCAGCAGTCGGCGAGATTGGATTCGTCGGGGCACGAGAATGTTCAACAACTGTATCGTCGTGCCAAGACATTGATACCCGGCGGTACTCAGCTCTTGTCGAAACGCCCGGAAATGTTTGCACCGGACAAGTGGCCGGCCTACTACGAACAGGCGATTGGTTGCGAAGTTGTGGATACCGATGGCAAACGGTATATCGACATGTCGCATTGCGGAATTCTCTCGTGCATTCTTGGCTTCGCTGATCCGGATGTCAACGCAGCGGTGATTCGGCGAGTGCACCTCGGCGCAATGGCAACTCAACAAACGGCAGACGAAGTGGAGCTTGCGAAACTGCTAATTGACATACATCCGTGGGCGGAACAGGCGAGGTTCTGCCGTTCCGGCGGTGAAGCCATGGCAATCGCGGTCCGCATTGCTCGCGCACATACGGGGCGAACCAAGTTGGCGGTGTGTGGTTACCATGGCTGGCACGATTGGTATTTGGCTGCCAATTTGGGCTCGGGTTTAGAATGCTCAACACCAGAAATCGTTCAGTCGGGTTCCGTGCGTCAACTGGATGGACACTTGTTACCCGGTCTCGAGCCTAGCGGCGTTCCTCGTGGATTGGCAGGCACTGTAGCAACCTTTAGGTACAACCACATCGACGAACTCGACCGCATTTTGGACGGTAGTGGTGGCGAGTTGGCGGCCATTGTTATGGAACCAACTCGCGGTATCGATCCCGCCGATGGGTTTCTGCAGGGTATTCGCCAGCGGGCAACGCGATGGTCAATTCCCCTGATCTTCGACGAGATATCCAGCGGCTGGAGATTATGTTTGGGAGGTGCCCATCGACTGTTAGGTGTCGATCCGGACATTGCTGTGTTTGCCAAAGCGATGAGCAACGGATTTGCGATGGCAGCGATCATCGGTCGCGCGGCGATTATGCAAGCGTGCCAACAGTCTTTCATATCGAGCACGTTTTGGACCGAAGGTATTGGTCCGGCCGCAGCGGTCGCTGCAATTAACAAGATGCGGCGAATCGACGTCCCGGGCCATCTGGCTCGCTTGGGTGCTGAAGTAATGCGCGGCTGGAAAGAATTGGCCGCAAAACATGGGCTGGCGATTACAATTAGCGGACGTCCAGCATCGTGCAGTTTTTCTTTTATGCACCGTCAGAACGCAGAACTGTTAACTCTATTAACTACGCTCATGCTGGAACATGGCTTTCTGGCTGGCAGCAGTTGTTCGATGACACTCGCCCATGAACCGCGTCACGTCGCGAAGTATCTGGCTGCACTGGATATTGTGTTTGCGGAACTCGCCACGGCGATTTCAAGCGACACGATCAGTAAACGGTTGCAAGGACCAGTAAAACACTCTACTTTTGCGAGATTGGTTGATTGAGTTTAAGGAAAATCGACGCTGACACCACGAAAAAGTAGCAGAACTCGAAAATCAATAGTTTCGTTTTGGCGTTCTTGCCGGCTTGGACATAGGACAAATTGCCCACTAGATTTCGCCCAGGAACGAGATCGAATAATCGAATGTGCACGAATCGCGCAGCTATACTATGATTCCAGGCGCGCGATCGGCAGGTGGCTGAGGTGGGGTTTATACTGGGTGTGCCTAGTCTAACGGTTGGGCTCCACGCGATCCCTACTGCTAGACCTACGAACGCGTATTCGATTAATTTACCCTACGAGAAAATTCGGATTTCCTGGACGGGGACATCAATTAAACCTTGCTTCCCAGATCTCTGGTGATTTTGCGATTGTAATGAGCCGTAGAAATTTGATCATTACGATAACGGAAGGAGCTGGAGTTGGGCGACGCTTCATCGTCGAACCAGATCATCGATTGTCGTTTGGACGAACAGCCAAATCTGATACAGTTATCGAAGATAACTTTATGTCTGGCAAGCATTTCGGCGTCGAGCATTTCGGCGAATATGCCGAAGTCCAGGACTATGGCAGTAAAAACAAGACGATGGTCAACCGACAACCCGTTGACCAACATCGGCTGAACCCAGGCGACATCATTCGAGCGGGAAAAACGGAATTTCTGGTAAGTTGGGACGAACCGTTACCGGTACCCACGGATTCAGCTTGGAACGATGACAATCAGGCTCGCCATTTACGTCCATCAACGCCCGAAGTTCACCCACAACCTCTGTTCGAGCAATCGAATCTATCGCCGATCAGCGACAGCAGTAGATATATTCCACCAATTCGTCCGCTCAAAGAGCAGGCGCTTAGCAATGTAAACCAAGCCAAACCGATAAATCCGTTCGAGTCCAGTGACTTGCCGCCGGTCGACTATTCTCGCCTCGACGTCAAACTCAGTTCGCAGCGATCTCCAATTGCAGTTTCCTCCAGCGCGCCCATCCCCAGTTCCGGGCGCATGATGCGACTATCGCTTACTTTGCGAGGTGGCATCCAGGAGATCATCGAAAAACTTGGCCGACAGCCACATATCCACGCTCAGGTTGTTGCTCACTTTCGCAAAATTGGTGTTGGGCTGCCGGATAGATTAACTGCCACTCCACTGTTCCAATCGATTCCGGACAAAGGAGATTTTCTGCCGGTTATCGTCAGCACCAACGACTGGTTGGACCGAATCGATGCCACGATCGCACATCGGCTGTCCATCAATGATGGCCTGATAATCGTATTGCTAGAGCGCAATGTAATGAATGAAACGGCGGCATTGCAGGAACTGACAACGCGCGGTGTCCCCAATTTTTCAGAAGAGAGTGGATTTCTAGGTTGGTGTTGGCCATCGCAATTTTTGCCAATGTGCCAGTCAATGAATCCTGAAACGCTGGCGCGCTTCATGGGAACTTGGATCAGCGGCTTTATTTGCCCGGCGCGCGATCGCCAAGTGATCGTATTCGCTAGAGATTCCTTAGAGTCCGTGCTCAAAGAGATGGGGTTTGAGTGAGTGGTCAGAGGAGATTTTAGATCTCAAAGGCCAGATCTCAAATCTCACGATCGATTTTTCTCTCGCGGTTGTTTGCTATTGGGAGCGTGCTTGGGCGAAGTACTGGACCGCCGGATCCATATGCCCAAGAGCTTCGTTTAGCCATACGTTGCAGTACTTCAGCAGAGTTCCTTTTTCGACATTGATGTTTCTCAATGACAGGGTGTACTCTACTTCAGCTTGATGGTATCGCAAACGGGCGTCCAGCAATCGTCGATGCGTTTCCAAGCGAACATCTAATTCGGCTTTCTCGCCCGCCGACTCTTTCGCATCGATAGCGTTCAACTGTGTGACAATGCTCTGCAGTCGCTTTTCCTGAAGCATCAGATTTTCATACGCGCGATTGGCTTCGTTGATGGCGTTACTCAATCCTAGATGAATACCTCGCTCTTGTTCGCGCAGGATTTCTGATTCGCGAACCAGCAGCAACTCTGAATTGCGAACGGCTGCGTGGGCTCGCCGAAATCCAACCGGAGCTTGATATTCCACTCCCAACTGCCATTCTTGAAACTCGTTGCCGAACAGGCTGTCGGTTGCCGAAGCAGAGCCGTATAGGTTTCTGCCAAAGCCACGCATGCGGTACTGGCTGACCATGTCTAACTGGGGCTTGAGGAAATTCCGGTTGGCGATCAATTCCAGTTCGCGCTGTTTGATCACCCAGCGTTGTCGGCGAAGTTCCTCGCGGCAAGTGAGTGCTTGCTGAATTGAGCTGTGCCAATCAAACACGACTTTGGCGACGCTGGGCGTGTCGGTCGGACTGACCAGCAATCCATCGTTAATCGGCAAACCGATCAGCGACCTGAGCTTGCGCTCGCTGACGCGAACGCCACCAGTCCCGCGGAAAGTTCCACCGGTGCTGCCGTTATTAGTACGAGTACCATCGATCGCACGACCGTTCAGAGAGTCGATCACTTCAGACTGAAGTCGATCGACTTGCTCCTGAGCCTGTGCGCGCTTGCCAATGGATGTATCGGCATTGGCTAGGCTGGCTAGCGTTTCTTCCGCGATATCGCGTACGGCGATGCGCGCTTCCAAATCGCGATAGGCGTAGTAGAGGTCCCAATACGCATTCTCGATCTCAGCCACGTAGTCTCGCACCGACTTTTCGAAGTCAATTAGATTCGTGTCTGTACGCACGCGAGCCAGCAAGACACCATTCAACTGGCCTGGCGTTGCGCCCGGACCAGCGATTGTGTTGAATTGCACACCGGCGCCCTGCAACAACGGTTGGCGAACTTGCGCTTCGATGTAACTCTCCCATGACAACGGTAGGAAAGTATTCGACGTCTGATTGTTGCGGTCGTAAATAGTGACATCGCGTATTGTAAACAGTCCGCCTGTCGCGGCGCGTTTCGAGATGCCAATCTGGGTCGTGTTCAAGTCTTGTTCAAAGAACCCATTGCGGCCGATGAATTCGTTATTCAATCGGCGATCGTTGCTGTCGTAGAACGTCGACGCGACTAAGTTCGCGTCAAAGGCGCTCAGCGCTGCTTGTTCACCGATGCGAGGGTCCGTAAACGCTATGGCTGGATCGAGATTCGAAATTATCGACTGGGGTGAGCGGACTACTGTAACACCCAAGTCGCGCATGATTCTCGACGAACCCAATCCATGCGAGAGGCACTCTTGAAGCGACATATGTCGCAGCCTGTCTGGTGTAATCGTCCGTTCGTCAAAGTCAGTTGGCGATGCCTCTTCGAGATAATAAGGCATATTGCAACTGGGTGTGGCATCGGCTTGCGTTAACTGAGTTGTCGCAACTGTCGATGTTGTTCGCGCTGAATGAAATCGAAAGCCCCTGGCACGCTGGAATTGACAGCCAACGAAACAGGTGCATATGCTAGCACTCAGACCGAGCGTTGTTAGCAGCTTGAGCATAAGGAAATGACCTGTTGTGACTGTTGCCTGAAATGCAATCATCCGCGATGCAGCGATTCATTCAGTGAGTTGGGCTACGCCGCCCCGTTTATGGTGTTCGGATATCAATTGATTTGGAATTTAGAAAATCACTCCGTCGCACGCGTTTAGATGCCAATCGAGCACAACAACTAGGTTGGTGTGCAAAGTTTTTTGCTAGCACGATCATATCTGCAGTCAATGCCGGGGAAATGCTTGCTAAAGCATGCAAATGCCAGCAACATGATGCAGGATTGTTGTGAATCGCTGTTGGAAATACACTGGCGACTTGCTAGCATTTTGTTTTCAGCTTCGATGTCTAGCTAGATCTCTGACCTGGCTCCCAGTGGGCTGCAGATAGAGGTGGGAAAGGTACCAGCAAAAGTATTTTCAGCAACGGTATTTGACTCTTATCGATCCATGCCAGATTTTGAAGCTAGCTAAAATTAATCATTCAGTTTCCTTGCATGCGAGTTCGTGGTAAGAACTCGCTGAAGGTGTAAGCGGATTGGTGCTTGCCACTAATTTGCGAGCAGAGCCCTGAGCAATCGCGCAGAGGCTGACGCAATATCCACATCATCGGTGACCATCTACGGTGCGTAGGCAGTAGAGTCAGCACAGAGAAAGGCGGGAGGCTATGTCAGATTGGCGCAGTGGAGATAATGATCGGGAGCCTCCACGGAAACCGGTAAAGAGGGACACCGTTCAATCAGTTGCTCCCATTCAGCAACGTGGCAAACCAGCCGCCAAAGCGGACTGGCGCGGACGATCTGCTCCTAGTACTTCAACCGCCGCCGCTGTGGAACCTGGCTGGTCGAAACACGTTCAGACCGGTGACGCCGATACGCGAAAACTCCGCCGAATTCTGATTGTCAGCGGCATCTTGCTTGCCCTTTGCTTGCTGACCGCTTTTTTCGTCGACTGGATTTGGCGTCGGCCGCCTAAGATTCCGTTGTTTTGGTCGATAACATCCAGCGAGTATGGGTCTGCCGATTTAGGCGAAACACCGTTCGGACAAGTCCAGGTCGAACGTGCCAAGACAAACATTCCGACTACGAACATTGATCTCAGCATCGATTCCAAAGTAAGTGGGTCGGCGGGCCAAAAAAAGTCAGGACCTGGAAAGGCATTGGTACGTGCCTATCTGATTTCTGGACACATCGCGCGACTGTCTGACAGCGATGACGCATGGGTGTTAGTCGATTCCACTGGTGATCCGTTTGGCGATCCCACCAAGTGTACCAAGATCCAAATGGTACTGCAGAGCATCGCTGACCAAACTCCCTCCAACCGCTACGCCCTTGTTGCGTTGGATGTCAGGCCACCAACCGTAGTCACAAACTTGGGCGACCTTGGCTTTCCAACTGACGCTTTGATGAAGGCCCATGAAGGCCTGTCTGCAGCCGATCAGGATAAAATCATTCTCGTTTTGCCATGTCAAGCCGGTCAGGAAAATTGGTCGGCACCTGAGTTCTCCAGTTCAGTTTTTGCACATTTCTTTGTCGAGGGTATCGCCAAAGGATTTGCGACATCCAAGCGAGCGTGGACATCGTCCGAGATAACACTTGGCGATTTTAAGCAGGGGCTGGTGGCCGCCGTGCAGACTTGGGTCAGCCTCAATCGCCATGCGCGGCAGGAACCCGTGTTCAGGATGTCTGCCAAGACTGAATCGAACTCTGACTTGCGAATCGCGGGCACAGCAGGAATATCAGCAGACCGCCGCATTTCTAACGCAACTGACCTCGACAAAAAGACCTACGACCAACTCGGCGATTTGTGGAAGCGGTTTGTGCGCCTGAGCCCGATGCGGTCGGTGGACCCAATCGAGTTTTCCAAAATCGAATCTCAATTAATCCACCTTGAAGAACTGGCGGAGAGTACGGCGGGCGCTAGCAATTCCGGCGATGGACCAGCACAACCTGCGCTCCAGCGTTTCTTGGCACAAGTCGCCCAAGCCCTGACGGCGCTCGAGATCCGCAGGGACCAAATTCCTAGAGTCAGTTTAGTTGAAGCGGTAATGATCTCGCGAGCCCGAAAGTCCGAGAGTTTGTTTGGCGATATTGCTGCGCTGACCGTGGATGGAAAATTGGAAGATTACTTGGTTCGCGGCGCTGGTTCGCCTCCGGCTGAAAATGCAAATCGCAACGGCCAGTGCTGGCAAGTCTGGAGATTGCTCGCTGAGCCCGCCAAGGAGCTGAACAAAATTGGAGTGGCTCAGCAGTCAAGTTCTTGGAATGATCGATATACGCAAGAGTGCCTAGCTAGATGCTTGCAATACGTTCGCGATCCGACCGCCGCTGAGTGGTTAGAGATTCAACTGTTGCGCATCATTCTCCATGAAATTGATTGGCAGGCTCAACCAGTGAGTCCATTTCGCAACGAAGCGATCGCTAGAATCGTCGGATCGTTCGACGCCCTGCAATCTGCTGCATGCGCGCCCAATCCCGAACTCTCACTATGGGTCAAGGATGATGTTCAGCGTCTTGATAAATCGTTTGTACAGGCGTTCGATTTGTTGATAGTCAATGACTTTGAGAACTGCGTCAAGTTGTTGCGTGGCATCTCGACGGACGTTGATAGCCTGGTCCACAAGTCGAATCGGCTGAGCGAAGCCGCCAGTTTCCGCGATTCGATGATCCACATGACGCCGCACTTGCTTGCCGCATGGTTACGTGAACAACGCCACGGTGATTCGCGAAAAATGGAATTGATGGAGCCCGAAGAATTGTCGACGCTGGTGAAATTGTCGCTCGATGTCACCGACCTATTGCGAAATCCCCAGCCGGCAGCGCTCGATCCTCGATTGTCTACTCCAGAGATCCTTGCCGGGCAACAGCGGTTGAACTCATTGGTGAATTCCGCGTTTGCACGTTTGATCGAACAATCTGACAACGACCCTGAAGTGCTCCGCGACAGTAGAATCGCTCTGCGCTGGCCATTGCTTGAGCCAAGTTTACGACAGGTCTTGCACACGCGGGTTATGTTGCACCAAAACGAAGTCGACGCACCGAGCGCAGCGCCCGATCAAATACAGTTTTCCTCCGTCAAAGATCGCGTGGCTCGCGCGTTCACAAAATTCCCGGAAGTCGCGCGAGCATATTCACGCATCTATGAAGGGGATCCGCGATTGTCGCTCCAGAACCTTCAGTCGGAGCTGGATCGCAATCTACGATCGTCCACCTCGCCGCTAGATGTGGCCGCACTCTATCAGGCCAGTCGCCGACTCCAAGTGGTTGGCAACTCGTTGGGCCAAAGAGGTTATGCAGAAGCCATCGATATCCAGCAATGGCCGTGGAATGCGCCGCTAGCGTTTCGCAAATACTGTGAATCCCAATACGTTCGTTTGCAAACCAGCAGATTGTGCGATGCCGTTTGGGGCGACGGGGATTTTGCCCAGCGCACATCGGGACTGTACTTCGAAGAACTGGTGAAGTTATACCAAGTCGACGTTGATCCACTGAAGAAAGTCCCTGGCTTTGAACAGTATGCAATCAGTTTTGACTTGAGAGAGCTGATAGTTCACCCGAAAGAGCAACTGGCCAGTACCCAGGTCAAGTCGATTACACCTGTTTCCGCTGGAGCTGCGACCGAGTCACAATCAGAAATTCTCGCCAAGGAAGTCGAACTTGCCAGCAGCCTTGTGGGCCCAGGCAATATCCTCGCGCTAAAGCTGGGAGAGCAAAGTATCGTTCCGTTTTTCGAAGGGACCTGTGCTTATCCGCTGCGAGATCTAAAGACGTTGGTGATTCGCATCAAGAAGTCCGATCAGCGCGAGAAGTTGCGTTTAGCGTTTCGCGGGCACTCCTTTGCCAAAGAAATTCCCGCCGAAGAAGCGCCGAAGCAATTTACGGTCGCTTTCAATCGGATCACGCCAACCGCGCCAACGGTAATGGTAACTTCCGCAACCGAGGTCAATAGCACTGTCAGCCTGCTGTTAGATTGCTCGAATTCGATGTTACAGCCGCTGGCTGGTGGCGGAAAAGTTCACGATAAACTCAAGCAAGTTGTCGTTGAATTGCTGAATCGAATCGACAAACTGAATGAAGAAAACGACAACGTTATTAAGGTACGCTTGTTCCTCTTTGGCAGAGTGTACGAGGAAGATCCCGATACACGTCCTGCGCAATTGCAGCAGTTCTCTGACCCTGTCTCGAATCAGATTTGTTACACAGGCGAGCTGGAATGTGATGAGGTGCGTCGCATTTTGGAGAGCAATTGGGTTCGACCCTCGGCCAAGACACCGCTTTACGACGCAGTTTCGGCGGCGATCACCTTGACGCCTAATGGCCTCAATCGCATCGTGGTTGTCAGCGACGGAGCAAATGATGTCGAGGATGGAATCAACCCGGCATTAAATTACACTGGGCGGAAAATCAGCAGCGATGAACTCAAATCGAAAATTGGTGCGTCTAAGAATTGCACGGTCTATATCTATCAATATGAGAATCTCGTCTATTACCAGGACCGGGATAATCGTGCGAGAGCCGAGAAATCGATCAAGGACTTGCAACAGCTCGCGCAAGACATGAAACAGGATGCGAAACTAAGTTTTGGACTTCATAAGCAAGTAGCGGATCTCAGCAAGGATTTGTTGGACTCATTTCCTTCGTCGTTGGTACGCATCACGCCGGTCAAGGACAACAAAGAACAGTGGAGTGGTACTTTCAGGAAACCGATATCGGTAGCAACGAAGAGTACTTTACCGCTAGATCTCAACATAGATGCGAAATCTGTCGAAGGCGTATCGGCTGAGCCAGTGCGCGTCGCGATCGCCGGAAACGAACAGCTCAAGTTGATATTCTCGCTGGGCACGCTTCGGTACATAACCTTTGAAGAAGAATTGAACGACTACGGCTTTACATTCCCGTTTCCACTGGAACAGCGTGGCGGGAATCAGGATTTGCAACTTCATGCTCGGCCGATATTCTCTGCGGACAACAGTGAGTTTTCGGTCGAGTTGGCCATGCACGAAAAGAACCAGCGTAGCGACTTTACGCGCAGGCCAGAGTTTGCGGTGCTCGAGTTACGCCTGCCAGATAGCCAACGCAGTTTTCATTTTTGGGATTTCAGTTACCAGAGCCGCCACTATCCAATTTTGAGCTTTCCTGCAGTACGGCTCGAACCAACGGACCGGCGGTTCGAACTTGACTGTTGGTTATGTGTGGCCAACCCCGCCGAACTCGGACTTTCTGCCGACTTATTGATCCCACAGAGTCGCGCTGGCAATGCATTTTCCGTGGCCGTTAAAAGCCCGAATGCCGAGCGCAAGTTTGTAATTGCGCGAGGAGTTACCACGTCGACGCGCACCTATTCGGAAACCAGTGATGGAATCCGCGAGACACATCAGTCTAAATTGGAGCGCAACTCCAAGTCCTACTTGGTACCGTTCGCCAAATTAAATGAATGGACCGTTTCAGGCAAAGTCCAGCACTATACACTGCCCAGCCAATTCCTCCCGAACTGATGCCAAACAAAGGACCTCTTGGCCGTTTGCGTTCCCAGCACTACTATGACGTCCTTTCGTGTTGTGTCCGTGTTTTTCTGTGACCGTGGCAAAAGTGCCCATCCTTCACTTCGCAGTAACCCAGCATGATAATAGGGAACGTTCAAATGATCAGAACTTTTTTTCCGACTATTGTGAGCTTGAGTTGCCTGATGGTCTTGCTGCCTTATTTTGGCAGTGATGCGCATGGTTTGGAGCGACCAGAGATCGAGTTCAAGATTTTTCAGTTTCCCGCTGACAAAATTCCGAGGATTGATGGAAATGCGGACGATTGGTCGATCGTGCCCAAGTCGTATGTGATTGGCTCAGACCAGCTCAAGGAGACGGTCAAGGGAATCGGCGATGGTCGCGATGCGAAGAACTTGGACGTTGCGGTTACAGTCGGTTGGGTCAAGGGCCTGAACCAGCTCTATTTTCTTTACGAAGCGTACGACAACTACTGGGACTTTGCTGCCACCGATTTGCACAACGATATCTTCGAAGTAGTTGTAGACGGCGATCTCTCAGGTGGACCGTTGATTCGGCAAATGCACCCAGTGGAGAGCTTGCGGAACAAACTGGAAACTCACTTCGCGTTTCATGGCGTTCATGCTCAGAACTATCACATTTTTACTCCAGCAGAAGGTAAAGACTGGGCGATGGTATGGGGCAGCCAGCCGTGGATCAAAGATCTGCCGTTTGCTAATGCAGCGGCGAAATACAATTTTCGGCACGGCGAAAGCGGACGTCTGATTCTCGAATTTTTTATCACTCCATTCGACCATGCTCCACCGGAACCGTCGCGAGCAATCGTATCTAAATTAGTTGAAGACAAAATCATCGGGTTGTCGTGGGCGATCTTGGACTACGACGACCAGCAATCGAAATCGTACAGTGCGTTTTGGAATCTCTCGCACAAGACCACGATGTACGGAAATGCTTCCGATCTAGTTGCATTTCGACTGATGCCGCTGGAATCCAGTTTGCGCAAACCGATCGACGCAGATTGGTCGTTTCAGGTCGTGGAGAACTCCGTCAGAACGGTTGCGTTTCGCGATCTCTCTTACGGCAACATTAGTTCGTGGAAGTGGGATTTTGGTGACGGGGCGACTTCTGAGGATCGGCATCCAACGCATCGATACGAAAAATCCGGCGAGTTTGTCGTAACTTTGACCGTAGAGGGTCCCGCCGGAAAATCGCGGCGCTCAAAAGTCTGGGACGTAACGTTACAGTAGTCCCAAGCTGTGTTCGTACTGGGTGCGCTGTTGTTTTCGTCCGAGTTCGTCGGTCAATTTTTCCCATTCGGCGGCAACTTGTTTAAGTCCGTCGGCAATTTCAGCGTTTCTTTCAAGGATGCGCGCTAGTTGCTGCCCCAACGCGGCGCGGTATCGTTCTGCACCTGGAAACCGCAACTCCATTGGCAAGCCAACTCGATTCGCCAGTCGGCGCTTTAGCGACGCGACCTGCCAATCGGAAGCGTCCGGACCACTGACCGGAGCATCGGGATCAATACCAACGATTGCCTTGGACAGAATATTGCGAGTTGCCGGCGTTGCCAGCCATTCTACGAATTGGTCAGCCCGAGACGACTGACGGCAGCTCTCCGACAAACTGGCGATCAATCCGCTGCCTGTGTTCCATCCAAAGTTGCTCGCCGATTTCTCCTCTGAACCTAAAACGTTCATGGACGATGGTCCGATGGCAACACGGATTGTATTTGTAGGCTGGGTCGATTTCTCAGTTTGGCCAGCCAAGCCTATGCTCAGCGATTTTTCGCCATCATCCATTAGCCACGCCCATGTTTGATTCCATGATCCAGTCGCGGCCACTCCGCCTCGCGAAGCACGGGCCATAGTGCGAAGAGTTTCTGCCGCTTGAATAAACTCAGCTTCGCCGATCCGAGCGCGCATCGTTTGCATTTCGAACAGAATTCCGAATTTTGGGTTTCGCTGGCTGAGGCTGCCGGCGATTGTCAGAAATCGATCGACTAATGCATCGTGATCAACTGCTACTTGCACCGGCTGTGATTGCGCAGCTTGCGAATTCTCATTCGCAGTCCTTTTCAGTAATTCTGCCCACGATTTTACAGCGGCCTGGGCACTTAAACCTGACCGACTATCGCCCAGCAGTATTGGTACTGAGCAACCCAGTGGTCTCGCCCACGTATCGCCGCCGTATCGACATTGTGCAAGCCAGGCTACGGGAACTACGTTTACTGCCGATTCTCCAGCCGTCGATGGCTCAGCAGGCTTGTTACGAACTTTAGTTAGCCAGGCGCGTTTAACGAGTTCACCCAATAGCCGAGCTGGATACACGACGATGTCGCAGTTGCATGAGGGTCGAGCAAGAAAACTTGCGGTCGAAAGTACCTCTAATTCGATGGGTTGCTCCGACACAGACTGCCATTGGCGTCGGACCAATTCCACATTCGCCGACGGTTCAACGATCCAGATTCGTAGTGGAATCTGAGAGACTTGCGGTGTCTTTGCAGAATCCGGTACGGAAATCTCGGTTGGTGAATTCTTCTGCGAGCACCCTGTCGCTAAGATAAGGACTCCCAAAACGGCTTTGGCAAGCAAAACAGCGTTGGCAAGGTAGTGAAATTGAAGCATATCGCGCTGCGGGTGGTTAGAAGACATTGGAATCGTAAGGAGCCAAATAATTGTGGCATGTTATATTGGGATTGATATAGGCACATCGGGGACGAAGAGCCTGATGATCGACGCCGATGGAAATATTCTGGCGGAGTCGAGTTCGTCGTACGCTGTTGCCATGCCCAAGCCCTTGTGGACCGAACAAGATCCGGAATTGTGGTGGAACGCAACGCTGAAAACTGTTCGCGCCGTCGTCAAGCAATCGCGAGTGAAACCAGCGGAGGTCAAGGCCATCGGCTTGTCGGGCCAAATGCATGGATCAGTGTTTCTCGACAAACGCAACAGCGTAATCCGTCCGGCTCTGTTATGGAATGACCAGCGCACTGCCGCGGAGTGCGACGAAATAACTCAAGCTGCCGGCGGACGCAGCGAACTGATTCGGATGGTGGCGAACCCCGCCTTGACCGGCTTTACCGCTCCGAAGATTCTCTGGCTGAGAAATCACGAACCCAAACACTTCGACCGCTTGACGCGCGTATTACTTCCAAAAGATGAAATCCGTCGCCGACTCACTGGGGAATTCGCGACCGACGCCAGCGATGCTAGCGGCACGTTGTTGCTCGACGTCGTGCGTCGGCGTTGGTCAACGGAATTGCTCAGCAAACTACAACTGGACTCATCTTTGCTTGCCCAGGTATACGAATCCGAGCAGGTAACTGGTTCATTGCTGCCAGAAATTGCCAGTCAACTTGGACTGACAGCGGATTGCAAAGTCGTGGCTGGCGCTGGCGATTGTGCGGCCGGAGCGGTTGGCAACGGTATCGTGCGCAAAGGCATATTAACTGCCTCGCTGGGAACCTCTGGCGTGATTTTTGTACACAGCGATGAACCGCAATACGATGCCCAAGGTCGGCTTCACACTTTTTGCCACGCAGTGCATGGCAAATGGCATATGATGGGCGTAACCTTATCCGCCGCAGGTTCACTGCAGTGGTTCGTTTCGAATATCTGCACGGAGCTAGCGGCGCGGCGTGGAACCGATCCATTTCACCTGATAACCGCAGAAGCGGCCAATACGGAACCCGGCAGTTCGGGCCTGCTGTTCCTGCCGTACCTGGCGGGCGAACGAACTCCGCATGCCGATCCGCTGGCACGGGGAGCGTTTGTCGGCTTGACCGCCGCGCACCAACGTGGCCATTTGTCGCGAGCCATTATGGAAGGAGTCGCGATGAGCTTGAGAGAAAGCCTAGAAATTATGCGAGCGTTAAATGTTCCCATCAAGGAACTGCGAGTTAGCGGCGGTGGTGCCAAGAGTCCGTTTTGGCGTCAGGTATTAGCCGATGTCATGAATCAACCAGCGTGTGCGATCAATGCCGAGCAAGGACCAGCGTTCGGCGTCGCGTTGCTGGCGGCTGTGGGCAATGGTCAATTTAAATCCATCGAAGAAGCTTGCAAAGCAACCATCGAAGTAACTTCGAAATCCGTGCCCCGTCGACCGGTAACCAAGTTGTACGATCGCCTATTTCCAGTTTACCAGTCGTTGTACCACAGTTTGAAATCGGCCAATACAGCGCTGGCCAAAACTTGACGCGTCTTTCATTTGCTTGAAAACCGCCTTTTGCTTAGATCATTGACCGATTTTTGTTTCCGCTTGGAATATCGCCATGAAGCTCACCTATTGGTTGTTCGTAGTAAGTCTCGCATGTTGCTTTTCGGAGCGACCGTTTTCCGCTCAAGATGATTCGCAGACCCGCATTGATTGGCATCAGTTTCGTGGCCCGCAACAAAATGGAACAGCGCCCAGCCAAAATCCGCCCATGGAATGGAGTGAGCAAAAAAACGTCCTTTGGAAAAGCGCGACCCATGGTCGCGGATGGGCCTCGCCAGTCGTCTTGGATAACGAAATCTGGTTGTCCACAGCCACCGAAGATGGCAAGAAGATGTACGCAATGTGCTTTGCCTTGGACTCCGGCAAGAAACTGCATGATGTGCTGATTTTTGAAAACGAAGCAGTACAACCCGACTATCACGATACCAACAGTTATGCCTCACCCACGCCCGTCATGGACGACCAATACGTATTCGTGCATTACGGCGCCTATGGTACCGCGTGTTTGGAACGTGCCACGGCCAAGGTAGTTTGGCAAAGACGCGATCTGCCTTGTAATCACTATCGTGGCGCGGGCAGTTCGCCGATCCTGTTCGAGAACATGATGATCGTTCACTTGGATGGCTACGATTATCAATACGTCGTCGCATTGGATCGCGCTACCGGCAAGACGATCTGGAAGCGCGATCGCCAAGTCGATTATGGAACAACCAATGGTGACATTTTCAAATCCTATTGCACTCCGCTAGTGATAAACGTCGACGGGCAGACGCAACTGATCAGCCCGACCAGCAAGGCGGTGCTGGCATATGACCCACGTTCGGGCGAAGAACTGTGGCGCGCCAAGTACAACGAACATTCCACAACAGCTCGACCACTGTTCGATGGCCAGCATTTGTTCGTCAATACCGGTTTCGGCAAAGCTCAACTTTTGTGCATTCGCACCGGAGGAAAAGGGGACGTTACGGGCACCAATATATTGTGGACTCAGCGAAAAGCGATCGGTTCCAAACCGAGTCAGATCCTCGCGGGCGGCCGACTTTTTAGCGTGACCGACGACGGGTTGCTATCGCGCATCGACACACACACTGGCGAGATCGCCTGGCAGGAACGGTTGGGCGGAAACTACAGTGCATCGCTGGTCGCCACGGACAGTCACTTGTTCGCATTTGATCATGAGGGAAAGGGATACGTATACACGCTGGCAGACCAACCGCAGCGAGTATCGAGGAACTCGCTGGACGATGGCTGCCGAGCATCGCCCGCAATCGTCGCGAATAGTTTACTAGTGCGCACTTCGACCCATCTCTACCGCTTGGGACAAGTTAGCGGCGCACAATAATAGTCGCGATTCAATTGTCGTGCTTTGCTCCTCGCACCAAATCTGTTCCGCTTTTTTAATCGTTGGTTCACGGAACGCTGTGAACGGGCGTTGCCAAGATGGGTATCTGGACCGGCAGTTGTAATGGACGATAATAGGCCGACTGGTGAGGAATCTAGTGTTCTACCGACTGTTGCTGCTTGGGAGAAATCGATGAGTGCGCGATGTTGCTTGATGATTTTATGCGCGATGCTGGCCATGCCTGGCCGGTTGTCTGCGGACGAAGGTGTGAAAGAACTGTTCAATGGCAAAGACCTAACTGGCTGGAAGGGAAATCCGGAACTGTGGAGTGTCAAGGACGGCTGCATTACCGGAACTGTCGGGAACGTACCGCTGAAATTCAATACGTTTCTAGTCTGGCAAGAGGGCGAAGTTGCGAATTTCGAACTCGAACTGGATTACAAGATGGTTGGTAACAACTCCGGTGTTCAGTACCGCAGCAAGCTGATCGACGCGGAGAAATTCATCGTGGGAGGCTATCAAGCTGATATCGATACCAGCAAAGACGGCAAGCCACCGCGCTACTCTGGCATCAACTACGAAGAGAAAGGGCGTGGCATTCTGGCGGAGCGTGGCCAGCGTACGACGATCAGCTCCGATGGCAAGAAGCACCCTGAACAATTCGCTGCATCTGAAGATTTGGCCAAACACATCAAGGTCGAAGACTGGAACCACTACAAAATTGTCGCCAAGGGCAACGTGCTGAGCCATTACATCAATGGCCAGCTCATGACTGAGGTGATCGATAACCAGACCGAAAAAGCCGCGACCAAGGGCGTGCTGGCTTTTCAGATTCACGTCGGGCCGCCGATGGTCGTACAGTTCAAGAACGTCCGCTTGAAGGAGCTCAAGTAAGCGGCGGTGTTTGATACAGCACTTTGCCAGCGACGCGAATCTCGGTTTCGACTAAGTAAGGTTTGATGCCTTCGATATCGATATCCATGCCAAGTCCCGGCGCTTCGGGTGCTTGGACTTGGCCATGTGCGTCGCGGGCGATTGTGTTCTTGGTAATCTTTTTCGCCAGCGGTTTCAATTCCGTCGGGTACTCGCAGATTCGATCCGCTTCGATTCCGGCAAACGGTTGCAAAGATGCTGACAGCGCCAAGTTTGATGTAAACGTATGATTTACGTACGTGACTTTCTTTGACACGGCATAATCCGCCACGTCTTTGGCAGTCGTAATTCCTCCGATGCGCCCGGCATCGATTTGCACATATTTTAGACCGGCATGGTCGAGCATGTGTTTTGCCATGTAGTAGTTATGGCATCCTTCACCACCGGCCAAGCCAATCGGCACGCTTACTTCGGATAGCGCTCGGTACTCAGCCAATGCGCCAGACACGAATGGTTCTTCCAACCAAGTCGCTCGCGTGGCGCGGAGAGCGTCCAGCCTACTTCGAGCCGCATCTAGATCTGATATCCAGACCGTACCCGCATCGACCAGCAATATTCCTTCGTCGCCCAAACCTTCTCGCGCTGCATGGAGTTGATCTACGTCGGCACGGACGCTGCTGGTACCAAATGGCCCCCAGCCAAACTTGGCTGCTAGAAATCCGTTGGCGCGAATCTCTTTCGCTTTGCGATAGGTCTGTTCGGCTGTATCACCAAAGAGGACCGAAGCGTAAGGTGTCTTTGAGCACGATTGACGGTATCCCAGCAATTTCCAGACAGGTTCGTTCAAGCGACGACCGAGAAGGTCCCACAAGGCAATATCAATGCCAGACAACGTATGGTCAGCTTGCAGCAAATCAAGGCTGTTGGTACGCACCAAGTTGTTAATACGTCGAATGTCATGCACGCTGTCGAGCGATTGGCCGACCACGGATGCCTGCACTGGTTTGCAGGCACTGTGAGACATCGGGCACACTAGGCTGGCAATGGAAACCAAAGGTGCCGCTTCGCACTCGCCCCAGCCTTCGTTATCGCCGGCGCGCACTCGCACCAGCAACGCGTCTTGGCTGCCGTCGCCAATGTCGAGAATTTCTGGCATAGAAACATAAAAAAAGTCGATAGATTCAATGCGCACTGTTGCCATTGTTGTGATCGAAAGTTGATGATCGACGAAAAGGTACTGAATCGCCAATCGCGGCATGATACACTATTTCGTTATCTCGATAGTTGTGGGAGAAAAGCAATGCTCAGCGTTTTGGGGAACGGTTCGCGGTTGTGCGATGGCAGCACACGACGAGAATTCATGCGAGTCGGTGGACTGTCGCTCTTCTCTGGAATTTCGTTGGCCAATTTACTGCGAGCTGAAGCACAGGCTGGTGGCGACCGTAAGCGCCGAGTACGGTCGGTGGTGCTGTTCAACTTGCTGGGCGGTCCCAGCCACATGGATATGTTCGATCTGAAGCCGACGGCTCCCGCCGAGATACGCGGAGAGTTTCGGCCCATCAGTTCGTCGCTGGCCGGCGTGCAGATTTGCGAACACTTGCCCAACACTGCTCGGTTGATGCATAAGGCCTGCTTGATCCGTACGATTTCCCACAATTATAACTCGCATGATCCTTTGGCCATTATGACTGGCTACACAGACGCGAATCCAAAAATGCAAGCCCAGAAAACAGATCCGCCGGACATCGGCGCAATCTGCCAGTATGTTGGGCTCGGTTCTCAGGAAATCCCTGGAGCGGTCTGTTTGCCTTGTTTTCCAGGTTCTGGGCAAAACGGTTATCGTCGCGGCGGTCCATACGGCGGATTTTTGGGCAGTCAGTACGATCCGCTGTTTTCGCTGTGCGACCCAACATTCCAGCGCGAGCCGAATCAGATCTACTACGATCCAGTGATGCCGATCGGCGAACCGTTTTTGCCGGGACTGGATTACCAACCCCAGATGACCGTCGATCGTTTTGCCGGTCGACGTTCGCTGCTGCAAAAGCTGGACGATACTTTCCGAGCCGCCAGCCGTTCCGGGGTGCTCGATCGATTAGAAGGATTTCAACAGCGTGCGTATGCGATGCTAACGTCCAGCAAAACACGTGACGCGTTTGACTTGTCCAAGGAGCCAGCCAGCATTCGTGACGCCTACGGCCGACATCTATACGGCTCGAGTATGATTGTCGCTCGCCGTTTGGTGGAAATTGGTGTGCCCTTCATCAGCGTGCATCAAGAGATCTTTCGGCATTACGGTCATGCCTATGACATGCATGAAAACAATTTTTCAATGCTGAAGAACCATAACCTGCCGGTACTCGACCAGATTTATCCAGCCTTTATCAGCGACCTAGAATCGCGAGGATTGCTGGATTCGACATTGGTCATCGTCATGGGTGAAATGGGGCGTTCCCCCAAAGTAAATGCGCGAGCCGGGCGCGATCATTGGCCACAATGTGGTTTCAGCTTGCTGACTGGCGGCGGGATCAAGGCAGGCATGGTCCACGGGAGCACCGACAAATATGCGGCCTATCCAGCGAGCGATCCGGTGCATCCATCCGAGCTAGTGGCGACAATTTACCATCTGCTCGGTATCGATCCCAACCTGATCGTGCACGATCACATCGGCCGTCCGCACTCAATCGCCCGTGGCGGAAGTCCCATCGAAGCCATACTTGCATAACCACCGTTCGGTCCGCTGCCATCACGTACGCCGATTTTGTCTTGATCCCAATAAGGCGAGCGGCAGATAGTTTCTTACCAATACAAGCCCGAAGCGCAAGCGAGTGTATGCCAGGATTGACGCACTCGCTTGCGCTTCGGGCTTGTATTCGCTTAGGCCTTGGTAAAGTCCCATCTGCCGCTCGCCTAAGATCTAATCCTTTTCCGACTGCCGTGGAAACAGTTTGAACATCTGCTCGGCTAGACATAGCGTA
>SXGS01090503.1_pt1 | contig 42729 bp, 31 predicted proteins | sample 3174681 | NCBI WGS metagenome assembly SXGS01 (sample SAMN11356861, study PRJNA531348) | freshwater metagenome | isolation source: freshwater sample F1-80 | place: China: Fuxian Lake, Yuxi | collected 2017-12-25 | reverse complement strand
GGGCCTCCGCTCGCTGAGTAGGCTCTGGGGAGGAGGATCTTTCGCGCTTTGCGCGAGGGGGCTGAGGTGTTCGCCTCCAAGGCTCGCTCCGGCCCGACACCGCTCCGCTGCGGTTTTTGGTGGGCTCCGCGGTGTCGGGCCTCCTCTCGCTGAGTAGGCTCTGGGGAGGAGGATCTTTCGCGCTTTGCGCGAGGGGGTTGGGGTGTTCGCCTCCAAGGCTCGCTACGGCCCGACACCGCTCCGCTTCGGCACAGGTGAGTCGACGGTGGCGGTGCTTTCTGGTCCAGTGCCACAAAGTCGGGTGGATTATAGATGTCCGATATGGGATGAAAAGGACGCCCAATAAAGGTGTCATCATTCCATCCTATGAGCTCGGTTCCGAATCAAGAACACCCAACACCCACAGCGCCGCGATCGGATCCCCGTCGTCATGACCTGGATGCTCTCCGGGCGGCGGCGATGTTGCTGGGTATCGTTTACCATGCGGCTTTGGCTTATGCCGCTGGAACTTGGTGGATGATCCAGGATCCGAGCCAGAGCTCTCTGGTGTACCTCTTTCAGGCGGGGGTCCATGGATTCCGAATGCCCCTCTTCTTTGTGGTGAGCGGTTTCTTCACGGCGCTGCTGTGGCGGCGGCGGGGGTTGGCGGCGCTTTGGAAGAATCGCCTGCTGCGCATCCTGGTGCCGTGTCTCTTGGGTTTGGTGACGCTGGTGCCGGCGATGGGGTGGTCTTCCGGCAGCGCGGCCGCGGCCGGGGCCCGATTCCGTCAGGCCCAGGAGGTTCAGAAGGCGGCTTCTTCAGAGGCTTCAGTTTGGAATGCGTTGGCATCGGGGGATCCGGCGGTGCTGGGTCGAGTTCTGGCCAAGAAGCCGGATTTGAACGCGCAGCAGCCGGAATCGGGCATCGTTCCGCTGTCGATGGTGGCTCTTCAAGGCAGGGCCGATTTGGCTCGGCAACTCATTGAGGCGGGCGCGTCGGTGAATGGGACGAACCGGGACGGCAATACGCCGCTCCATGCGGCGGTCTTCCTGGGGCGCACCGGCGTGGTGGATCTTCTTGTTTCACATGGGGTCAATGTCCATGTCCGCAATGCTCAGGGAGAATCGGCCCTTCAACCGGCGCGTGCCGATTGGCCTACCACCGAATTTATCGCGGGCCTGTTCTCAATGAAACTGGACCGTGCCGCGGTTGAAGCCGGTCGCGCGGAGGCGGTCCGGCGGTTGACGTCCTTGGGCGTCACCGATTCGCCCGCGAGTTCTAAGCCGGGTGAGCCCAAGCCCTCTGTCGTGGCGGGAGTGTTCCAGTCGCTCATCAACACTCCGGTATTCGTCGTGGTGTGGTTCTTGTGGTTCCTCTGCTGGATGTTGTTGCCGTTCTCGATTTACGCCTGGGTGGCCGAGCGTTGGGGTGGGTCGGCATCGCCTCGTTGGCTGACACTGGGGTCATTGAAATGGCTGCTCTGGTTGCCGCTGACTTGGGTGCCGCAGGCCTTCATGAGTTGGGAAGGTGGGGCTTTCGGACCCGACACCGCGATGGGCCTCGTTCCCATGCCGCATGTGTTTGCTTACTATCTAATCTTCTTCGCATTCGGAGTGCTCTACTACGAATCGAAGGATGAGGAGGGTGAATTGGGTCGCCACTGGCGCTGGAGCTTGTCCGTGAGTTTGCTCGTCCTGCTGCCTCTCGGTGTTGAGTTTGCGACGGGCTATTTGGGATTCCGATCGCGTCTGCTGGCCGACCGTCATTTTCATGCCGCGACGGTCCTCTTCCAAGGCCTTTACGCCTGGGGGATGAGCGTCGGGTGCATCGGTGCTTTTCGGGCCTGGGTTCAGGGCGAAAGCCCCCGTGTGCGCTACTTGTCTGATTCGGCCTATTGGTTGTACCTGGGCCACCTGCCTTTGGTGATTTGGGCTCAGGGGGCCATCGTGGGCTGGCCGATTCCGGGTTGGGTCAAAGGCCTGATCATCTCGCTTGGGGTCATCGGACTCCTGCTGGTGGTGTATGAATGGGGCGTTCGCTACACGTGGGTGGGAGCCTTGCTGAATGGTCGGAAACATCGGAATCCCCCGACACTCAAGCAGCTTTCGTCGATGGCTCCGCCCGTGTCCGGAGGACTCCAGTGACCCAATGAAACCAGGGCCGCCCGTCGTCGATCCGATCGCGAGCAAACCCGTGAGCAAGCCTGCGATCGATGTCGCTTCGAACCCGGCCGCCGATTCGCAGCGGTTGTCTGATACGGAGCCAGAGGCTAATGCCTCCGAGTTGCTCTCGGTGCTATACGACAAACTGCGGCGGCTCGCCGCCCAGAAAATGTCCCACGAACAGCCTGGGCAAACTCTGCAACCCACGGCGCTGGTTCATGAGGCCTGGTTGAAGCTCGGACATTCCTCCGGCCGGCCGTGGGACAGTCGTGAGCATTTCTTCGCCGCCGCTGCCGAGGCCATGCGCCGGATCCTTATCGATCGAGCCCGTCGCCGGGCCCGTATTCGGCATGGAGGTGAGTGGACCCGTGTGGACGCCGAGGTCATTAACCTGCCCATTGCTCAAGATGGCGACAAGTGCCTCCGGGTTCACGAGGCCTTGGATCGATTGGCTCTCATCGACGCGCGCAAGGCGGAGGTGGTTAAGATGCGAGTCTTCGTGGGCATGGAGGTGCAGGAGATCGCCGAGGTGCTGGGGCTGTCGGAAAGGAGCGTCCAGCGGGACTGGGTGTTTTCGAAAGCGTGGTTGTCCCGGGAATTGCAGCGCGAATGAAGACTCATCCAACAACCGAATCGGCCGACTCCGCTGGGACCTCTGGGGCTGAGCTTCCTGAGAGACCCAAGTTCTCGACCTTGGACTTGGAAGGGGTGTTCGACGCGGCGGTCGCTCTGGGATCATCGGCCGCGCAAGCCTCGTTTCTGGACCAAGCCTGTTCTGACCCGGCGTTTCGCCACGAGGTGGATTCTCTTCTTGAAGCGCATCGACACCCCGATTCTCTCCTCGAGTCCCTCCCGCGCCGGTCCCCGGACACGGCCCAGGAGGAACAGCCCGGAACGGTCATCGGTCGCTATCGCTTGCTCGAGTTCCTGGGTGAGGGTGGGGTGGGACGGGTTTTCGCGGCCGAGCAAACCGATCCGGTTCGGCGTCGCGTGGCGATCAAAATTCTGAAGCCGGGCATGGATAGTCGCGCCGTGATTGCCCGTTTCGAGGGCGAACGTCAGGCCATGGCCATGATGGATCATCCCGGCATCACCAAGGTTCTCGACGCGGGTACCACTGAGCGCGGTCGGCCTTATGTGGTGATGGAACTGGTGTCCGGCCAACCCATCACCGACTACTGCGACCGCAACCGTTTGAGCGTGACCGCACGCCTTGAATTGGCGATCCGGGTTTGTCGGGCCGTGCAGCATGCGCATCAGAAGGGCGTGCTGCATCGCGACATCAAGCCCACCAACTTGCTGGTGATCGACGAAGATGGGACACCTGTCCCGAGGGTCATCGACTTCGGGATCGCCAAGGCGCTTGAGGGGAGCCTCGGCAAGCAGACCACCACCGGCACCCGACTGCATCCGTTCATCGGGACACCGGCCTACATGAGCCCCGAGCAGGCGGACATGAGCGGGCTCGACATCGACACGCGCAGCGACCTCTACAGCCTGGGTGTGCTCGTCTACGAGTTGGTGACCGGGTCGCCGCCGTTCGACGGGCGTGCCCTGTGGGAGGCCGGCCTGGAGGCGCTTCGACGGACCCTCCGGGAAACCGAGCCGCAGCGACCCAGCCAGCGTCTGGCGAGCAGGCCGCTCGACGAGCGCGAAGCCATCGCCCGGGCGCGGTCCACCCACGGTGCAGCCCTGTTGCGAGAGGTTCGGGGCGACATCGACTGGATTCTCCTAAAGTGCCTCGAAAAAGACCGCTCCCGTCGCTACGCCTCCGTGGATGCCTTGGCGTCAGATCTCCGGCGGTTCTTGGCCCACGAGCCGATCCTGGCTCGGCCGCCGGGAGCGCAGGACCGGCTTCGCAAGTGGGTCCGCCGCAACCGGGTCACCAGCCTGTCCCTAATGGCGGTGACCTTAGGGTTAAGCCTGGGCATGGCTCTGGCCGTGGCTGCGTGGGTACGTGGTCGCACCGAGGCCGCCCGCACCGAGGCAGTGACGGGTTTCGTTCACCAGTTTCTTTCCGATTCCCTGCCGCCCCTCACCCAGCGGGGTGATTCCCGGGCCGCCCGAGAACTCATCGCGACGGCCGATCGACTGGTGTCGTCCTCGTTGTCCAATGCGCCGATCGCCGAGTTGGTGGTCCGTGTCCACCTCTGGAAGGCGTTCATTGAACAATTGGGGGATTATCCGGCGGCTCTGGGTCAAAGCGAAGCCATCGCCCGCATCGCCCCGCAAATCCAACTAGCCGCCCCCCAGTTGCAGCGCGATTTGCTGGCGGTTTTCCTCGCGGGCACGCGGCTCTGGGCTTCTGGAGGGCCCGGCCCGGCGGCCGAGGCAGCGCTCGGTGAGTTGAATCGTCTGGCCGAATTGTTTCTCGCGCGCACACCGCCGGAACGAACGATGGCCCGAGAAGTTCGAGCTACTCAGGGATCGTGGCTGCTGCTCGCGGGGAGGTTTCCCGAAGCAGAGGCTCGACTGCAGGAGGCTTGCCGCCTGGAGCCGTCGCCTTCTGATCAGGGCGTTCGACTCCATGGGTGTGTTCCCGACTACGCTCGGGCGCTGTCGTTGCAAGGTCGTTTCGATCGCGCCGAACAAGTCCTCCGGGACAGAGCGCCGAATGCGGCCGATCTGGCTGGGGAAGCTCCAGGGTTGCGGTTCCGGTGGGTCGCGGAGATGTCTCATGCGCTTTGCGGTCAGGCGCGCCACGCCGAGGCCGAACGCTGGTTGATAGACCAACGTCAGGGATTTCGGGAACGGGGTGCTCCGGAAGTTGAGCAACTGGCCCTAGAGTCCGAGCGTGCCGTGGTGATGGCCCGCGCTGGGAGGTTGCCCGAGGCATTACTGCAGATGGAGGCGGTGGCCATCAACCGACTGGCCGGCGTCCGTAACTGGCATCGGGCCATGTTCCTGGCTCTCAGTCTGGACGACACGGAGGCGATCCGTCGGTTGGGCCGTGCGGGCTTGTTGGGCTACGTTTCGTTGGCCGAGGGTATTGATGCACTGCTGCTGGCCGATGGGTTGTTGGCCGCGAACGGCGATGCCACCGAGATGGCTGTGGCCGCGGCGATGGTCGAGCGAGTTGCTGCTGCTCAAGATTGGAGCCGAGACTTTGCCTTGTTGATGCGTGCCCGGTTGGCCCACCGACGGGGCCACTTCCAAGCTGCCCTGGAACTCCTCGATGAATCCATGGCCCAGCGGGAATTTGGAGTGGTTCGAGCGGGTGTTGAGTCCCTTCCGGCACGTCGCGCCGAGCTCAAGAGTTTTCGCGCGGAACTGTGTGCGCGTTTGGGGCGGGAGGACGAGGCTCGCCAGGAACTGCAGTCCTCCCAAAATATCCTGCAAGCCGCCGGTGGTGACCCATCGGCAAGTGGGATCCGTGGTGAATTCTGGGAGGAGAATCTGCGGGCCACCTTGAGTCGAAAGGCCGCCCAGAGAGCGCTTCAGACCACCGCACCCTAGCCAACGGGGTCGCTCTCGCACTTTTACACGAGAGGGGTCCTGCATTCACTTATGGCTTGGGCTGGAAATAGGGTCGGTCTCAAATATGTGTTATGTTCGGGACCGACCCCTCCGACTCCAACGCAATACGCTGGGTGACTTTCGTAGGTGAGTGCCAGTGGGCTCCGCGGGTTCGGTCCTGCGCTCGCAGGGAACGTGGGCAGAGGTCGGGCTTTCGCGCTGAACGCGCGAGGGGAATTAGGGTGTGGACGTTCCAATGCTCGCTGCGAACCCAACCCGCTCCGCTTGTGTCACGGGGTCGGTCTTGGGGTCGGTCCCAAATATGTGTTATATGCGGGACCGACCCCATAGTTCGATCCCTTAGTTGACCCCGCGGTGTCAGCCTGGCGGGGGCGTGAGGGTTCTGAGTGTTTGCGGTGGCGGTGGTTGCGAGGGTTCGGTTCAATGGCGGGCATGTTCTCCCGAGGGTGGTGTGCGCTGGTGGTGCTGTTGATGGTCCTGGATCCCACCGGGCGGGTGCGGGGTGCCACGCTCGCGGCGGCTCGACCTAATATTTTGTTCCTCTTCGCCGATGATCAACGGGCGGACACGATCGGTGCTTGGGGCAACGCCCACATCCGCACGCCGCATCTGGACGGTCTGGTGGGGCGGGGTTTCAGTTTTCGGGGCAACTACTGCTTCGGTGGCAATAGCGGTGCGGTGTGCGTCCCCAGTCGGGCGATGCTCATGAGTGGGCGAACTTGGTTTGGTCTGCCCCACACGCTGCAAGGTGTGACCACCTTTCCTGAACACCTGCGTCGTCAGGGCTATGAAACCTTCGCCACCGGCAAGTGGCACAATGGTGAGGCGTCCTTCCTGCGCAGTTTCGAGCGAGGGCGCTCTATCCACTTCGGCGGGATGGATGACCATACTCGAACCGCCATTCAGGATCTCCAAGCAGACGGGAAATTTACTCGTCGTCAGCCGGCTCCCAAGTTCTCCAGTGAGCAGTTCGCTGATGAAGTGATTGGCTTTCTTCAGCGTCCCGGGGGTGGGCGGCCCTTCCTGGCCTATGCCGCCTTCACTGCGCCGCACGATCCCCGCAATCCGCCGGAGGCGTGGCGGGTCACTGATCCAAACAAACGTCCGCCTTTGCCGCGCAATTACCTGCCGCAGCACCCCTTCGACAACGGTGAGTTAATCTTGCGCGACGAGAACTTGCTGCCGTGGCCGCGCCCGCCGGAGTGGGTGCGCGATCAATTGGGAGAATATTACGGGCTCATCGAGCACTTGGATTCGCAAATCGGCCGTGTCTTGGCTGCGCTCGCAAAATCCCCCCATGCGACCAACACGGTCATCGTCTATGCGGCCGATCATGGCCTAGCCCTGGGCAGTCATGGGTTGCTGGGTAAACAGAACGTCTACGAGCACAGCATGCGGTGCCCGCTCATCATCGCTGGACCCGGCATTCCAGCCGGCGGCACCACGGCGGCCTTCACCTACCTCTTCGACGTGTTCCCGACGCTGTGCGGTTTGACCGGTTCGCCGGTTCCTCCCGGAGTGGCCGGTTTCGATCTTCGGCCCCTGTGGACCGCGGAGGCTCGGCAGGTCCGCGACTCGGTCTTCCTGCCTTATCAGGGACTCATGCGAGCCGTGCGCGACGAACGGTGGAAGCTCATTTGCTATCCGCCGGTGAATCATCGTCAGTTGTTTGACCTAGCCCATGATCCCGACGAGCGCGTGGATGTGTCGGGCGATCCAGGCAACGCTCCAGTGATTGCCCAGCTGCTCGCGAAGATGGCTGAGTGGCAGACGCGAGTCGGGGATACCCAGCCATTGACCGTCCCGAATCCCAAGCCGCTGATGCGCGACCTCACCGGCCAATCTCGAAAACCCGACGACTGGCAACCCCGCTGGATCGTTGAAAAATACTTCTGATACGTCGCAGGTTGGAAACGGGGTGGAGGGAATGAAGGGAGCCGCAGTGTGGGTGGGGCTTGCCGATTGAGCGGTGGCTCATCACCGTTGTGGGCGTGACTCTCGAAGATTCTCTGGGTGATATCCTCCGTAAGGCCCGTACATCCACCCATATTGAGCCAGTGGTCGCAGCGCAGGCGGCTGGGGTGGCCGTGTCGGAGTATGAGCGCATGGAAGAAACAGGGAAACCGGCCGCTGGCTGCCGCTTCGCCGAACTCGGTGCCAAGCTCTTGCTCGATGGGGTTAAGCTCAAGCGAATTGCCGAAGGCTGGCTTCCCAAGCCCGTGGTCACCAGCGTTTGGTGCGAGCTGCGCGTGATCACCACTCAAGACGATGGCATGGCCGTTAATGCCTATCTGGTTTGGGACGAAGTCACTCGCGAGGCGGCCGTCTTCGACACGGGTTTCGACGCGGCGCCCATCCTCGCTCATATCGATGAACATCAACTCCAGATCAAACACATTTTTATCACTCATTCCCATGGGGATCATGTGGCCGGACTGGCAGGGTTGAGGGAACGTTTCCCCAAGGCTCGGATTCACACCAATTCCAAGAATGCCCCAGTCGAACAGCGTATTCGCGCCAACGACTTCATCATGCTGGGCAGCCTGCGGGTGACCAATCGCGACACGCCCGGGCACGCTGAGGACGGGGTCACCTACATCGTGGGCAACTGGCCGGAGGACGCGCCGCACGTGGCCATCGTGGGAGATGCTCTCTTTGCCGGATCCATGGGTGGGGCCCGGGATCAGTTGGAGTTGGCGCGCTCGAAAGTTCGCGAACAAATTTTCTCACTGCCCGCGGCGACGCTCGTTTGTCCCGGTCATGGTCCACTGACAACGGTCGAAGAAGAGAAGGCTAACAACCCCTGGTTCCCATGAATGAGCACAAAGGCCGGATTTCGAACTGTCTGAGCTTGAGCCTGGTGACGGTAATCTTGCTGTTGCCGGCTTCAGTGGCTTGGGCTGCCGAAGACAAACCCTCCAACGCAACCAAGCCATCAGTCGCAGCGAAACCGTTGGTGCCTTCCAACGGCGGTGAACAAAATTCACCACCGTCCGAGAGGGTGCTCTTGGTGCGAGCCTCCGCAGTTCCCTTGGGTGACAATTCGGTGATGGCCGTTAGTCCTCAGGAGGCCCAGCAAGAGTTGCTCGTCATTGAAAGCGGACTCTTTCGTCGATCCCTCGCTGGTCCGAAGGTGCTGTCGGTGCCGGAGCAAGGGGGGTGGGTGCGTGGGCTCTTAAAGGAGCCCAAGATCTCAAAATTATGGTCCTTCTTCAATCCGATGGCTCCCCTCGACAGTCAGACGGATTTGATGCGGTCGGCCCGGATCTTCGGAGTTCGGGGTGATGCTCCGCTCCCGCACTCCATGCAAGATTCGATCGGGTTTGAGCCCGTGGGTATCCGTTTTTGGCAGATCAGTAAGTGAGCGAGCCCTCGAGCCGATTCCTTTCGTCGGTCATGGGTTGAGTAAGGGCGTGGGTTCGAAGTTCTAGAACTTGTGATTGTAGTCGGTGATCGCATTCGGTGATCGCGGGCGCTCGGAAAATCTTCGGCCGGCCCGTTGATTTCCCGCCGGGCTTCCCGACATTGGTGGCTCATGACACCCCCGTCTTCCGATACGGCCTCGCCGCTCTTGGCGGCCTTGACCGCGCGGTCGGAACGGCAGGCGATGGACTGGGGATTAGCCCTGATCAGCCAAGGCATCCCCGCGGTGATCGACCGCGAAGAGGTTTCGGAGAGGCAATCCGAAGGGGCTTCCGAAAAGGCTTCTGAAGAGCCGATCGAAGGGGTCGTGGATCATCCGCCTAATCCGCCTAATCCCCCTCATATGGGTCCGTCACCGCAGGGTGTTCGCCGTTCTCGATGGTGTTTGCGAGTCGAGCCCGATGCACTGGAACGAGCGCGGGCCGTGGTTCTGGAATATCGCCGCGAAAACCGCCGCTTTGCCTGGCACCGCACCGCCATCGCGGCGCGTCCCTTGTCTTGGAATCCGAGGGCGGTTTCCTGGGTCCTCGTGTTGTGCGCGATTCACGCCTTGCTGCCACTGGCGCTCCGTTCGGCGGGTTGGCTCGAGGTGGCGGCCCTTCGTCAGCACGGACAATGGTGGCGCCTGTTCACGGCCACTTGGCTGCATGCCGATGTGGCTCATCTGGCCTCCAACGTGGGCACGGGTGCGCTCACTTTGGGCTTTGCTATGGGTCGATATGGGCCAGGGACCGCGCTGTGTTTGAGCTTGGTGGCCGGTGCCGCGGCCAATATCCCCGGAGTACTGTTGCGTGATCCCACCGCGCGGGCCCTCGGAGCCTCGGGTGTAGTGATGGCGGCCCTCGGCCTTCTGGTCGGTCACGCCGTGGTTTGGTGGCGCATCAGTCGCTATGCCTCCAAGCCCGTGTGGATCAGCCTGGGAGCCGGAGTGTTCCTCTTCCTCACTTTGGGGGTAAACCCAGTCTCAGATGTGTTGGCCCATGCCGGAGGCTTTGTTGGGGGCATCCTGCTCGGAGCGCTCGCCGCCTGGTTTCGTTGGGGGCGGTTTGAGAAGCTCTGGGCCCTGGCTTATGCCGTGTTGGCTGTGTGGCCGTGGCTGTGTGCTTGGGTCGCTCGGGGTCGTTGATGGCCGTTGAGATTGCGAGGGCTTATCCAACGCAATCGTTCCCGCTCACCCCTTCGGTTTGGCCAGTGGGGTCAATCGACCCTCACGGTCCACCGAGTAGTCGATGCCCTGCCAGTGCACGGTGTTGCCGAAGATGGCAGCGATCCAGACGGCCACTCCGAGCAGGTCTTTGGCGGCGGCCATTCCGAAGACGAAGGAATCCCCACGACTCGGCCGCCCCGGCACGGCTGCGATGTGTTGAGCCAGGAGTTGCGCCATGAGCGAGCGGGCGATGATCAGTCCCATGAAGAGTCCGAGCCAAGGTCCGCGTTCCCGGGAGGACAGCGCTGGATGCCACCACACCACGGCCGCGGCCAGTGCGTTCCACAGGGTGCCATTGGCGAGGATACTGGCGATGTAGGGACCTGGCCGGCAGACGCGGATGGTGCGGTTCCAGCGTACTTGATGGGTCCAAATGGTCTTCCAACCGTTGGGGGCATCCAGGCACTCAACCACCACCGGAGTTAGTTCGATACGCCCGCCGGCCGCGACAATGCGGTGACCTAGTTGGAAATCATCGGCGAGGTAATCAACCAAAGCGCGGAAACCGCCGATGCCTTCCAGAGCGGAGCGACGGAGAAGCATGGCAGCACCGAGGGCGAAATCCATCGGAGCCAGCGTCCGCGACTGCAGTACCTGACTCCAGAAGTCGGCATTCGTGGCGGTCGCCTCCCATTCCATGGCGGTGTTGGAGGGATTGGCCAACCGATAGAAACTGTGGACCAAGCTCACCCCATCGTCTTGGAGCGGCAACACTATCTGGGACAGAAGGTCCGAAGGCGCTAGCACGTCGGCATCGCTGACCAGTACTAACTCGTGGACGATCTGACCCTCGGCCTGCGCCAGTTTGGAGACCTTGGCATTGGCACCCACCTGCTGCGGGAAAATTAGCAAACGGGCATCGCGGTGGGGATGTGCTGCGATGAGGCGTTGCACCAGCGGCACCACGGGATCGTTCGCGTCGGCCACCACGAACAGGAACTGCAGGGGGCCGGCGTAGTCCTGGTCTAGCCAACTCGTCAGGCAACGTTCTGAGTGATCCGCATCGCAGCCCTTGAGGGGCTTGAGGAGAGTAATACCCGGAGCGAACCCAGGATTAGGGCTTCGCCGATGCAGCGGAAAACGCTGCGCCGCAATAAACTGCCAGGTGACGATACCAAAGCTCAGGACGGCCAAAGCCGATGGGATTCCAATGGTCAGCGGGGGCATTAGGGTGTCTCGAGTTGCATTGGAGGTGTTTTCCGCGGCGGGACATTAACGGGCCGCGCTGCCGACGGCGTCACTCCAGCGGCCACCGCCGAGGCGCTGGGCTAATCCCTCGACCAATTCGCGCACGAGCCCGGGGCCTTCGTACACGAGGCCCGAGTACACTTGCACCAGCGAGGCTCCGGCCGTGATTTTCTCCCAGGCGTCGGCGGCCGTAAAAATTCCACCCACTCCGATGATGGGCACTTTACCTCCAGTTTGCCGGTAGAGATGACGCACCACTTCGGTGCTCCGCGCAGCCAAGGGGCGTCCGCTCAAACCGCCGGTCTCAAGATAGATTCGTTGGGCCAGATGGTCTTGCTGTAAGGGGCGGGCGAGGGTGGTGTTGGTGGCCACCAGTCCGGCAAGCTGGCGAGGGCCGACCAGGCTGACGATTTCATCCAGCGCTTCGAACGACAGGTCTGGAGCGACCTTGACCAGCACCGGCTTGGCGGGGCCGCCGCGGGACAGTTCCGTATTCACCGTTTGCATCGCTGCGAGGATGTCGTCCAACGCCGCCTTGTCCTGAAGTTGTCGCAAGTTGGGCGTGTTCGGCGAACTCACATTGACCACGAAGAAATCGGCCAAGTGCCACAAGGTGCGGAACGACTGGGCGTATTCGGCGGCAGCCTCATTTAGGGGCGTGATCTTAGACTTGCCCAGATTGATACCCACCGGATGGGAGGGCCAGAGCCCTTGAGCCCGCCAGGCAGCCAAGCGTTCGGCCAACGCGGCCGCGCCGCCATTGTTGAAGCCCATGCGATTGACGAGAGCTTCGTCTGGAACGTGTCGGAACATCCGGGGCTGGGGATTGCCCGGTTGAGCGTGAGCGGTCACCCCGCCCAGCTCGCTAAAGCCGAATCCCATCGCTTCCCACATCGGGACAGCCACCGCTTGTTTGTCCATGCCAGCGCCGAGCCCCACCGGGTTGGGAAAGCGCAGGCCCATGGCTTGCACCGGGAGCGGGGCTGTCTCGAAGAGCGCCTGGGCCAGCTTGCGCGCCCCGCTCCGGTGACTGGCTTGGGCCAGCAGCCCGAGGGTCCGGTTGTGGACCGCCTCGGAGTCCTGAGCAAAAAGGAACGGGCGAGCGATGTTGCGATACAGCCAACTCATGCGACCTCGACACTGCCCGGAATGCTACCGTTCGGGCAAATGGGGTTTGTCGGGTGAGGTTTTAAATTCAAACGAGATTCGCACGCTTGGCCCCACTCAACTCATGGAACCCACAAAAAGCCGCTTCCTTGCTGGCCGGGGGATTGGCAGCGTCGTTCCGCGCTCTTCGTTGGATGCGCTTCCTCAAGAATCCGATGCTCACAGCCTCCAATACCCACTCGTCGCCCCGGCCGGTCCAGGGTGCGGGCCTAATCCGGAACCTCCCCCTGGGTCGGAAGTTTCATTCGCTGCTGGGCTGGATTAATGGAACCTCCGGACGGGTCTCGGTGCCCTTTGGTGCGGGGCGTCTGGCTCATCCCGCCTCGTGGACCAAGGCGGTTGCCACGCTTCTGGTGGCCGGGGAACACTTATTGCCCGAGTTTGGCCTCATTGCTCCGATCTTGCGGTCGTTGAAACAGGGAACCGTGGTCGATGTCGGTGCGAATATTGGATATTTTCCGCTACTCATCCGCCGTGAAACAGCAGTGCCTATTGTGGGCTTCGAGCCTCAGCCCTTCCTTCATGAGTTGGCGTCCATCAGCGTGGCTGACAGCGGACTGAAGGACGTGGAACTGAGGCGACTGGCCTGTGGGGATGCACCGGGTGAGGTGCTGTTCCAGAGCGGCCCCAACGGCAACATTGTTTCGGCCGAGGAAGCGGCCGCTAGTGCTGTCGCCGCGTCCACTAGAACCCCGTCCACGGATCTCGATGCCGCCGCCGAAACCACCCTCAAGCGCCGACCGATCATTCCGGTGCCCGTGGTCACGCTCGACACGGAGTTGGCTAATACTCCGGTCGCGCTCATGAAGATCGATTGCGAGGGCTATGAACTCAAAATCCTTCAGGGAGCCCGCGAGATTCTCCGTCGCGACCGGCCCGTGCTACTCATCGAGGTTCATCCGCAGTTCCTGCCGCAATTTGGGGGCAGCGTGCGCCAGGTGGTCGAGTTCCTGTCTCCGATGTATGACCTGGAAGCCTGGGATTTTAGCCCGGATCGCGGTTCATTGGGATTGTTCCGCAGCCTGACCCGGTATGCGCCGGATCGGGGGCGACGGTTCTCAGACATGGAGACCATGATCACCGCAGCGGCCACGCCGCCATTGCCCAGTCAGCTGTATCTGCTCTGCCGGCCCAAGGGCTAAGCCCAGTCCACCGCCTCCGAGTCCGAAACCCAAAACCGATACCCGCATGGGAGCCTTCCTTCGCCAGTTGTGGCCATTCATCGCCCCCCATCGCGGGCGGTTGGTGGCGGGAGCCCTGTCGGGCCTGATCTACGCGCTAGGAGGCACCCTGTTGCTGCTGGCGGTGAAGCTGGTTCTGGATGCCATTTTCCCCACCGAAGGAGCCCGTGATTTAGTTCAATCGCTCGGGATGCTGCCGGCGGTGCTCCGAGATCCGCTGATGGCGGCCATGAAATCCCTGCGCAGCCAGGTCAATTCGGGATCGCTGGTTTGGATCATCGCCAGCGTTCCGATGGCCATGGTTCTCCGTGGCGGGGGGGCCTACCTGAGCCTCTACTGCATGACCTGGGTGGGTACGGCAACGATTCATGACCTGCGGGTCCGGATTTTCGACCATCTGGAACGCTTGTCGCTGGATTACTTCACGACGGCCCGGACGGGGGATCTTCAATCGCGGTTGATGAATGATACCCAGGCGATCCAGCAGTGCATCGCCCAGGGTTTCTCCACCATCGCCCGTGAACCGGCGACCGTGGTCGGTATCCTGATTTACCTCTTCTCGATGCAGACCCGACTCACCCTGGTGGCTCTGGTTGTGTTTCCGTTGGTGGTGGTTCCGGTAGTGATCTACGGCCGCAAAGTGCGGCGTTCATGGAAGGCGGCTCAGACCCATACGGCCGAATTGAGCGATCTCATGCAGGAGGCCTTTACGGGAATCCGTGTGGTCAAGGCATTCAATCTGGAGGCGACCATGACCGAGCGCTTCAGCGCCACCTCACAGCGCATCACCGGTCAGTTCATGCGGTTCGTGCGCGGGAGCGAAATCCCGGGTCCGGTCATCGAGACGTTCGGAGCTATTGGCGTCAGCCTCATGTTGTTCCACGTGCTGCGGTTGCCCGCCGGCGAGCGCCCGAGTAACGGCGACTTCACCGCGTTCGTTGGTTCGCTGTTCATGCTTTATCAGCCCATTAAGAATCTCAGTCGCCTTTGGAGCCAACTAGAGCAAGGCCGGGCCGCGGGTGAGCGGTTGTTCCCGATTTTGGCGACGGCCAGTTCTGTGGTGGAACCTTCCCAGCCCCGAGCGCTCCGGGCCCAGGGCGCGACCGTCTCCTTTGAGAACATCTCGTTCCGATACACCGACCGACCGGTTCTCGACGGGTTCTCCTTGTCTATTCCGACTGGCTCGCTGGTGGCCTTGGTGGGCGAGAGCGGTTCGGGCAAGACCACCGTTGCCAACTTATTGCTGCGCTTCTACGACCCGGAGACGGGATATATCCGGATCGGTGGCGTCGATTTGCGTGAGGTGAGTTCTTCAGACCTCCACGACCAGATGGCGGTGGTGAGTCAGGATACGATGCTCTTCAACGACACGATCCGGGCCAATATCCGCATGGGGCGTCTTGGGGCCACCGACACCGAGATCGAGGCCGCGGCTCGGGCTGCCTATGCCGATAGTTTCATCCGCGAAAAGTCTCTGGGCTACGATACGGTGGTAGGAGAACGGGGTAATTCACTCTCGGGCGGACAGCGCCAGCGCATCGCCAGCGCGCGCGCACTTTTGCGCAACTCGCCCATCCTCATCCTCGATGAGGCGACCAGCGCCCTCGATGCCGAGTCGGAGCGGGCCGTTCAAGCCGCCCTCGAAACGCTGATGGTCGGTCGCACCACGCTGTGCATTGCCCATCGACTGTCCACCATCCAGCGGGCCGACATCATCGTGGCCATGGAGGCTGGGCGCATTGTCGAGCAGGGAACTCACGCGGAACTGCTGGCTCGTGGCGGCCTCTATTGCCGTTTGCACGCCTTGCAGTCGGGCGGTGCGTGAATCCCAGAAAGACTCGATAACCTTCTGGAACGAGGCCTTCGGGAACGGGGCCTGTTTGGGGAAGACTCAGGATCCGAACCCTCAGCGTCGCCACCAACTCCGGCCTGAGGCCGGGGCCGCCGCGGAGTCAGCAGCGTCTGCTGTCGAGCTGGCTGCGGGTTCTGAATTGCGCCCGGTGAGTTGACGCACCAGCAACTGGCTGCGAGCGGCCGTCAGGGCCATGATGAATTCGTCGTAACCGGCGAAACGGTCTCCGGGATTCTTGGCCATGGCCTTGGACAACGCATCGCTCGTTGCTCGGCTAATGGTCGAAAGGACCTCGCTGGCCGGCCGCAGCGGGATGGCGACGTGGGCCGCAACCACATCTTCGACCGTGGGCGCCTCGAAGGGAACATGCCCGGTCAAGGCGTGGTACAAGGTTCCGGCGAGGCTGTAGATGTCGCACAGGAAGGTATCTCCCTCCTGCCGCACCCGCTCCGGTGCGATGTAGTAGGGGGTGCCGAAGATCGGGGCATAGGCATCGGTGTCGGCATCGGCCTTCTTGGCCAGACCGAAGTCCACCACCTTGGGTTCAGCGTCGGCGCTGAAGAGGATGTTGCCCGGCTTGATGTCGAGGTGCAGCAGACCCCGCTTGAGGGCTGCTTGCAGGGCGCCAGCCACCTTGATTCCGATGTCCAACACGTCGAGCTCCGGAAGGGTTTTCTCGGACTCGATCCGGCTGTCGAGACTCCCAGCATCAGCGATCTCCATCGCCAGAAATCGTAGGCCCTCGTGGTAGTCGAAGGTGTAGATGTGGATGATGTTGGTGTGATTGATCTGGGCGCAGGCCCGGGCCTCCACGGCGAAGTTGTTCACGGCGGCCGGATCTTCGGCGAACTCGCGCCTCATCAGCTTCACAGCCACCTCGCGACCGAGGGCGGTGTCCCAGGCACGATAGACTGTACCCATGCCGCCCGAGGCGATTTCCGAGCGCAGTTCATACTGCCGGAGCATCATGGGCATCATCACCGAGGCTTGGCACTTGGTGCAGGCCACCGTGCCCAGCGGCGCAAGATCGCCGGGGATGAACTGCTTGGCCCCGCACACCGGGCAGGAAACCATCTTCAGGGCTTTTTTCTGGGACGCCGTTTGCTCCATGTATCGCGGACAAAGTCTATGCCCTACCGTCTCTGGGACAAGGACGGTAAGGGTTTTTCGGATCTGCGAGGGAGGCGATGCGTCGAGGACCCTCGTGGGGTCGCCTCTTTGGAGCGGGCTAGATTCCTACTTTTTTGGATCCAGATTACCAGCAAGGTCGGCCTCGGTGATGGATGATTCCACGCCGCCGGCCGGGACTTCCATTTGCGCGAGCCAGAGCAGGGCGTTGAGGAAAATCTTCCGTTGGTTCGGGTCGCCCCAGTTCTTGTGCGTGTGGCCACCGGTGAAACCCATGCCGCGGCCGCCGTCGATGCGCTCGTGCACCCACATCATGGCCTCGCGCCGACCGGAGGCGGCGACGATGTGGGCGTAGGGTCCGCGCGGGTAAACGTAGGGGCCTTTGCGCACGGCGTCGGAGGGGGCGTCTTCGAGCAACCAGGTGACGGGGCGGCCGTTCTCCAACCAGCGCATATTGACGTACCATTCATCGTAGGTGGAGAAGGGTTTCACGCCGCGGCTCACCGGGTGGTTCGGGAAGGTGGTGAACTTCGGGCTCCACATCGGATTGATGCTGTATTGGTGCTCATAGTGCCCGCCGATCCATCGGATCATGGCGTCGCCGGGGTCGCCAGCCGGCACCTCGACGCCGTAGTGGGCGAAGCCGAGTCCGGCCCCGCGCGAGGACAACCGATCGATGAAGGCCATGCGCTCCGGCTTGATGGCCGGATGTCCGCCACCGCCGTCGGCGTAGATGAGCAAGGCATCCACCCGTTCCAGGGCGGCGTTGTCATCGACCGTCTTGCCGCCTTCGACCTTGGTGGGCCAGCCATTGGAATACACCTGCACCTCCAAATTCGGTACGCCGGCCAGTGCTTTTTGGAACAGCAGACAACCGGCCCGGAACTCGTGCATGCCGGAGGGATGGCTGGGACGTCCGGCGATGAGTGCAATGCGGTGTGTCTTGGCGGCGTCCTTGGCAAGCAGGGAGGAGGTCGGCGTCAGCAACAAGGCCACCAGCGCGGCGATGGCGGCGGGCAGGAATTGATTCATGGATGTGTGGTCAGGATTTTCGGTGAACTGAATCCGGTCAAGGCGTTGTCCACACCCCGCGATCAAATTGCACCGCAACGTGGGTCGGTTTCCCTGTGACGGCGGCCCCCAATTACTCCAGTCCACGCGAGATCCAGAGGAGGTGTGTGCGCAGGACTGCCAACCACCGCAGGGGCTCATGACAGTGGCGTCGGTCTGGGCCTCCGTCGCCGCAAGCCTCCAGCAATCTTCCGCAACCCACCGGCAGCAATGGTGGGGGCCGCTTCATTAAGATGTCGCCCGATGAATTGGATGTTCCACCGTGCCCTGCTGCGAAGGGGTGCACTCTTAGTCTCGGTTCCGATGGTGGCGGTTTGCGCGGCTGAGATGCGTCCCGAAGTAGCGGGTTCCTTGCCGAAGGTCACCGTGGTCGGAGAGTCGGACGCGGACAACGTGGTCACCCATCCGTTCCCGGCCGAGGTGGAGGGCACCAAGGTGTACTCGGGCAAAAAGGTCACCATTCTAGACTTCGATTCGCTGCCGCAAATCCAGAGCGACAACTACCGGCAGGCCTTTTCGCAAATCCCCGGACTCATGGTGAGCGAGCTGCCCAATGCCAGTTTGCTCAGCTTGGGATACCGAGGCATCGGCGATCCGCACGAGTCGCAGAACTTGCTGGTGCTCAAGGATGGCATGCCCTTCGTGGTGGATCTCTACGGGTACCCCACCGTGTATTTCGCACCTCCCTTCGAATCAGTGGACCGGTTGGAGTTCATCCGTGGCGGGGCCTCGCTCATGTACGGGCCGCAGCCTTCGGGGGCGCTCAACTACGTGACGCACCAACCGCGCCGGGATCGGCCCTTCGGCTTGCGTACCCAGCACGTCTTCGGCAGCTACGGGCTTTACACCACCCACACCCTCATTGATGGCACCGATGGCAAGCTGGGGTATCTGGTGTCATTCGATCACCGCCAGGGCAACAGCTTCCGCCGGCAGAATGGAGACTTTGAAATTAATAGCGGATCCATCCGCTTGGTGTACGACGCCTCGGACGAGACGCGCTGGACCTTCGACATGGATGCCACGGCCTCGGACAGCGGTGAGCCCGGCGGCCTCACCCTCAAGACGGGGGTGGGCCTGCTGAATTACTGGGACGACCGTCGGGCGACCCAAAACCTCCACGACCGGCTGCGCATCGAGCGCTACATTCCCAGTGTCGGTCTGGAGCATCGGTGGAGCGATTCTACGCTAATGACCGCGCGGGCCTGGGGGGGCACCTATGAACGTCAGTCGCTGCGTCAGCGCAATTCGGGTGGTAGCGCCTTTGGCAACACGGCCAACCTAATTGACTCCAACACGATCAACACCCACCGCTATGCCACCTTCGGGGCTGAGGCCCGGATCCGTCACGATTGGCAGGCTTGGAATAACGACCACACGCTGGTCGGCGGCGTGTCGACGTATGCGTCGGATGCTCCCTACGAAGTTGATCGCGGAGCCAGCGCCACTGCCGAGACGGGCACGCCCCGGCAGCGTTCGCAGCGCGAGACGGCCGCCGGGAGTGTTTTCGCGGAGAACGTTTTCCGTTTCAGTCGCCTGAGTATTACTCCGGGATTCCGGGTGGAGAATATCCACCAATCCATCCGTGAGACGCTGAACCTCGACAAGACCACCTCGCCCCTCTTGCGGGACAGCGGCCTCGACACGGTGCCGTTGGGTGCCGTGGGCCTGTCGTACACCCTCAGCCCGGCCGCCGAGCTCTATGCGAATCTCAGCCAAGGCTACAAGGCCAAGACCTACGGCGATGCCCTTCCGCTGGGCAACAACACCGCTGTGAGCAGCACCCTGCAGCCGGGGCACACCTGGACCGCCGAAGCCGGCGTGCGGGGGCGTCCGGGCGATTTCTGGAACTACGACCTGAGCGTCTTCCGCATCGATTACGATGACCGTTTTGGTGCCGTGACCACGGCGGGGATTACGCGCTATGAAAATGTCGGTCGCTCGGTGAATCAAGGCGTCGACGCCGCCACCGAACTGGATCTCATTGGCGTGTCTGACCGCTTGTATGGCACCGATTTGGGAAAATCTTGGGGTGCCTTGAGCGTGTACGGCAACGTGTCGTGGTTGGATGCCGAATTTGTCTCTGGCCTGCTTCAGGGACTCACCCCGCAATATGCCCCGGACTACATCCTGCGCACCGGCCTGATTTACCGCCTGGGTCGTCGGGTGAAGGTGGCGTGGCTAGGCACCTTCGTGGACAACCACTTCGCCAACGACAACAACACGGCCGACTTCCGCATCCCGGGCTACACCGTGTGGGACCTCACCGCCGAGTGGGAATTCTGGCCCGAGCGGGCCCGCCTGTTCGGAGGTCTCAATAATGCCTTCGATCGTCAGTACTGGTCGCGTGTCCGGGCCAACGGCATCGACCCGGCCGTGGGTCGCAACGTGTACGCCGGCCTATCCCTGCAATTCTGACCCCCGGTAGGGGTAGGGATGGTGTCTCACCGTCCGCCCCCCGGTAGGGATGGTGTCCCACCGTCCACCCCCCAGGTAGGGATGGTGTCCCACCGTCCGCCCCCGGTAGGGATGGTGTCCCACCGTCCACCCCAGGTAGGGATGGTGTCTCACCGTCCGCCCCCGAGCTCAACGGGCTAGGAATGCCTCGGGTGTCCAGGCCACGGGGGCGCCAGAATTGAGCAACCGTTGATCGAGGGTGAGAAGCGGGACTTGCAGTTTCCTAGCGACCACGAGGTACTCCGCATCGTAAGCACTGACACCGGAACGGGCGCATTCCTCCAGCACCTCGTCGGATGAAACAGGGAATCCCAGCGAGCCGATGACGGTTTCCGCCTCGGTCATTTTCAGCAGAGCCTCGGCCAGCGGAAGGTGGTTCACCCGCATTTGGGTGGCCAGGACGTTCCGTAATTCCGATCGCCACAACAGCGGTGCGGCCCACGCCGGATCCCGCAGGAATACCGCTTCCGCCGTCCGGGTCCGCGGACCTGCCAACAGCAAGTACGCGATGAGGTTGCAATCAGCGACGATCATCGACGTCCACCTTGTTTGGCGGCATCGACTAAAGAGTCTGTCAGCGGTGCAACGCCCGCTTGGGTGAGGCGCGTGCGCGAAGCTCGAATCTGATCGAGAAGCTCGGAGGCGTTCCGCTCGGTGGGTGCGATTATCTGCTCCAGGCAAGCGATGACCTCACCGTTCAAGGATCTGCGATTGCGCAGGGCACGCCGCTTGAGCCCCTCGTGCAACGTCGCCGGGATACCTTTCAACGTGAGTGTCGCCATGCGGAAACCATAATGAATTCAAAATGGTTTTCAATCGGCCGGAAACGTCGTGGGCTGACCCAATCAGGTTAGGCGGTCAACAAAGCCGCCAATTGGCCGCAGCCGGCGGCGATGTCGATGCCGCGCCGCTGGCGCACCGTGCTGGGCAGTCCGTAGGTGAGCAGGATGTCTTGGAATGCCCGCGCCGCGGCCCCGCCCGTGGGTTGGCCCGCGTAGCCCTCGGTGGGATTGAGAGGGATGAGGTTCACTTGCGACGGGATGTTCTGGAGCAAGCGCCCGAGGGCATGGGCGTGATCTGGGCCGTCGTTGCGGCCTTCGATGAGCGTCCACTCGAAGAAGATCCGGCAACCCAGCGTGGCGGTGTGCTCGCGACAGGCGTCGATGAGTTCGTCCAGCGGCCACTTGCGGGCCACAGGGATCAGGGCCGCGCGCTCGGCTTGGGTGGCCCCGTGCAGCGAAACCGCCAGACGCACCGGTTGGCGTTCGGCCGTCAATCGACGGATCCCCGGCACCACGCCCACGGTGGACACGGTGATCTTGTCGGCACCCAGCGACAGCCCGGCCGAATCCCGAAAGATGTTGATGGCTTGCATCACTGCGTCGTAGTTGTGCAGTGGTTCGCCCATGCCCATGAACACGACGTTGCGCAGCCGCTCGTGCCGATGGAACACCGAGGCGTGACTCGGGTTGGCTAGGGCCGGGACTGTGGACTCCGGTTGGTCCGAGCGGGGAGCTGTCTCGCGCAAGACCTGGTCTACGTGCAGCACCTGGCCAACGATCTCCCCGGCTGTGAGGTGGCGCGTGTAGCCGCGCTGCCCGGTGGCGCAGAACACGCAGCCCATAGCGCAGCCGACTTGAGAACTCACGCAGGCGGTGGTCCGGCCGCTGTAGCGCATGAGCACCGTCTCGATGACTTCGCCATCGGGCAGTCCGAGCAGGTACTTGCGGGTGAATCCGTCGGAGGAGCGGGTTTCCCGGATCACCGGGGGGAAGTGCAGGCGATGGTCGCGCAGTACTCGCTCCACGAAGCGCGGCGGCAATCGGTCCGAAGTCTGGAACTCGCGCAGGCCAGCCTGATAGAGCTGGTACCAGAGCGTGCTGGCGTGCACTTCGGCGAACCCCCAGGCCTTGGCGGTGAACTTCCACTCCGCGCGGGTGAGCCCCAGAACCTCCGCCGGGGCAGCGGACCGTTGGGTCTCAGTATGGAATGGGGCCTCGGCCTCGGACATCGGCCCCGAGCCTAGGCCAATGGCTTGCGCGGCGGAAGGACTTGGATGACGAGTGCACGCTCTCGGGGTGCCGATAAAAAGCAGGCTGAAGCAGGCTGATCCGTCGGGTTTTCGGTGAACGAGGACCGTATCGGTCCTGCCAACGCGGATGATGAGGCGTTCATGGGACTTATGACCGGGAGCCCCGTCGTCTAGGAATGGGCTTCGGCCAAAGGATTCATCGGGTGAAAAAATTGAGATATTGAAGTAACTCAAAATTGAGTTTTCTAAACTGCTAGATTAAAAAACTCAAATGAAGCACGTCCCAAGGAAACTAGAGTCCTCGGTGATTACCGCGGCTAAAAACTTCCCGGCCGTCGTGCTTACCGGGCCGAGGCGAACGGGCAAGACCTGGTTGCTGAAGCACTTGTTCCCAAAGGGTAGTTATCACTTGTTCGAGGACCCGGATGTCATCGCCCGCTTTCGTAGCGACCCGCAGGGATTCCTCGATGGGTTGCGGCTTCCGGCGATCCTGGACGAGATTCAGAACACCCCCGAGGTGTTCGACCACATCCGCAGTCGCATCGACCGCGATCCGCGCCGTGTGGGGCGCTGGTTTCTGACCGGTTCCCAAGAGTCTGGCCTGATGGCCAATGTGACGGAGTCCATGGCCGGTCGAGCCGCCGTCATGCAATTGCTGCCGCTCTCGGCCGCCGAATCCCCGAAGGTAACGCTGCTCAATGGCGGTTATCCAGAGATCGTGGCTCGTCCGAAGGCGGCACGGTTGTGGTTCAGCAGCTATTTGCAGACCTATTTGGAGCGTGATGTCCGGCAGATCAGTGCGGTGCATGATCTGGCGATGTTCCGCCGTTTCTTCGCGTTGCTCGCTAGCCGTCACGGTCAGGTGCTCAACAAAACCGACCTAGCAGCCCCCCTGGGTATGAGCGTTCCCGGGATCGGACGTTGGCTGGATATCCTCGAAGCCACGGCCCAGATCCTGATCGTGCCGCCGTATTTCGAGAACCTGGGCAAGAGGATCGTCAAGTCTCCGAAAGTCTACATCGCCGACTCCGGGCTCGCCTGCCACTTGCTGGGCATCGAGACGGAGGCGGAGCTCGAGAAGTCACCGTTTTTAGGAGCGCTGTTCGAGGGTTTCCTCGCATCGGAGATCGTCAAGGCGCAGGTGCATTCGGGCGGACGGCGCGAGCTGTATTACTTTCGCGACCAACAGGGTTTAGAGGTCGATTTCGTCGTGCCCGGTCCGAATGCGTCGGTGACACTGGTGGAGGCCAAGGCATCCCGCACGGTCACCCCGGATATGGCCGTGCCCATGCAACGGCTGGCCGCAGCCTGGGCAAGACAGCCGGGCCGACGCGGGACGGTTCAGTGCGTGGTGGTGCACCGACCCCAGCGCAGCGTCCCTAGGTCCTATGCCCTAGCGCCCAATGTGGCGGCGATTCCCTGGCCTGAATGGGTGGCCGCCGGTTTGAAGGTGCCGGGTCATGCCACCCATCGGGCCCCCATCGACTGATTGCAAGGTCTGGCCACAGGATTCGCACTCCGTGGCTGCCGTGGGAGCCGGGTTGAAATGATCAGCGATGCCGCGCGTGTTAACCAAACAATGCGAAACCCGGGCGACGAGACGGATCGGCCGTGGCGAAAATCCCGCCTCGCGGCGTGCATTCTGTTCTGCAAGCAGGCTGGCCGCATGAGGGCCCGTGACCAGCGCATTGGTCGACGGCTCGCCCAAGATCCGGAAGTCACCAACCGCCCCCGCCCCCGTTCCAGGGGCTGCGTCGGGTGGGCGGCACGGCCGGGTCGATGATCTGACTTTGGGCTTGGGTAGATAAGAATGTCACCGCATCGGCCCGAACGGCGGTTTCCAGCATGGCCTCATAGACTTTGATCTGACTGGTGGCCATGACACCGTCGACGTCATTGGTGGTCGAGTGGGAGAGCCTCTGTTTGGCTTCGGCCAATTCTTTGGCGATACTCAGGGTCGAATCGCGCCTCGCTATAACGGTTGCATGCTGTTCTCTCCTGTCCCTGTCGACCGCGAGCGCGGCTAGCGAGTCGGCCAGGGCGGCGGCCAGTTTCGGATCTTCGCTCGCCACTTGGATCTCCAGGATTCCGGTTCTGCGGAATTCCGAAACCCGGATCCGGTCCGTGAGGCGATCGACGCAGGCAGCCGGGTCCAACGACCATCGCTTTGGCAATTCGTGGATCTCCGATACGGAGGTCAGGCTTGCCGGAGATTGGATCGCCTGCATGGCCGTCATCAGGGAATAGGTATCTTGCGGTTCCATTTGCAGTCTCAGTCGGGCTGTCGCGACGTAAAGGCGGGGGCCGAGGACGAGGGAAACCAGGGCGATTCCGAGGCCGACCACCATCAGGACGAGGGTCCTCCGAATCCAGCCTTTGCGGGAGGCGGTGGTCCCCGTGGATCCGGCTGATCGGTCTTGCAGCAGGCGTCGGACACGGGAGGCCACGGAGCCATCGGTGGCGGCCAGTGCGAGGGGTTCGGCGGAGTGCGCCCGTTCGGCCAACGTCACCAGGGCCTCGGCCAGGGAGTGGCCTTCGCCTTGGGCCTCGATGACCCGGTCGTCGCAGCGATGCTCGCGCTCGCGGCGGATCTGCTCCGAGACCCACCACACGGCCGGATGGTAGAAGAGCAGGGTCTCGACGGCCCGTTGCAGCAGGTGGATGAGCGGATCCCGTCCGTAGACGTGGGCCAACTCATGCAACAGCAGTGCCTCGATTTGCAGGCCTGGCAGGCTCTGGAGCATTCCGAGCGGCAGCACGAGCATCGGCCGGAACCACCCGACGATGAGCGGCCCATGAACGCGGGCGGATTCCCGCAGGGGTACCTGGCTTCGAAGGCCCAGTCGCCGACCCAGGGAGTCGCAGCACTCCTGCCACTCCGAGGGTGCGGGCGAAGTCTCGCGGGTGGCCCATCGATGCAGCCGCCACGCGCCGCCCAGGAGGCGCAGTGCCGAAACTCCCACGCCTATCATCCAAAGCGCGGTGATCCAAGGCATCCACGGCAGGAGCGACGCGGGAAGGGTCGCGGAGCCCGGAGCGATGGTCTCGGCAGAACCGGTGGCCAAGACAGACACGGTCGCGGACTGTGCCGGTGCCACCACTGCTGCGGATGACGCGATCGAGAGACCGGTGGAGCACAGCACCCAGAACGTCACCAGTGGCGCGATCGCCATCAGGGCTAGGGTCGTGCAGGCCAGGGCATGGCGATCGGAGGCAGAGGCGTTGCGGAGCCGGCGCTGGGTCACGGCGAGGCCGGCGGCCAGCAAGGCTCCTTGCCAGAGGAAATGCAGCAGGGCGTGGGCGGCGGGGATCATCCAGGGGGCCGACAGGTCGGAAGGGAAGAGACTCATGGGCGTCGGGTGTCGAGGGTGTTGAGGAGTTTCCTCAGTTCGGTGAGTTCTTCACGGGAGGGCTTGCTGCCGGAGAGGGCCTGCAGCACCAGCTTCTGGACGGACCCGCCGAACGCGCGGTCGAGCAGGTCGTCCACCAGCTGCCGTTGGGTCTTCTCCTCGGGCTGCGACGGGGAAAACACGTGGCTTTGTTGCGAGTCGTCCCGTGTGACCAAGCCCTTCTCGGTCATGATCTGCAGCAGCTTGAGGATGGTGGTGTAACCGGTCCCCGGCTCGGAACGCTCAACCACCTGCCGGACGGTGGAAGGTCCTTTGGCCCAGAGGACCCGCAGGATGGACAACTCCGCCTCAGTGGGGCGTCGGTGTTGTTGAGTCATTGGAGATGAAGTTGTACGAGGTTCTTCGTAGAAGCAACGAAGATCTTCGTAGACATGTATAGGACTCGATCGGATTCGGTGGGTTTAAGCCGTTTCTGGGAACTACCTGGGGCCCTAGAATCCATCGTGTCGTCTAAAAACGATAATGCAATTGACATCGTTACATTTGTAGCGATACGGTGACGTACATGATCGCCAACGCCTCTTTGCCTGAACTTACGGAGTCCGAATGGGCCGTCATCAAGGCGGTCTGGAGTCTCGAGCCGTGTCCGGCACCGACCGTGCAGGAGCACCTGGCCGGGCAGCGCGACTGGTCGGTCTCCACGGTCCGCACGCTGATGGAGCGCATGGCGGCCAAGGGTCTGCTCACCTCCGAGAAGCTCCGCAACCTGACCCTCTACCGCTCGGCAGTCTCGCGGCAGCAGGCCCAACTGGGCGAACTCCGCTATGCCCTGAAGAACGCCTTCGATGGCGCGCTCACGCCCATGGTGCAGTGCCTGCTCGAATCGGAACGCCTCGACGCCACCCAGCTGGATCAGCTCGAAGCGCTGATCGCGGCCCGCCGCAAAACCGCCCGGGCGAAGAATCCAAAAACTCCGTCGCCCACTCCCAAGCCGTGATGCGGTGCACCGGGGGTGATTCGTCACGCCTCGGGCTTCGTTGAACTCCTCCCATTCTTTTCCTTCCTCTCCATTTCCCACGTTCCATGAGCACCGGGTCTTTTTCCTCTTTTGTTTTGTGGTTCAACGACGCCGGAACTTCCAGCACCGCGGTGGCGGTGAGCATGTCCCTGCAGTTGGCCGTCTTGGTGGGAGTCTTGTCCGGGCTAGATTGGCTCATTCGCCACCGGGCCCGGGCGGCCTTGCGGCATGGGCTGTGGATGCTGGTGGTGATTAAGCTACTGCTGCCCGTCGACCTGCTGTCGCCCACGGCGGTCGCCTATTGGGTGGCGCCGTGGTTGTTGACTCCAGCGGTGCGAGTGCCCCGAGCGGCGGCGGGCTCAGCGACCGTGGTCTCTGAGGTTTCGCAAGTTGTCGGGCCGGTCGGACTGAAGACCGCGACGCCCGCACACCCGAAGCTCGAATTGGCCGGCGGGCTTCTGCTGGTTTGGGTCGTCGGTTGCGGTGCCTGGGCAATCTGGGTGCTGGTGCGGAGCCGGGAGGTGGCCCGGCAGGTTCGGGATTCGGACGAGGCACCGGAGGCCTTGCAAACAGTGCTGGCCGAGACCGCGGCCGGGCTGGGGCTGCGGTCGAAGCTCCCGCGGCTGTGCCTCACCGATACGGCGCAAGGGCCGGCGCTGTGCGGACTGTTCCGGCCGGTGATCTTGCTGCCCCGGGGGCTCAGCGAGCAGATCGAAGCCGAGTCGCTCCGGCAGGTGCTTCGGCATGAACTCATCCATTTGCAGCGGTGGGACCTCGCCTGGAACTTGCTCCAAGTTTGTGTTCAGATCGCGTGGTGGTGGAATCCACTGGTGTGGTTTGCCAACGCCCGCATCCGGTCCTTGCGCGAGGCCGCGATCGATGAGGCGGTGATGCTGGAGCCCGGTGCCGACGACTACCCGGCCACGCTGGTCGCCGTGGCCCGCTACTGCGCAGTTCCCCCACGGATGCCCATGGCCTTCCTCGGAGTCCTTGAATCCGGCAGCCGGCTTGAGGCGCGAGTTCGACGGCTGTTGGAACGTCCATTACCCCGTAGTGCCCGATTGGGCTGGGTGGGCTGTGTGACGGTGCTCGTGGCCGGCGCGCTGTTCCTGCCGATGGGCTTTGCCTGGGTCGAGACCCCAGCTCTGCCCACGCCGGTAGCGAAGGCACCGGCCGATCCGAAAACGCTCCCGGTGGGTGGTTCGACGGCGAGTTTGAAACCCATCCCGGCCGCCGCCGCGGAATTAAACTCCGCCTCCAAGGTTGAGCCGGCCGCGCCGGACAGCCCGCGGGCCACCGGCGGTTCCGTCGTCCCAGCGATCGATGCGCCTTTGCAAGTTAATATCCAAGGGCGATTCGTCGAGATCCACAGCTCCCTGCCTCCGGAGTTGGTTGGCGTGCTTTCCTCGAACCGTAGTTCCGTGCGGCTCACGGCGACGGCGACCCGTGGTTTGATTAAGGTCTTCGAGGAACGCGATGGGATCGATTTCCTAACCGCGCCGCGTATGACGACTTTGTCGAACCGTGGGGCTGAGATCTCGGTGTCAGATGTCAGAGTGATCGACGGCAAGAACGCGGGCCCAACCTTGCGGGTCATTCCTGACGTGTCGAACCCGGCCATCGAGCTGTCCGTCTTCGCGTCCATGATTCAAGTTCATGGAGGTGGGCCCGATTCGAACGGAGCCTCCGAACCCTTGGTCCGAACCAACCTCGTCTGGGTCAGGGAGCAGAGCTGGATCTGGGATGGCCAGAGTGTGCTCATCGATGTGGGAGCGCTCACCAACCGGGTGCACTTCGTCGACAAGGTGCCCTACCTAGGAGATCTGCCGCTCGTCGGCCGGTTCTTCCGCAAGGAGGAGACTCGAGACCAGGTGAGCCGACTGTTCGTCCTGGTGACCCCGACGCTCATCGACGCCACCGGCCGCCCCATCCACGACCCGGCGCATCCGCCCTTTGATCCAGCGACTTTCCCGCCGAAGCCCTAAACAACGGCCTGCGCTGCCTGCACAGGACTCACTTCCAGGTCCAAGAGGTCTATGGGTCGGGCTCTGTCTTCCGCAAGGCCTGCCCACTCATTCGTAGTGAGTCCACAGTCGGAGAATCTTCACCGTTTTGATGACGGGGAACACCTGATACACCACTCGGTGTTGGATGTTGATCCGCCGGGAGTAGGCGCCGGCCAGATCCCCTACCAGTTTTTCAAACGGCGGAGGGTTGCGGAAAGGGTCCTCCGCGAGGATCTCCAAGAGTTGGATCGCCTTGGACTTGAGGCCACTGGCGGACAGCTTCTTGGCGTCTTTCTGGGCCTGTTTGGTGTAGACCAATTGCCAGATTACCATGGCAGGCGGGTGGAGCATCGGCCGACCGGCGTCTCCATGCCCGCTCGTATGGAGTCCCTCATGCCGGGGATCGATAGCAGGAACAATGTCTCCTGGATCGCGCTCCAGTCTTCTTCAGACATCAGAATCGCGTTCGTTCGTTTTCCAGTGATTTGGATGGGCTCATGCGACGCGGCCGCCTGATCCATGAGAGAATACAGGGAAGCCCGGGCTTCGGTGGCCGACAGACTCAACATGATTGAAGAACGTACGTAAAACTGTCCGTGAATCAAGAGGACACTCCGGAATCCATTCCCCCCCGGCGCCACACCTGATCTTGCCTTCCCGTGTGGCTAGATCCGGTGGGTCTTCCATCGAATGGTCACCAGCAACCCGAAGTTTGGATCAGCATCGTTTTCGCAAGTCCAGCATGAGGTCACTTGCAGGCGCAGCCGGTTGTGTAACCTGGCTTCCATCTGCTGCTCGGTGCCTCGCCGGTCATCCACAAATCCAGGCAACAAAGGATCCGAGTCGCATTATCCACGGACGACCTCCGGGCGGATCCATTGGCTGCGGATCCCTCGACCTTCGCGGGTGATTCCAGTCACGGCCATGAACCGGGTCGGATGTGGCAGCACTCCGCCGGGGATCGGACCACGATCGGGAAGTTCTTGCAGCAGGTACGACCACAATGGGTGGGTGGGTTCGATACTCCGGCCGATCTTGGCCAGTTCACGAACGAGGGTTTCAGCACGTTCCATTCGGGCCAATCGCAGGAGTTTACTCGGGTCATTGTCTCGGGCGCCGAGCATGGCGGCTCCCATCCGCAGTGCTGCCGGTGACCATTCCCAGCTGCCATGGAGCAATCCAATCGCGAGTTCCTCGTTGGGCACCCTGTCCGTTCCTGGGTCCACTACGGTTCCCGTCACGGTGTCGCGATAATAGCGGCAGCCTCGTTGGACCGCCAATCGCATGAGCGACTCGGCGTCCTCAAGCCCCGATGCCTTGAGGCGTCGTCGGAGCGGCGAGCAATGGCTCGTCATACCCAGCCGGCGGAAAAGAGACGGCATGGATGGAAACTATCCCTGCCGCGCACGGAGTTCAATGCGCAGGACCATTGTGATCGAGACGGCGGTAGGTGGTACCCAGGACAGGGCCCCGCCTCCCCACTCCCCCGATCTTGCACTCGGGGTGGCCAGAGAGGACTTGTCCTTGTTCGAATGGCGTCTAGCGCCGGATCGTCGGCTTGCCTAGATTCATCAACAGTTCTCATGAAGCCATCCCACTCCGCTGCGCGTGTCCTCTTCGGGTCAGTCTCGGCCTCGGCCTGGATTCTGGCCGCGCTCCTTTCCGGAGGCCTCCTTGGTGCCTCCGCTCGCGCCGCCGAACCGGTGGGCTTCAACCACGACATCCGGCCCATCCTCTCCGACGCCTGTTTCCACTGCCATGGCCCGGATCCCGGCACCCGCAAGGCCGGCCTGCGCCTCGACACCCGGGAGGGATTCTTCGCCGCCACCGCCAAGCGCGGACCGGCCGTCGTGTCCGGTGACCTCGGCAAGAGCCCCCTCTGGCAGCGCCTGGTCTCCACCGATGCCGACGAGGTCATGCCTCCGCCCGAGGCCCACAAAGACCTCACTGCGGCCCAGAAGGAGGTCGTGAAGCGGTGGATCCTCGAGGGAGCCCAGTGGCAACCGCACTGGTCGTTCCTAAAGCCCGAGAAGGCGACCCTCCCTCCGGTGAAAGACATTGGTTGGGTACGGGGTGGGCTGGATGCGTTCATTTTGGCTGGGCTCGAGGCCAAGGGGCTTCAGCCCAATCCCGAGGCCGACCGCCGCAGCCTGGCGCGCCGCTCCGCTCTCGACCTCACCGGCTTGCCGCCCCGGCCCGAATGGGTCGAGGAGTTCGTTCGTGACACGCGCTCAGACGCCTACGAGCGCTGGGTGGATCGTCTCATGGACACGCCGCAGTGGGGTGAGCACCGCGCACGCTACTGGCTCGATGCGGCCCGCTACGCCGACACGCACGGGCTGCACTTCGACAACTACCGCGAGATGTGGCCCTACCGCGACTGGGTCATCGGGGCCTTCAATCGCAACATGCCCTTAGACCGGTTCACCGTAGAGCAAATCGCCGGCGACCTCCTGCCCGGTGCGACGGAAGAGCAGCAAATCGCCACCGGGTTCCACCGGTGCAACATGACCACCAATGAGGGCGGCACCATTGAGGAGGAGAACCTCGCGAACTACGCCAACGACCGTGTCACCACGACCTCGTGGGTCTGGCTCGGGCTCACCGCCAACTGCGCGGCCTGCCACGACCACAAGTTTGATCCGGTCAGCCAGAAGGACTTCTACTCCATGGCGGCCTTCTTCCGAAACACCCAGCAAGGTGGGTTCGATGGCAACGTGAAGGATTCCAACCCCAGCATCGTCGTCGTGACCGATGCCAAAGAGCGCGCCCGGTGGGACGCTCTGCTCGGTGCTATCGAGGTCACCAAGAAGACCGTTGAGACCCGCAAGAAGGAGGCGGAGGGGGCCTTTGATCGATGGGCCAGTGGATTGAAGTTTCCGGAACTCGAGGCGGCGCTCGGGCGAGATCTCACCTTCAAGGCCCCATTGAACGAAGGCTCGGGCACCACCGTTTCCGTCACGGTTCCCGCGGGCCCGAAGACCTTCCCGGCCACCGGCGAGCCAGCGTGGAAACCCGGCGGTCCCCTCGGAGCCTCCTTGGTCACCGATTCCGGCAAGACCATGGCCTTTGCCGACGCAGGCGACTTCGAGTTGGGCAAGCCGTTCTCGCTCGGCGGTTGGTTCTTCGTGCCTGAAAAACCACCGGCCACCGGATCACTGCTGGCCCGCATGGACAACACCCAGGCCCACCGCGGCTGGGATTTGTGGTACGAGAATGGATCGTTCGGCTCCCACTTAGTGAATCGCTGGCCCGAGAACGCCCTCAAGGTTCGCACTCGCAAGGCGTTGGCCAAGAAGGGGCAGTGGCAGCACCTCCTGCTCACCAGCGACGGCTCCGGCCGGGCCGACGGCATGCGTTTGTACGTCGATGGCGTGGCCGCCGATCTCGAGCCGGGCCCGTCCACCGTCACGGGCACGATCCGCACAGGTGTGCCGTTAAAATTGGGGCAGCGCCACGAGTCCGACGTGCTCGCCGGCACCTCCGTGCAGGATTTGCGCAGTTACTCCCGCGCCCTGAGCGCGCCCGAGGCCCGCACCTGGGCGGCTCCCGAAGCGTTTCGCACCCTCCTGGCCAAGCCCACCGCAGACTGGCCCAAGGAAGAGCGCGCCGGGTTGTTGTCGGGTTTTCAGGCGGAGTTCCTGCCCTTGAAGCAGGCCCAGTCCGCGATCGCGGCCCTCGAGAAGGAGCGCTCCGAAATTCGCGGCCGGTATCCGGTGACCCACATCCAGCGCGAGAAGGCCGACACCATGCCCATGGCCTATGTGCTCAATCGTGGGCAATACGACCAGAAGCGCGATGCGGTGGGTGGGGCGGTCTTCAAGGCTCTCAACCCGTTGCCCGCTGGGGCGCCGACCAATCGTCTGGGTCTGGCTCAGTGGCTGGTGTCGCCCGAAAATCCGCTGCCCGCGCGGGTTACGGTCAATCGGTTTTGGTCCGAAGTCTTTGGGGCCGGCATCGTCCGCACGTCCGAAGACTTGGGCATCATGGGTGACTTGCCTTCCAATCAGGCCCTCCTCGACTGGTTGGCCGTGGACTTCATGGAGCACGACTGGGACGTGAAGCGTTTCTTCCGCCAAATGGTCTTGTCAGCCGCCTACCGCCAATCGGCCACGGCCACAAAAGACGCCCTGGAAAAGGATCCGGCCAACCGGTTAATGAGCCGGGGTCCGCGCTTCCGCATGGATGCGGAGATGGTCCGCGACTATGCCTTGGCTGCGGGCGGACTGCTCGTCCACAAGGTGGGCGGAGCCAGTGTGAAACCTTACCAGCCCGAGGGTGTGTGGGAGGCCGTGGCCATGCCCGAGAGCAACACCAAGCGGTATGTTCCGGACGCGGGTGAGAGCCTTTATCGGCGCTCGCTGTACACGTTCTGGAAGCGGGCTTCACCTCCGGCCTTGATGGACCTTTTCAACGCCCCGAGCCGCGAGTCGTGCAGCGTCCGTCGCGAGCGCACCAACACGCCGCTCCAGGCCTTGGCCACCCTGAACGATCCGCAGTTTGTGGAAGCTGCGCGATTCCTGGCCTCGCTGGCCTTGCGCGATTCCGGGAATGACCAACCCGACCGGGTTGTCGACTTCCTGGCCCGGCGGCTTCTGTCCCGTCCGCTCGATGCTTCCGAGGCGGTGGTGGTCCGCGAGGGCTACACTCAGGCCTTGGCGTTTTACCGCCAGCATCCCGAAGACGCCGGTCGCCTCGTGCGCGTGGGCGATTCCAAGCCGGATCTCTCGGCCGGAGAACCGCTTCTGGCGGCCACGACCTTGGTGGCCAATCAGCTCTTCAACCTCGACGCAGTCCTCAACAAGTAACCCCCAGAGACTTTCCTACGATGAACCTCTTCCAGGAATTCCGAGCGCTCGAGAACCGCCGACACTTTCTCGGCCGCGGCAAGAACCTCATGGGCCATGCGGCGTTGGCCTCGTTGCTCGGTGGGGCGGCCGGACGTGGTTTGGCCGAAGCGGGTACGGGGGCCGATTTGCGGTCGTCGCAGTTTCCGGCCAAGGCCAAGCACATCATTTACCTGCACATGGTCGGCGGCCCGTCTCAAATGGACCTCTGGGACTACAAGCCCAAGATGCAGGAGTGGTACGACAAGGATCTGCCTGAGTCGGTGCGCAACGGCCAGCGGCTCACCACCATGACCGCCGGTCAGACCCGATTCCCGATCGCGCCGTCGAAGTTTCGCTTCAGCCAGGTGGGCTCCAATGGCCTCTGGATGAACACCGAGATGCTGCCCTGGACGAGCAAGGTGGCCGATGACTTGTGCCTCATTCGGTCCATGCACACCGAGGCCATCAACCACGAGCCGGCCATTTGTGCCATGCAAACGGGCAATCAGGTGTCGGGACGTCCGTGCATCGGCTCCTGGGTGAGTTATGGCCTGGGGAGCCTCAACGAAAACCTCCCGGCCTTCGTGGTGCTGGTGGCCGAACCCACCAACAAGGAGCAAATTCAGGCCATTTCTGCCCGATTATGGTCGAGTGGCTACTTGTCCGGTGAACATTCTGGGGTGTCCTTTCGTAGTGCTGGCGACCCCATCCTTTTCATCAACAACCCGCCAGGCATCCCCGACACACTTCGACGCTCGCAACTCGATGGCCTCCGTCGTCTCAACGAAATCACCCATCGCGAGGTGGGCGATCCCGAGACGCACACCCGTATTCAGCAGTTCGAAATGGCCTTCCGCATGCAGTCCAGCGTGCCCGAATTGACGGCGGTGGCCCAAGAGCCGGACTCCACTTATCAGCTCTACGGAGATCAGGCCCGCAAGCCGGGTTCCTTTGCTTACACTGCGCTCTTGGCGCGTCGGCTCGTCGAACGGGGCGTGCGCTTCGTGCAGGTATACCTCAATAACTGGGATCACCATGCCAATACGGCAGGTCGCATGCCTTCCCAGTGCAAGGACATCGACCAGGCCTGCTACGGGCTGATCACTGACCTCAAGCAGCGTGGCCTGTTCGATGACACGCTGATTATTTGGGGCGGTGAATTCGGTCGCACCATTTATAGCCAGGGCGGTGTTTCGAAGGAGAATTACGGCCGGGATCACCATCCGCGGTGTTTCTCCATGTGGATGGCCGGCGGCGGATCCAAGGGCGGTACGGTGTATGGAACCACCGACGAGTTCTCCTACAACATCGTCGAGAACCCCGTGCATATCCGGGATTTCCACGCAACGGTCCTGCACCTCTTGGGCCGCGACCATCGCCGCTTCACTTACCGACACCAAGGCCTCGATCAGCGCCTCACCGGTGTCGAAGAAAGTCGAGTGATTCGCGAGCTGATGTCCTGATCGGTGCTTTGGAAGGAGGACCCCTCATCGAAACGCCTCGGTTCACGGTAAAAATCCATCGCGGGTCGATGAGGAAACGGTTGTCAGTTAGGTAAATTTCCAGTGAAGTCCTCAAACCTGCTGCAGAGGTTTCCAAAACCGATGCGGCCAGGTTTTGACGATATCTCTGAACTATGAACCTACCCAGAAACCTTTGGGTTTTTGCGGCCTTGGCGGCTCTGCAGTCTGCCCAAGCCGGAATAACCACTAATAACCTCCCCTCATCGGCTCAACTTCCCGTTTCGGCATCGACCGAGCGGGGTTTTATCATTCGTGCCCTCCAGGGGCCTGCCGAGCCCGCGCTCGCCAATAACGGCGTCCGTGCCCTGCGCCAAATCAACGGAACCCTCGTGGATGCCGCCGGCGTGGCTGTGCCCAATGAGGCTATTCCTGGAACTCTGACCTCACCTGCCGGCGCCTACTTGGTAGACACCATTAATTTCGAGTTGGACGGTTCCCCGGTCGATATCACTGATATCGAGGGCACCCTCATCACCTCATTTGCTCCCAGCGTGTTCCCCGGCGTCCCGGGCAATGGTTCGCACACCGACAACTTCGCTGTGGAAGTCGTCGGCTTCCTGAAGCTGCCGGCCGGTGTGACCACCTTCGGCGTCAGCGTGGGTGCGGATCGCACCGACGTGAACAACGACGATTCCTACTCCGTGTTCGTCGGCACCAACCCGCGCGATTTCTTCGCGACCGAGGTGGGAGAGTTCGAGCGGAATTCGCGCGCGTTCCAGAGCAAACAACGCAATGAGAACCAGTTTGCGGTGAATGCCCCGGTGGCCGGCGTGTATCCGTTCCGCATGATCTACTGGCAGACCGGTCTCGGTGCGAACCTCCAGTGGTACACGGTCAACGAGGCTGGCGAGCGCATCCTGGTTAATGATCCGGCCGACATCCGCGCCATTTCCTCCTACACCGGTTCGACGGCTGCCTCCTCCTCCGGCCCCTATGTGGCCGAAGCCACCCCGGGCCCTGGCTCCGACGGTTTGCAGGCCACCGCTCCGGTGACGGCTCTTATTCAGGATGGCACCACCGCGGTGGCCACCTCCGGCGTGAAGCTCGACTTCAATGGCGCTGCGGTGACCCCGCAGAAGCTGGTCAAAACCGGCAGCCGCATCGAGTTGCAGTATGACCCGAATGCCTCCCGCACCACGGCCAACAACCTGGTGAGCCTTCGGTTCACGGACTCCGCCTCGACGACCCGGACCAACAACTGGTCCTTCGGCATTGTCACGACCGGCGGTGCTACCACCCGTGTCGCCGCCCAGTGGGACTTCGACAAGGGTGACCTGAGTGCGACCACCGGCAAGGCCCTGGAATACCTCGACGGAGCCAACGGTCTGAGCGCCGGCGGGACCAAGTTCGGTTTGGCGAGCGAACTCGGTCTGCCGGCTCTGCCGGGCGGTGACGCTCGTGTGATGAAGGTCCCTGGTGACCTCTCCAACAAGATTGGTTACGTGATGACCCACGGTATCGCCCCCAACGGCGGCGGCACCCGGGTCAACCAGTATACAATCGTGTATGACCTCTTCGTGGGAACCGCCGGACCGGGTGCGGCCTCGCTGCTGCAAACCAGCTCGACGGCCAATACCGACGACGGCGACTTGTTCTGGCAGGGCAACAACTTCGGCCAGGGTGGCGGCGGTTACAATGGCCGCGGCACCTTCACGGCCGGAGCCTGGCACCGCGTTGTTGCGGCTTATGACATGGCCGCCACCCCTCCGGTGGTGACCAAGTACGTGGATGGCATCAAGCAGGATGACTGGACCGCCAACCAAGGTCTCGATGCACCGCGCCGCGCCCTTCAGGTGACGGCCGTGCTTTTCGGTGACGGTGACCAAGACGAGCGTCGTGAGATGTTCGTTAATTCCATTCAGGTTCGCGCCGGTAAGCTGAGCGATGCTGAGTGTTTTGCACTCGGTAGCCCTTCGGCCGCCGGTATCCCGGCCAGCATTCCGTCCAGTACGGTGACCGGTCAGTGGGACTTTGAGTTCGGTGATCTCAGTGCCTCCATCGGTGCGCCGTTGGATTACTTCGACGGGGCCGAAGGCCTCACCAAGACCGGCACCGCATTCGGTTTGGCCAGCGAGCTCGGTGTGCCGGCTCTGCCGGGCGGCGATGCGCGCGTGATGAAGGTTCCGGGCGATTTGTCCAACAAGATTGGTTACATCATGACCCACCGCATCAACCCCAACGGTGGAGGCAGCAAGGTCAACCAGTACACCATTGTGTATGACCTGTTCGTGGGAACCGCCGGACCGGGTGCGGCCTCGCTGCTGCAAACCAGCTCGAGCGCCAATACCGACGACGGTGACTTGTTTTGGCAGGGCAACAACTTCGGTCAGGGCGGCAGCGGCTACAATGGTCGCGGCACCTTCACGGCCGGAGCCTGGCACCGCGTTGCAGCGGCCTACGATATGGCGGCCACGCCGCCAGTGGTGGTGAAGTACGTGGATGGCATAAAGCAGGACGATTGGACCGCCAACCAGGGCCTTGACGCTCCGCGCCGCGCCATGGGTTCGTCAGCCATTCTTTTCGGTGATGGCGATCAGGACGAGCGCCGCGAGATGTTCGTGAGCTCCATTCAGGTTCGTGCGGGTCGCTTGAGCGACGCCGAATTGGCCCTTCTGGGAGCCCCGACTGCTGCCGGCATCCCGGTGGCGTTGCCGACCACTACGGTGACCGGTCAGTGGGACTTCGAGTTCGGTGATCTCGGTGCCTCCATCGGTGCGCCGCTGGCTTACCTCGACGGGGCCGAAGGCCTGACGAAGACCGGGACCGCATTTGGTTTGGCCAGTGAACTCGGCGTACCGGCTTTGCCGGGCGGCGATGCCCGCGTCATGAAGGTTCCGGGCGATTTGTCCAACAAGATTGGTTACATCATGACCCACCGCATCAACCCCAACGGTGGCGGCAGCAAGGTCAACCAGTACACGATCGTGTTTGACCTCTTCGTAGGAACCGCCGGACCGGGTGCGGCCTCGCTGCTGCAAACCAGCTCGACGGCCAATACCGACGACGGTGACTTGTTCTGGCAGGGCAACAACTTCGGTCAGGGCGGCAGCGGCTACAATGGTCGCGGCACCTTCACGGCGGGAGCTTGGCACCGCGTTGCAGCGGCCTACGACATGGCGGCCACGCCGCCAGTGGTAGTAAAGTACGTGGATGGCATCAAGCAGGACGATTGGACCGCGAACCAGGGCCTCGACGCCCCGCGCCGCGCCATGGGTCCGTTGGCCATTCTCTTCGGTGATGGTGATCAGGATGAGCGCCGCGAGATGTTCGTGAGTTCTATCCAGGTTCGCGCCGGTCGCTTGAGCGATGCACAACTGCTGCTGCTCGGCGCCCCGGATGCTTCAGGTATCCCCATCGCCCTGCCGACCAGCACGGTGACCGGTCAGTGGGACTTCGACTTCGGTGATCTCGGCGCTTCCATTGGTGCTCCGTTGGCCTACCTCGACGGTGATGCTGGCCTGACTAAGGAAGGCACCAAGTTCGGTCTCGCGAGCGAACTCGGCGTCGATCTCATCGGCGGCAAGGATGTCCGTGTGATGCGCGTTCCGGGCGATCTTTCCAACAAGATCGGCTACGTGATGGCTCACCGCATTAATCCCAACGGTGGCGGCAGCCGCGTCAATCAATACACCTTGGCCTTCGACCTCTTCGTCGGAACCACGGGTCCGGGTGCCGCCTCGCTGTGGCAGACCAGCTCCGCCGCCAACACCGATGACGGTGACTTGTTCTGGCAGGGCAACAACTTCGGCCAGGGTGGCAACGGCTACAATGGGACCGGAGCCTTCACCGCAGGTGCTTGGCACCGCGTCATTGCCGCCTATGACATGGCTGCCACCCCTCCGGTGGTCACCAAGTTCGTGGATGGCATCAAGCAGGACGATTGGACTGCCAATCAAAGCCTCGATAACACCCGTCGCACCTTGTCCGCCACTGCCATCCTCTTTGGTGACGGTGACCAGGACGAGCGTCGTGAGATGTTCGTGAGCTCCGTCCAAATCCGCTCCGGCAAGCTGTCGGATAGGGAGATGGCCGCACTCGGTGGACCTAGCCCCGAGGGCCTCCCGGTCCTCATCGGCGCGGCCGCTCCGGCCCCGACCCGTCCGGTCATCAAGCTCACCCGCAATGGCGATGGTTCCGTGACCGTCTCCTGGTCGGGTTCTGAGCCGTACGTCCTGGAGTCCAAGGCTTCCCTCTCGGAGGCCGCTTGGTCACCGGTGAGCGGTGTTGCCAATAATTCGATCACCATCACCACCTCTGCGGCCTCGGCGTTCTATCGTCTGAAGCAGTAAGAGGTTGATCGGTTCCTACGAGCGGCGATCCTTCGGGATCGCCGCTTTTTTTATGAATGCAACCCGGGCCATTGCGTTGATGATGACAACTGTAATGGATGTCCTCACCCCTGCTTACCACCCGCCGCGGGTTTCCCGGGCGGCGTTGGCCTTGGCGGCAGGCCTTCAAGTATCCGGGGCGGTAGATCCGATGGTGAACGCCCCAGTAGCCATTCCTTACCCAGACCATTCCCGGTTGCTGGAAGTGCGGGATGCCTCGGGCTCCGTTCGTTCTGTGGGCCATCCAGCCGACTGGGCCGAACGGGCCTCGCACATCCGGGCGGGCCTTCAGCAGGCCATGGGTCCGCTCCCCGGCGCAGCATCCCGGGTTCCGCTCGACCTGGAGGAGTGTGGCGAGACTTCCTCGGGAAAATACCTGCGCCGCAAGATTCGCTTCACGCCAGAAATCGGAGATCGGGTGCCTGCCTGGCTGCTCATCCCTCACGCGTTACAGCACCGGGCTCCGGCCATGCTCTGCCTGCATCAAACCACCGACAGTGGCAAGGATGAGCCCGCCGGCTTGGGCGGACGTGCGTCGCTGCACTACGCCCACGAACTGGCCGAGCGGGGTTATGTGTGCCTCGTTCCGGATTATCCGTCCTTCGGAGAGTACCCCTACGATTTCGCCAAGCAGGGCGCGCACCATGCCAGCGGCTCCATTAAGGCGGTTTGGAACAACGTGCGAGCGGTGGACCTTCTCGAGTCGCTCCCGCAGGTGGATGCCGGGCGCATGGGTGTCATTGGGCATTCTTTGGGAGGCCACAACGCGCTCTTCACCGCTGTTTTTGATTCACGCCTGAAGGCGATTGTGACCAGTTGTGGGTTTACGCCGTTCCACGACTACTACGGAGGCAAGGTGGCCGGCTGGACCAGTGATCGGTATATGCCCCGGATCCGGACGGTTTATGGCAATGAGGCTGGCCGGATCCCATTCGACTTCTACGAGGTACTGGGGGCCATCGCTCCGCGGGGTGTGTTTTCGAACTCACCGGTCCGCGATGAGAACTTCGATGTCACCGGGGTGCGCAAGGCGTTTGCGGCGGCGGCTCCGGTCTTCGCCCTGCACGGGGCGGAATCACGCCTAGAGCTCAAGACGCCGGATTCTGGGCATGACTTCCCCGAGGCCGAGCGGCGCGCCGCCTACGCCTGGCTCGACAGTGTTTTGCGCTAAGCCGGAACGAGGGGAGTTGGCTTGGTCGTTCCGGCTGAATGAGAGGATTGCCTGGGTGTTCGAGGGAAAGGGGATCCTGTGCTTGACCCGGATGGACCAATCCCCGGGGATGAGGTTGATGCAGGCCAACGGCGACAGTGTACGATTCCGACAGGCGGTTGAGGGCTTGTTGCGGGAGATCGGCTCGGGTGGCCTCTCGGAAATCCTCGACTCTTACCTCACCGACACCCGCAGCCGAATGGAGTTCTTGTCGCAGTTCCTGGGGGCCGGGGATCTTCCGTCACTCGCACGGTGTGCTCATTCCATCCAGGGAGCCTCCGCGATTTTTGGGCTCAATGACCTGAAACAGGCCGCGCTGGAGGTGGAACTGGCCGCAGGCCTGCCTGATAATCCTGAGTTGTTTCAGCTCATCGGTGCATTGCGTGATCGGTACGCCGATTTGGAACCCGAACTGCAGGCCACCCACGCCACGCTGCTGGTGAGTCTCCCTAGATCTGAACCGTCGGAGGTATGAAAAAACCCGCCCCAGATCGGGGCGGGTGAGAGGGATCGATGGAGGTTTCGGTGGAAACCCAGTAATCCAAGTGTGCGGAGATTATTCCTCCACGAACCGGATCGAACGCTTCTTCTCGGAGCGCTTGCGCATGTTCTCGTCGAGGATCTTCTTGCGGAGGCGCAAGTTCTTCGGAGTCGCCTCCACGTACTCATCCACGTCGATGTACTCGAGAGCGCGCTCCAAGCTCAGCTTCAGCGGCGGGCTGAGCTGGATGCCCTTGCCGTCGCCCTGGGAGCGCATGTTGGTGAGCTTCTTTTCCTTCACCGGGTTGACCGGGATGTCGCTCTCACGGGCGTTTTCACCGACGATCATGCCCACGTACACTTGATCTCCGGGTTCGATCATCAGGCGGCCGCGCTCCTGTGCCATGTTCAGCGCGTAGGAGGTCGCTTCACCGGTATCCATGGATACCAGGGAACCGTTCTTTCGGGCGGCGATTTCGCCGCGGTCTTCGCCGTATTCGTGGAACAGATGGCTCATCACGCCCATGCCCTTGGTCATGTTGACCAAGTCCGTCTCAAAACCGATCAGACCGCGCATGGGTGCCAGTGCTTCCACCGAGACCAAATTGCCGGCGTGGACCATGTTGGTGATCTGACCCTTGCGGAAGGCCAAGCACTCCATCACCGCGCCGAGGTTCTCGCTGGGTGTCTCTACGAACACCTTCTCGATCGGCTCCAGGGGTTCGCCCGTCGGGCTCTTCTTCCAGAGCACCTCGGGGCGGCTCACGAGCACTTCGTGGCCTTCGCGGCGCATTTGTTCGACGAGGATCGCGATTTGCATCTCACCGCGGCCGGACACGGAGAAGATCTTCGGATCGCTGGTTTGCGCGATGCGCAGGGCGACGTTGGTGCGAATTTCCTTCACCAGGCGGTCCCAGATGTGCCGGGCGGTCACCAGCTTGCCGTCTTGACCGGCGAGAGGCCCGTCGTTCACCGCGAACTCCATCTGAATGGTCGGCGGGTCGATGGGGATGTAGGGCAGTGACGCACGCGCTTCGCTGTCGCAGAGCGATTCGCCAATGAAGACGTTCTCGAAACCCGCCACGCCCACGATGTCGCCGGCGCCGGCCTCGGAGATCTCGATGCGCTTCATGCCCTCGAAGTGGTAGAGCATGGTGATCTTGCCCTTGGTGATCTTGCCGTTGCCGTGGCGGCAGATGGCTGACTCACCCACCGTGAGCTTGCCTTCGACGATCTTGCCGAAAGCGATACGACCCATGTAGTCGCTGTAATCCAAATTGGACACCAGCAACTGAAATCCCTCGCCTGCATGAGCGCGGGGCGGGGGGATGTGCTTCGCGATCGCATTGTAGAGCGGCTCCATCGTGTCGGTGACGTCGGTGAGCTCGTTCTTGGCGTAACCCATTTTCGCCGAACAGTAGATGAAGGGGAAGTCGAGCTGCTCATCGGTCGCGTTGAGGCTCATGAAGAGTTCGAACACCTGGTCGAGCACCTTCTTCGGGTTGGCGTTCTCGCGATCGATCTTGTTGATGACCACGATGGGCTTGGCACCGGCCTCGAGTGCTTTGCGCAGCACGAAGCGGGTCTGGGCCTGAGGACCCTCGGCCGAATCCACCACCAGCAGCACGCCGTCGATCATGTTCATGATACGCTCGACCTC
>SXGS01053339.1_pt1 | contig 42765 bp, 37 predicted proteins | sample 3174681 | NCBI WGS metagenome assembly SXGS01 (sample SAMN11356861, study PRJNA531348) | freshwater metagenome | isolation source: freshwater sample F1-80 | place: China: Fuxian Lake, Yuxi | collected 2017-12-25 | reverse complement strand
TGGCCATGTGTATGGGTAGGATACGAAATCAGAAACAAAAGTCAACCAATGAGAAAGTGCTCCACAAACGCGAAAATGCTCAACCCCTTGCAAACATTAGGGAATCAGTCCTTTTCCAGTGGAGGTTGCGGAATCGCTGCCCGGTATCCCAGCAATTCTCATTGTGGAGCGCGGCTGTGTGCGAAGCATCAGCCGCAGCGCGTTCACCCGCCTCAAACCCTGCGACTGGTCCTGTGGACCCAGTCGCGCTCCGATCAAAATGAGACTTCCCCGAATTTTTGTACGCGCATTGCGCCCATGAACCTGACAGGTTCATGGGCAGAACTGCTGCCGGTATCCACGATTCCGCATGGAGCGTGAGATTTCGGTTAAAACCCGCGGTTTTCCTTTGTGCCGGGCCCGGGGATGCGTTTGACCGGTCGATGGGCGTGTTTGGGTGGACTGGGATCCATCTCGCATTCCAACACTGAAGGTTCGCAGTGAGCGCCTCGATCCCCTCCACATCCCCGTTGTTCCGCAGCCGCTCCGGCGTGGCCGCGATCATCTCGGTGGCATTCTCACTGGGGGCTAGCTTCGCGTTCAAGTCAGTTCCTGAGAACCGGGAAGCCGCCGAGTAGAACCTTAAGACGGCAGATGAACATCCTGGAGATTGGCGAGAACTTGGATGAGAAAGGCTTAACGAAGAGGGAGGCCTATCCCTTGTGGATCTGGTGGGTGATTCGGAAGAGTTTTATCTCCAGGATCTTGCGAATAATCGCCTTGGGCAACTGCCGTTTTGAGGATTATTCTGAAATTAGTTTTACGACCAGGGTAGACTTTTGTCTGGGAGCTGTCATATATGCAGATGACAGTCGCGCTTGACCCTAAAAAGGCCCGATTGGAGAGAATTTGAACGAATAAACTAGTGCAAGCCCTAAATCCGGAATGGCTGGGTGCGGTGTCTTGACTTAAATTATTTGACCTAAAATGCTCATGAGTCCCTCTGAAGGAACGGTGAAGAGACCGGAGCCGTCCAACACCGGAGTCAAGCCTGAAGAACAATTGCGAAAGCTGCTCGAGAGCGTCGGCCACATCGCCGAGGAACGAAGCGTGCCGCGCCTGATAGAGCTGATTCGCGACATGGCAAAAGCCGTTCTGATCGCGGATCGATGTTCGGTGTGGGTCCTTGACTGGGAGTATGACGAGTTTTACACGGTCGCTTCAGAAGGTGTGGATAAAGTCAGAATCCCTTCACAAAGCGGGCTGTTGGGTTTGGCCTTGGCGCAAGGGAAGCCCATCCTCATCGCAGACGCGGCGACGGATGCTCGGTTCGACCCGGCTTCGGACAAGAGGACGGGCTACCGCACTCGTTCAGTGATGGTCATGCCGTTTCAAGACAAGGATGGCGAACCATTGGGCTGTTTTCAAGTCACGAACAAGTTGTCAGCCGGCGGGGTTTTCAATGAGGCGGATTTGGAGCTCCTGGGATTGGTCGCCTCGTATGCTGGGAAGGCGCTGGAAGCCGCCATGCTCGACTACGAAGCTGAACACACCCAGCGCGAACTGATTTTGAAGCTGGGGGAAGTTTGCGAAAGCCGGTCTAAGGACACGGGCCAGCACGTTCGGCGCGTCGCAGAGTATTCTTATGTGCTCGCGAAGCAGATCGGTATGCCGTTGGCGGACGCCGAGTTGCTGAAAACGGTGTCTCCCATGCACGACGTTGGGAAAGTCTCGATCCCCGACTCCATTTTGAACAAACCTGGCAAGCTTTCCGACGAGGATTTTGCCTTGATGAAACTCCATACGGATGTGGGGCACGATATCTTCAAAAACTCCAAAGGGCGCGTCATGTCCTCGGCGGCGGTGGTCGCCTGGCAGCACCACGAGAAGTGGAATGGCCAGGGATACCCACGCGGCATCGCAGGGGAACAAATCCACATTTTTGCTCGCATCACGGCGGTGGCGGACGTGTTTGACGCGCTCGCCAGCGAGCGGGTGTACAAGCGCGCTTGGGATATCGACAAAGTGGTAAAGCTTTTTGAGGAGGAGCGGGGCAAGCATTTTGATCCTAAACTGGTGGATGCGCTGATGGCCTGCCTGCCTGAGATCTTGGAAATCAGAGAACAGCTCAACGATCCTCCCGGATTCTTTTGATTTTGACGAATCTTCAGAAGCGCGCTCTCAAAGGGCTGGCGCAGCGTATGGATCCACTGCTGAAGGTTGGCAAGCTAGGATTGACTGATTCACTCATCCGGTCTGCCGATGAGGCGCTTGAGCGGCACGAGCTTGTCAAAGTGCGTTTCGAGAGCTTCAAAAACAAAGAGCAGAAGCAGCATCGGATGCCCGAGCTGGCGGAACGTACGAAAAGCCTTTTGATTGCACGGGTGGGCCACGTGGCCGTGTTTTTTCGCAGAAACCCTGACCCGGAAAAGCAGAGAATTTTGATCTGAAGTCCGCCCGGATCCATTCTCCATCGAGACGTTGCGCGCCCATCCAGGCCGAGGTAGATTGGCATCCATCACTATGAGAATCCCCCCACAGACTCGCCGTCGGTTCCTCGCGCACGCCACACTTGGCGCCTCCGCAGCCACATTAGGTTTTCCTTCCCTCCTCGCGGCACGAAATCCGAATGAAAAGCTCAATATCGCGATCATCGGCTGCGGTGGGCGAGGGGCGGGAAACCTGGCGGAAGTCAGCGGGGAGAACATTGTTGCTTTGTGCGACGTGAACGAGCGAAATCTGGACTCAGCCGCGAATCGTCACCCCTCCGCTCGAAAATTTATCGACTTCAGAAGACTATTTGAGCAGGAGAAGCAGTTCGACGCGGTGGTTGTCAGCAGCTCGGAGCACACGCACGCTTTCGCGGTTCTTCCCGCGTTGCAGCTGAGAAAGCATGTTTACTGCGAGAAACCGCTGACGCATTCTGTTTGGGAGGCTCGGGTAATCACCGACGCCGCGCGCAAGGCGCGGGTGGCGACGCAGATGGGAACACAGATCCATGCAACCTCCAATTACCGCCGGGTAGTGGAGCTGGTTCGAAGCCGCGCGGTCGGTTTGATCCACGAAGTGCATGTTTGGGTCGGCCGCGCTTGGGGTTGGCAAAGCCAGGAAGCGGCGTTGCGTCACAAGGACATCGTGCAAATCCAGCATCGCCCAGAAGGTTCCACTCCCATTCCACCTGGGTTGCATTGGGATCTTTGGCTTGGGCCAGCTCCAGATCGTCCATTTCATGACGTGTATTTCCCTGGGCCGAAATGGTACCGGTGGTGGGATTTCGGCGGCGGCACCATGAGCGATCTCGGAAGCCACTGGAACGATCTCCCTTTTTGGGCTCTGGAGTTGAAGCATCCATTGACTATTGAGGCGAGCGGCCCTCCACCCCATCCCGAGCTGGCGCCCGCCTCCATGACAGCCACGTACCAGTTCGCGGCGCGCGGCCCCTTGCCCGCAGTGAAATTGACTTGGTATCAGGGGGAGGAAAAACCCTCGATATGGCGCGAAGGTGGCATTCCGAAGTGGGATAGTGGCGTTTTGTTCATTGGGAGCAAAGGCATGATTCTGGCCGATTATGGAAAGCATACTCTGTTGCCAGAGGCGATATTCAAAGATTTCACGCCGCCGCCGCCGTCCATCCCGGAAAGTTTGGGCCACCATCAGGAGTGGATTCATGCGTGCAAGACAGGTTCTCCAACCACTTGCGATTTTGATTACAGTGGGCCCCTGACGGAATCCAATCATCTTGGGAATGTTGCGTTTAGATTAGGGAGAAAACTGGAATGGAATGCGAAACGGATGACCGTTCGAGACGTTCCTGAAGCCGCTCCTCTGATTCGCAGGCGCTACCGGCCTGGTTGGAATTTGGTTTGACGGAAGCTGATCAGAAGCGCCTTGTGGTGTCCTGGGGATCGGCCTACGTTGGTTCCTGGGGCGAGTCGAGTGATTTGCCGGTGGCCGATGAAATTTGGCGTTGAAGTATCCCTGATGGCCTTGTCGGCAGGATTGGGTTGTTTTGTTTCAATCCTGCTCTGGGGGATGATCGCGCCAGAATTTGCCTGGCTCTCTCTCCAGACTTACGCGCTCTTGAGGATGGTTCTCGGGTGCGTGATGGCTTGGAGAAAATCCCTGTTGAGGTGATGCAGGCCCTGTCCGCGGCATAAACCTCAAACCAGGATCGAATGCTGGTTTTTCGACGTGAGCACTCGGGAAAGCATTGATCCAACTCAGGCGTTTTATGATTGAGGAAACACAAGTGCAGTGTCCTTATTGCGGCGGATCAAACGTGGTCGACGTGGATGTCCGAGCCACTTCGCAGCAGTATGTCACCGATTGCGACGTTTGCTGCCGTCCGATGGAGGTTCGGATTGTCATCAAAGATGGTGAAATTCTAAGCTTGGATGTCTCGCCGGACTAGTCCACAGTCCCGATCCCTCTGCGTGGGAATCCGCGCAACGCACTCGAGGGTTTTGGATTTGTCGCGACTATGACTTGGATTTTGTTGCTGTGGGTTTATATCGTGCTGCTGATCGCAGGCGGTGTTATGGGCTTTGTCAAAGCGGGAAGCAAAGCGTCACTCTTTTCCTCCTTGGGATTTGGGATGCTCCTGGCGCTTTGCGCCGCGGGAGTCATCAATATTCCTTACGTCGCGGAATCGTTGGTTGGATTCTTGCTTTTGTTTTTTGGCGGGCGCTACTTCAAAGGGCGAAAATTCATGCCAGCGGGATTCATGACCATCTTGAGCGGCCTGGTGCTGGTGTCGCGTTTCTTGCTTCCGAACCGGTGATCCCACGTTCGTGGCGCCTGCTCCCGCCAGTTGCAGAGGGCTTCAAATGACGCTTGAATGGAGGGTTTTTCATCTCCAGGCGGATAAAAAATATCGGTCTTGACGAACTAAATACGTATGCAGAAGGAACTGCCCATCTGGAAAATCCATTCGGAAATACTCGATTCCCTTGGAGACGGTAACCGTCTCGTCGTGGTCGCCCCAACAGGATCGGGAAAAACCACACAAGTTCCCCAAATGCTGGTGGACAGCGGACGTTTCGAGCCAGGCGCGAGAATTGTCGTTCTCCAACCGCGGAGGGTCGCTGCCCGGAGCGTTGCCGCAAGGGTCGCTTGGGAACGGAATGTCAAACTTGGCGAGGAGGTGGGTTACCAATACCGATTCGACAACCAAACGGGGGCAGGCACCCGTATTTGTTTCGTGACCGAGGGGATTCTTCTTCGCTGGCTGCAGGACAATCGGTCGCTCGAGGGTATCGGTGCGATCGTTTTTGATGAGTTTCATGAGCGCAACCTCTATAGCGACGTGGCCCTCGGTTTGGTGAAACAATTGCAGGAGACTTCCAGGCCCGATCTCAAAATCGTGGTCATGTCCGCCACTCTGGATAGCAAACCCGTCGCCGACTACTTGTCCATGCCTTCCGGACAGCGCTGCCCCGTTCTCACTTCGGAGGGGCAAGCATTTCCCGTGGAGGTCACTTATCTACCGAAACCGGATCCTCGCCCGGTTTGGGAAGTTGCCGCGCAGCGCGTCGAGGAGATTGTTGGTTCGAGCGCTGACGGCGACATTTTGGTCTTTATGCCGGGCCGTTACGAGATCCATTCGACCGTGAACTCCATTCGATCGGGCTCTTGTGAGGAAAAACTGGCGGTTCTATCGTTGCACGGGGATTTGGCCGCCGAGGATCAAGACCGGGCATTTGCCCCCAATCCCCGCCGGAAAGTGGTCGTGGCCACCAACGTAGCCGAGACATCCGTGACAATAGACGGAATTCGCCATGTCGTCGACGCAGGCCAGGCTCGAGTGGCGCGTTTCGATGGCGAAAGAGGGATCAACACGCTTTTCGTGGAAGACATCAGCAGGGCTTCGGCCGATCAGAGGAAAGGTCGCGCGGGCCGTACTTCCCCGGGCATATGTCACCGGTTGTGGACCGAGAGCAACCATCTGAATCGCCCGGAGCGCAACACTCCCGAGATTCAGCGAGCGGACCTCGCTGAGGTGGTGCTGCTGCTGCACTCGTTGGGCGTTCGGAAGGCCTCCGAATTTGAGTGGCTGGACAAGCCGGATCCGGCGGCAGTTGAGAGAGCCGAGAAACTACTGAAGGTTTTGGGGGCGATTCGCGACAGCGAGAACGACCCTCAGCAACTTTCGGATCTGACTCCCATAGGGCGACAGATGTTGCGCTTGCCGCTGCATCCGAGGTATTCGAGGATTTTGGTGGAGGCTCAGCGCCGAGGTTGCGTCGAGGCCGCCGTTGGGTGCGCGTCCTTGGTGAGCGGTCGCGACTTGCTAAGCCGTACTGGTCGCGATCAACGCCATATTTCCGAGGCGCGCGATCTGTTTGAAACAAGCGAGCAGTCCGACTTTTACACGCTGCTCAATGCATTTGATTTCGCTCGCAAAAATCAGTTCGGCGTCGAGATTTGCAATCGCTATGGAGTGCAAGCCCAGGTGGCGCGGCAGGTGGAGGACACTTACAACCAGATTATTGGCCTGGTCAAGTCCCAGCGGGCCGGGGATGATTTTGCCCAAACAACGACGGGAGAAGATCCGGATGCGCTTTCACGATGCTTGTTAACTGGTTTTGTGGATCATTTGTGCGTTCGCCGCGCTCAAGGAACCCTCGAGGCAGACCTGACCGAAGGACGCTCGGGCGCCTTGCTGAGGGAAAGCGTTGTGCACCACGCCACCATGTTCGTGGCCGCGACCATCAAGGAAGTGGATCGAAAATCCGGCGCTAAGACGACGCTCTTGGGATTGGCCACGGCGGTGAAGCCGGAGTGGCTGCATGAGGATTATGCGGAGTGGATCACGAGCAAGGTGGAGCATGTGTTCGACCGGTCGCACAAGCGCGTCGCGGCCATCCGAATCACGCGTTTCAAGGATCTTGTTATCGGGAAGCAGTTCCTTGGCGAAGTGGATCCAGACGCCTCAGGGCATTGCCTGGCTGAGGCGCATCTCAAAGGCTGGTTCGAGTTGCCGTTGTTCAATCACGAAGTGAAACAGTTCACCGCCCGGGTGAATATGGTGCGGGCGGTGCTCCCGGATCTTGCCTTGCCCGCCTTCGATCAGGCGCAGATCGCCAAATGCCTTTCGGAAGCGTTCTTTGGGGTCACTTTGGCGAAGGAGGCCCAAACCATCACTCTCAAACATAGTTTCGAGCATCCCTTGTCGGCTGAACAACTTGCCGCGGTGAACGAGTTGGCTCCCGTGACATTCATTTGGGCTGGAGGCAAGAAAGTGCGGCTCACCTATCTGGAAACCGGGAACTCGTCGAAGTTCGGGGGGTATGTTCCCGAGGCGCACGTAAAGCTCCAGGAGTGTTTCCAGTTCAAGAACCATCCACGGGTCTGCGAGGGCCGGGTCCCCCTGCGGTTGGTTCTCGCGAGCCCCGACGGGAAGAAGATCGACGTGACCGAGGAATGGCCAGTGTTTCGAAAAACGGCATATCCAAAACTCAAGCCCGGTTACGTGAAGAAGTTTCCGAGCGTCGCGTGGCCGTAGCCGTAGCCGTGGGGCGTGGAATTCCCACACGGTGCGGTGCGAGCGTGCCTGCTCAGCGGTTCGCCGTGCGGGTTCGCTGGCGTTCGACCACTTCGCGGAAAGTGGCAAGGGTGAAAGGCTTGGCGAGGAAGGCGTCAAAGCCTCCGCCGGCCGATTTTAGTTGCGCCATGTCCTCGGCGTAACCACTCATCAGAACAATCCGGACCTGCTTGTCAATGGCTCGAATCTGTTCGCAAGCTCTCGATCCATCCAAGCGTGGCATTGTCAAATCCAGGATCACCAAATCAAAGGGTGTTTTGGAAGCGCAGAATGTTTCCACCGCGGCGAGACCGTCCTTGGCAGTTTCCACTTTGTAGCCCATCGACTGCAGGATTCTCGAGACGACGGAGAGCAGGGCTTCTTCGTCATCCGCCACGAGAGCGCGTTTCGGTTCCGTGGACTGGAGGGATCCGATGCTATCGGAGGAACCGCCCGCCGATTCGTTTTTGCCAATCGGTTCACCGCGTTTGGAAGCGGGGAGCCAGATTCGAAAGTTCGCCCCTCGCCCGGGCTTGCTTTCGACGCTTACGGCCCCTTCGTGGGCGCGGACAATGCCAGCCAGGGCGGCTAGCCCCAAACCCCGCCCCGCGAATTTTGTGCTAAAGAATGGATCGAAGATTTTCTCCTTCAGGGAGGGATCGATGCCGCATCCATTGTCCGAAATCTCGATGACCACGTACTGGCCCTCGGGCAAGTCCGGCGACATGTGGGCGGCCGCGAAATCCGCAGGAACCGCGTGCCTCAGCGAAGTTGAGATGCCAATGATGCCGTCCATCGGCTCGGAGGCCTCCGTGGCGTTGAGCATCAACGCGTGGAGAGCCTGTCCCAAATGATCTGAATCCCCCATGATTTCGGTCACGTTCGGAGCTAGCTGGAGCTCTACGCCGCATTTCTTATCCAAGGTCTTGCGCCAATTCAAAATCGTCTCCTCCACAAACTGATTCACGGGGATCGGGCGCAAGGTGGGACGGATCTTCCCAGCGTAAGCCATCATTTGTTTGCAGAGATCAGCCGCGCGCAAGGAAAGGGACTCGATCTTCGCCAGCGTGTCGGCGAGCTGGTTATTGCCTGAGGCGCTGAGGCGGGCCAGGGAAGCGCATCCAAGGATGCCCGCGAGGATGTTGTTGAAATCGTGGGCGATGCCCGAGCTCATGACACCCAGGCTTTCGAACCGCTGCGCTTGCTCGATCTTCCGGCCGAAAATCTCACGCTCGCGCTCGACCTCTTTGCGTCGAGTGACGTCCCTCGTAAACCCGCACAAGATTCCTCCATCCACAGGCAAGAAGCGAGCGGCAAGCTCCAAATCGAGGATTCGTCCGTCCTTCCGCCGTTGCTTGATCTCGAAAGAGCCGGAGCCCAGTTTGACGAGCTGATCAATGCGAGCCGAGAAGGAATCTTCAGAATCCCTGAGATCCAAATCTCGGATGTTCATCTTCAAGACTTCTTCCCGGGAATATCCCGTGATCTGGCAAAAGGCTTTGTTGACTTCAGTGAAATCTCCTTTGAGATTCAAAATCCAAAACCCGTCGAGCGCATTTTCCAGAATCGTGCGCCCGAAGGCTTCCGCCCGGTAGCGTTTGATGCGGTCGTAGGCCAAGTTTTCAGCGATGGAGAGGCGCACTTGAAGGACCCCGCTATCCTCGGGTTTTTGAAGGTAGTCGTCGGCGCCCGCCTTGAGCACCCGGCCTAAATCTTCTGGAAACACATAAGCGGTGATGACCATGACGAAGGGGCGTTCACCTCCCGGCTGCGCGCGCAGGCGTCTGCAAAACTCGAGACCGTCCACTCCCGGCAGCACCACATCCAGAATGATCAAGTCAAACTGGTTCGACTGGCACAAAGGCATTGCGGTTTCCGAGTCCGCGACCGTTGTCACTTCGTGGCCGCGCTTTGCGGCAAGGGTGGCGAACCGTTCACAAGTGATCGGGTCGTCTTCGATAATTAGTGTTTTCATTCCCGTGCTATCCATCAGGCGCTGGCTGTGCCAACTGCGTCCTCGGCAATTCTCGAGCCGTCGTTCAGCCAGCTCGAGATTCAATGGCCAAGAGCGCCTTGCTTATCAGCACAAATGCTTGCCCCGGAGGTTCTTGAGGGGCGCTCACAACCACCGGGACGCCGGAATCGCCCCCTTCGCGAATCGCCGTGTAGAGCGGCACTTCGCCGAGAAATGGGATGCCTTGGCGTGCGGCTTCTTGGCGGCCGCCGCCGTGGCCAAAAATCTCATGCCTTTCGCCGGATGGCGTGACGAAATAACTCATGTTCTCAATGATGCCCAAGATCGGCACCTGCACTTTTTCAAACATGCCAATCCCTTTTCGGACAACCCCCAAGGAAGCCTCTTGGGGTGTTGTGACGATGACTCCTCCATCCAAAGGCGCTGTTTGACACAGTGAAAGCTGGGCATCTCCCGTTCCCGGCGGAAGGTCGATCAGAAGAAAATCGAGCTCGCCCCACTCCACTTGGAGCAAGAATTGTTGAATGGTTTTCATGATCATCGGCCCCCGCCAAATGACCGGAGAATCTCCGTCCAACAAGAACCCCATGCTCATGAGTTTGACGCCGTGATTGCTGGGAGGAATCAGTTTCTCGTCCGGGCTGACCGTTGGACGTTGCCTGATGCCCATCATCAACGGGATGCTGGGGCCATAGATGTCGCAATCCAAAAGGCCCACTCGAGCGCCCAAATGGCTGAGACCTCAGGCGAGGTTCACGGAGCAAGTGGATTTGCCGACGCCGCCTTTTCCGCTTGCGATGGCGATAAGCCGTTGGATCCCGGGCAGCGGCGTTTGGTTAGACCAACCAGCTTGCCCCGATTTCGCGGCGGCCGCGCCTTCCGGCGCCGGAGGTTGTTTGATTTGCACAATCACGTGGCTGACCCCCGGAATTGTCCTCAAAGTTTGCTCGCAGGCTTCTTTTAACTGCCGCGCCACGTCGGAATTGTGAGACGTAAGTTCCAGATTCACGCTCACCGCCCCAGCATTGGATGCAACTCCTTTGACCAGCCCAAACGACACAATATCCCTGGAATAGCCAGGATACTTGATAGACTTGAGCGCGCCCAAAATGAGGTCGTTCATGGATGAGTTGCAGAATACGTTGGGAACAACTTACTCTCGACTGGCTTACAATCAATCCTCAACTCTGCCTCCTGTTGGAATCGCCGGTTCGCAAGCCAGGGATGACGGCGCCAATTCCCTTAATCGAGCGACGCCGTACTTCAGAACACGGATCGCCTTTTCCACTTCATCGTCTCGTGTCCCAATTCCAAACGAGCATAACACCGCGCCCCGGGAAAGGATGGCCGGCACCCCTATCGCTTCGAGAGTCGGAGGTGCTTTTGCCAAACGGGTGGTGCAGGCGGATCCTGCGTGGAGTGCGACTCCCTGAAGGTCGCAGTGAAGAACGAGGGCCTCGCCTTCGACTCCGTCGATGCTAAAAAACAGCGATTGAGGAGATCTCCATGGTCCCGGCTCCGGCCCGTGCAAGTGAACACCCTGAATTTCCTGGCGAAGGGCATGAAGAAACAAGGTTTGAACCCGCGAAGCAGCCAATGAACGCTGCGGCAAATCTCTCTGTGCGAGTTCAGCCGCCAGGCCGGCCCCTGCGATGCCGGCCACGTTCTCGATTCCTGCTCGAAGCCCATATTCCTGATCTCCTCCCTCGATCTGTGGCTCCAAGCGCACGCGGCGATCCTTGAACAGCACTCCGACTCCTTTTGGGCCATAATAACGATGGGGGGAGCATGATAGGAGAGACGCTCCAAGACGGCCCGCATCGACCGGGATCCAACCAGCCGCCGACTCCGCGTCAACAAACAGCGGTATCCCGCGTTCCTGGGCAATCGCCCCTGTGTGTTCGATGGACTGAATCACTCCCAAGTCATGGTTGACGAGATGCAACGCGATGAGAAATGTTTCGGATGTCAACGCTCCTGCAATCGCCTCGTGACTCACGCGTCCCTGATGGTCGCAGCCGATTTCCGTGACTGTAATGCCCAGCTTGCGCAGCGATGCCGCGCATCGGCGAATCGATGGATGCTCGAGCGAGGTTGTAACCATGTGATTGCCACGTCGGCGAGGACTCAAGGCAAGTCCTTTCATGGCCAAGTTCGCAGACTCAGCCGCGTCTGACGTAAACAGAATCTGACAGGGATCCGAGACTCCAAGAAATTTCGCTGTCTGTTCTCTTGCCCGGTCCAGGGCGGCGCGAGCACGGACCCCATCGCTGTGCAGAGACGCGGGATTTCCGAAGGATTCGGTCAAGAAACCGCGCATCAATTCCACGACCTCCGGCAAGACTGGCGTCGCGGACACGGAATCGAGATAAATGCGAGACATTCGTCGTTTTAATAAGCGGGCGAATTACGACCTTCCGGACTCCGCCGCCGCCAATCCAGTCGCGGGACTCGCCTTTTTTGAAGGCAAACTTCGATCCACCATGGTTGGCCTCTATGAAACGGCCTGTTTTTACCGCTTGCAATCTCTAGTTGCTTCCCCAAAGTCCTCCACTGCCTGGGTGCCGTGTGTGCGGTGACCCGTTGAGGCTGAGAAACAAACGTTAACGCGTAACCTAACCTCGAACCTCCGTTGCCGCGAAATGTTCTGCCCCAGGGCAACGGAATCATTCTTGGAGCCCATCCAAGCTCCAAGGAGGTTTTACCGCATTCAACGAATAAAGACTCGTAGAATCGTAGTCCCTTAGTTCCAATTCCTATGCTCACCATGGAAGAAGCCATGCTGCAAAGCCATATGCGCTTTGCAGCGGGCGAAATTGTCAAAGGCACCATCATCGAACTCCGGCCCAAGGAAGTTCTCGTCGATATCGGCTATAAAAGCGAGGGGGTCATCCCCGCCGCGGAATTCTTCGATATCAAGACCGTCAAGCTAGGTGATATCATCGACGTTCTCATTGAAAGACTTGAGGATAAGGAAGGCATGGTCGTCCTTTCCAAAGAAAAGGCCGAGTTCAAACAAAACTGGGAAAAGATCCTGAACATTGCCAAAGAAGGCTCAACGGTGGTTGGCAAGGTGAAGGCGGTTGTTAAGGGCGGGTTGCTCGTCAACATCGGCGTCGAGGCGTTTCTTCCCGCCTCTCAAATCGATATTATTCCCCCTAAGAATCTCACGGTCTACGTCGGCAACGCTTACGAATTCAAAGTAGTCAAAATCAATCAGGAACGACAAAATGTTGTCCTCTCTCGCCGCGAACTGATCGAACAGGAGCGAAGCGAGAAACGGTCCAAGCTCCTTTCCGAGATGATGCCTGGGGATATCCGAAAAGGAACGGTCAAGAACATCACCGATTTCGGGGCCTTCATCGACCTCAACGGTTTGGATGGATTGCTGCATATCACGGATATGAGCTGGGGCCGCATCGGGCATCCCTCCGAGATCCTCAAAGTAGGGCAAGACATCGATGTGGTGGTTTTGGACATCAACCGGGAGAAAGAACGAGTCAGCCTCGGCCTGAAGCAAAAGCTCACCAACCCGTGGGAACAAATCGAATCCAAATTCCCTGTCGGCACCCGGGTCAAAGGCCGGGTCGTCAACCTCGTGCCTTACGGGGCGTTCGTCGAGCTTGAGCCCGGCGTCGAGGGTTTGGTTCATGTCACTGAGTTGTCCTGGACGAAGCGTATCGCGAAGCCCTCCGATGTGTTGAAGCCCGACCAGGAGATCGAAGCGGTCGTGCTAGGCATCAATCGTGAGGAACAAAAAATCTCCCTCGGCATTCGGCAACTGGAAGCCAACCCGTGGGATTTGGCACTCGAGAAGTATCCCCCAGGCGCCAAGGTCAAGGGCAAAATCCGGAACCTCACCAGCTACGGGGCATTCATTGAACTGGAGGAGGGTCTTGACGGCATGATTCACGTCTCCGACATCTCATGGACTCGCAAGATCAATCATCCTTCGGAAGTCCTCAAGAAGGGCGACGAGGTGGAGGCCGTCGTTCTTGAGATCGACAAACTCAACCAGCGGATCTCCGTGGGCGTCAAACAGCTCAGCCAGGATCCCTGGGATAACATCGACCACTTTTATAAAGTCGGCGACTTGGTCAACGGCAAAGTCACGAAGCTGGCGAGTTTTGGCGCCTTCATAGGGCTCCAACACGACATCGACGGCCTCGTGCATATCTCGCAAGTCAGCGAGGATCGCGTCGATAAGATTAAGAACGTGCTCAAGGTCGGGCAAGATGTGACGGCTAGGGTCATCAAGATCGACAAGAGCGACCGCCGCATCGGTCTGTCCATCAAGGCCGCCAATTACAGCACGGAACAATTGAAAGCCGAGCAAGCCATTCTGGACTCCCTCAAGCCTGGTGAGGATCTTGTGGCTTTGCAACATGCGTTCGACGCCGCGGATGAGGGGCGTGACGAGCGGGATTGATTCTCGATTCTCGCTTCTAATCGATCCCCATTGGTGGATCAGAAGATTCTGGAGGGCGGGCCATGCGGTCCACCCTCCTTTTTTTTACCTGGCCTGCGGAGCGCCCGGTTGAGCAGAGTAGGCGAAGCGAGACGGTCATTGGCCCATGCCTCTCAATCCGTCCGCTTCGCCTACTCTACTGAAGGATCAGTCGCCCAGGAGCTTCTTCAGCTGTTCTCGCGCGGCCCCTTCTCGCGAGTTGGAGGGATTGTAACCTTCAAATTTGCGTCGAATGTAATCAAAGTATTCGCAGAAATTCGCCATGTGTTTTTCCGCCACCGGTTCCGCTCTGCGATCGCGGCATTGCTGCGCCACCCTGGGGTCATAGCTCACACAGTTCAAACACACCCGGAGATCAGTTCCGCACCCATGGCAACTGTCTCCGCGGCCAGGCAAGCCCGCCAAAGTCCATTCCCAGCCACACTTGAAGCAATGTCGAGTCACGAAACCGGATGCTATCAAAGCTGGACGCCAGCGCAACCTTCCGTGCGGGCTACGACGCTCGGCGGGCCGAGGGGTCTGAATTCGCGAAAATGCCCCGCTGAACCGGGGCCGGCGGCCGATGCCGCGTTTGGTGGGGCTGGATACGGATCCGGCCAAGAGAATCTCAGCAAGATCTTTCGTGCCGATCCTTCGCGGGCCGCATCGTTCCTCGCCCCACCCGGCGCGTTCAATCCTCTAGCGCGCGCCGCCACCAGACCAACAGCGGAGACGCCTTCGTGCCGCCATCAAAACCAGGAAGACTCCTGAAACCAAGGCGTATTCGCGCGGTTCAGGCACGGCCGCCGCGGTCAGTTGGAGGTTGTCCACCCGGAATGTCCCGCTGCCAGAGCCGCCTGCGAGATCCCACAACAGATAAACGTTCGGCGTGTTTTCGATTGAACTGAGAGGGGACAAATCAATCGATGAGGAATGGTAAACCCCGTCACGGGTGAAGGACTGCGAGCTGTAGGGAGTGTATGGGCCCGAATCGCCCAGCCGATAACTCATTTGCGCTGAAGGAGCGCCACTTGATGTCGAGCGGTAATCGTAGCTGACGACGAAGTTCTCGTAGCCAGTTGTGTCCACGTGGAGTTGGAATGAATTGCCGCCCGGTGCGTCGAGCCCGCTGCTCCAAGCGGCGGCCAGACCGGCCGAGTGTGATGTTCCGGACGCGTCCGTGAACGATACGCCAGCCTGCCCGGCCGCCACTACGTCGGCGCCCCCGAGCGTGAGCGTCGAAGGGCTTGAGAGCAGGCTCTCACTTTGTGTGGTAACGCCTCCAGACAGGTTGTTCATGTTGTAGAGCAGAACTTGCGCGTTGGCGGAAAAACCCACCCAGGACGCGAGTACAATAAGCGGCATCTTTTTTTTGATTTTCACCGAAACCTCCTTTGGTTACGAGCCCGTCCGAAGTGGACAAACTCACAGGGAAATCGTTAGCCTTGGCCTCGAGGAAAGGAAAGAGAAATCCGCCGCGGATCGAGAAAAAACTGTTGCTGCACGATGCTCGTTTGGCTGGTAAGAACCATGCGTGCTCCATAGCTACCAGGAACTGTTGGATTCATTGCTCAATCATCTCCAAACTTTGAGAGCAAAGGGAGACCGTTTCATCATCGTGGACCAAGAGAATTGGGCCGGATTGCGCGCCACGGGAGCCACCCGCGGCTCTCGCCGACTTCCCGCTGCCAAACCGCGCCAAGCGGACAGCCGCGCCACGGCTTCGCAAATTATTTCAGCTCCGGCTGAGCCCAGTCCCTCATCGAAATCGCAAGCATCCCACGAGCGGTCGCTCGGAGCCATTCCGGAACCGGCGCCGCCCCCCTTGACGGCAAATGCGAAAGTGATCGCGATGGCGGAGCTCCGCGCACGGGCCCTCGGCTGTTCGAAGTGCGCTCATCTCGCCGCAAGCCGGCAGCACGTGGTCTTCGGAACGGGAAATATCGACTCCGCGCTCATGTTTGTAGGGGAAGCTCCAGGAGCGGACGAGGATGTTGCCGGAGAACCTTTCGTGGGGAGGGCTGGCCAGCTTCTGACGCGGATTATCGAAACCATGGGGTTGACGCGCGCCGGTGTGTATATCGGCAATATCGTGAAATGCCGTCCCGACACGCCCGGCCAGGCTTTCGGAAATCGCAAGCCCACCAACGAGGAAATGAGCGCGTGCATTCCATTCTTGGAAGAACAGATCAACATCATCCAACCAAAGGTTCTGATAGCGCTTGGCCGGACCGCCTTGGAGGGGTTGATCGGCGGATCGGCCCCCATTTCCACGATGCGGGGCCGCTGGCAGTCCTACCGCGGCATTCCCTTGATGCCGACCTATCACCCATCCTACGTCATGCGAACCCAGACACTCGAGATCAAGCGGGAGATTTGGATGGATATGCTTGAGGTCATGCGCCGAGTTGGCCTGCCTATTTCGGAGAAGCAACTCGGTTTTTTTCTGAAAGCTTAGGGTCCGTTCAAAATGGCTTCCGCTTTTGGCGGGAGCGCGGCTTCGCCGCCGATCGCGGGGGGGGGGATTCTGGGTGCGGGTCTGGGATGGATTCAGCAAAGGTTGTTGGAGAATCATTCCGGTGCGGCACGTCCGCGCCACAATTGCGCCCGCCCCGCGGATTTGATACGTGTGAGTACGAATTGGGTTGCGGATCCACGGCTGTTAACCGATAGTGGCTGCCATGGGTCGCATTGCAATCGATGCCCAAATGAAAATGGTTCCCAAACCTCAATCCAACCCGGCATGAATTGTTTCCGAATCCAGGCGCGCACTCTCTCCGCGTTGGTGCTTCTAGCATTCCTCCTCAGCGCTCGGGTTGCTTCCCTAAACGCGACTGCGACCGGGGCCGCGACAGCCGATTCCTGGCCGATGTTTCGCGGAGGCCCAGCCCTCCGAGGTGTCGCCCAGGCGTCGTTGCCCGATAAACCCCGGCTCCTTTGGTCTTTTAAAACGGGCGGGCCGGTCAAGTCCTCCGCCGCGATTCAGGATGGCAAAGTTTTCGTTGGATCCGGCGATTCGATTTTTTACGCTCTCGATCTCAAAACCGGCAAGAAACTTTGGTCGCACGCCACTAAAGGCGCCATTGAATCCTCTCCCCTCATTCTTGAGGGCCGGGCTTATTTTGGTTCGAACGACGCTTTCCTTTATTGCTTGGATGCGAAAAGCGGCGAATTGCTTTGGAAGCATGAGACGGGCGACAAGATCATGAGCGGGCCCAGTTGGACTCGGGACGGGGGGAAATCCGCGATCATCTTGGGGAGTTACGATTACAAGCTGTACTCATTCGACGCTTCCACGGGGAAATCAAACTGGGTTTACGAGACCGGGAATTACATCAATGGAACCCCTGCGGTCGATGCCGGGCAGACCGTTTTCGGGGGCTGCGATGCCATCTTGCACGTGATTTCCTTGAGCGATGGAAAGAAGATCAAGGAAATCGAGGCAGGGGGTTATATCGCGGGTTCGGTCGCGCTGGCTGACAACCACGCCTACTTTGGACATTACGAGAACGCATTTTTGGGTGTCGATTTGAAGGAGGGCAAGGTCGCGTGGACTTACACCGATCGGGGTTTCCCTTACTTTTCCTCTCCCGCTGTGGCTGGGGGCAGGGTTGTGTTCGGGGGGCGCGACAAACGCCTTCATTGCGTGGACCGTTCGACGGGCAAGCCTCTCTGGTCGTTTGGCACGCGAGGGAAAGTCGATAGCTCACCGGTGATCGCGGGGGAGAGGGTTGTGGTGGGCTCCGATGACGGACGCCTCTACATACTGAATCTCGCGGACGGCAAGGAACTCTGGAGTTACGATGTAGGCGACTCGCTGGGCAGTTCGCCCGCGGTGGTGAACGGGGCGTTGGTTATTGGATCCGACGACGGCTCCGTTTATTGTTTCGACAAGTAGGGCTCGAGGTTCATGCATCTTGATCACACTTTGAACTATGAGTTTTCACGGCAAGGGTGCGACCGGCGCGCCCAAAGCACCTGGGACGTCTGATCGATTCGATCCCATGAAGACCACTCTTTTGCCCAGCGGACAACCGGTCAATCCGCCAATCGAGGAAACGAAGGCTGGCAATTATTTTGTCTCGAATTATCCCCCCTTCTCTTTTTGGAAGCCGGAGCGGGTCTGCGAGGTCGAGGCAGCGATGAACCGGCCCCCTCAACAAGGAGTCCCGTTGGGGGTGTATCTTCACATTCCTTTTTGCAGAAAGCGGTGTCATTTTTGTTACTTCAGGGTTTACACGGACAAGGATTCTGGCGCCATCAAAGCTTATATCGACGCGGCGCTGCAAGAGTTGGCCTTGTATTCGCGGAAGCCGTTCATTGGGGGGCGCCAACCCAGTTTCATTTATTTCGGCGGCGGAACACCGAGTTATCTTTCGGAGAAACAATTGAGGGGTTTGGTCGGCGGCATGCGCCAGATGCTGCCTTGGGATTCGGTGGAGGAAGTTACTTTCGAATGCGAGCCGGGAACGCTCACGGATCAAAAGCTCAAAACCCTCCGGGAATTGGGTGTGACGCGATTGAGCCTCGGGGTGGAGAATTTCTCCGACCACATTCTCGATGTGAACGGGCGGGCTCATCGATCAAAGGAAATAGGGCGGGCCTATGCTTACGCCAAGGAACTGAAGTTTCCACAGATCAACATTGATCTCATCGCTGGAATGGTCGAGGAAACCGAGGCAAACTGGAAGGATTGCGTTCTCAAAACCTTGGAGATGGCCCCCGACAGCGTCACGATTTATCAGATGGAGATCCCGTACAACACGACGCTCTATAAGGAAATGCGCGAAACGGGCAAGCTGGTGGCTCCCGTCGCGGACTGGGAGACCAAGCGGCGGTGGGTCCGTGAGGCTTTCGAGCAATTGGAAGCGGCGGGCTACACTATCGCGAGCGCTTACACGGCGGTGAAGGACAAGCAGAAAACCCGGTTCATTTACCGGGACAGGCTTTGGGCGGGAGCGGACTTGCTTGCTTTGGGAGTCGCCTCTTTTGGGCATATTGGAGGGACACATTATCAAAACCAGCACGACTTCGATCCCTATATTAAGGCCTTGGCTTCGGGAAATCTGCCAATCTATCGCGCGTTGACTCCCTCTGACCAAGAGAGGTTCATCCGCGAGTTCATCCTTCAGCTCAAGCTTGGGGCATTGGACGTCGGCTATTTCCAGAAAAAATTTGGACAGGACGTTTTGAAGACCTTTGCCAAGCCTCTCCAGAATCTGCGCGACCTGGGTTTTGGGGGAGCCAACGGCAGCAAAGTCTTTTTGAATCGGGATGGATTGCTGCAGGTTGACCGGCTGCTGCATGAGTTTTTTCTCCCTGAACATCGAAACGCCCGGTATGCTTGAGGAGCTGCCGAGTCGTGGCGTTGGAGCCCGCTGCTCATGACTGGTTCACGATGAAATCACAAGGCAAACTGGCCGCGGCGATGGAACCCTCCGTCATGGTGATGCCAATCGCCTATCCGCTTGACGATTTTTATGCCCGGGCGCATCTCACTCTGCCGCCCATCAAGAAAGTCCGGGGAGAGGATGTCCCCGAGCCATGGCGCTCCCTCTTGGTTCACCACGATGATATGACTCCGACCCTGGAGGCTTTCCATGGGCAGACAATTCACATCCGAGTGCTGCGCAGCGAAACTCGTGAAGTCTATTATTTCCGGGAAGTTGTGCTTCACTTGGATGGCACGGGCGAACCCGTTGAATTTGGAGCCATCAAGATCAATCTCGCGCTTTTCCCTCCGCAAGCCCGAAAGTTGGTTCTGGAGGAACATGAGCCCCTGGGACACATTCTCAAATCTCGAGGCATCGCCCACACGAGTCGTCCCAAGGCATTCTTTCAAATCAAGTCGGATGCCTTGATCAACGGGGCTCTTGCCCTCCCCGCCTCGACGATTCTCTACGGCCGACGCAACACGCTCAGCGACTCTCAGCATCGGCCTCTGGCTGAAATCGTGGAAATCCTTCCTCCACCGCGCTCCTGATTTTTCTGAAATCCCGCGCGGCTCCTTGGAAAGAGGATGTGCACTCCCATTCTGACGGAGTTATGCTTTTGAATTCCGAATTCCTTGACGGAATGACCGGGTCCCATTGAGATGGCGCGGTGAACGCCCGCCGAGTTAACTGGATTGCCGCCCTGTCCGCCCTTCTTTTCCTCCCAGCATTCCCTCCCGTGTTGAGCGGTTCCGAGCCGCCTTTGATTACCCTCTTCAATCCTTCATCCGGAGTGGTTGGCACTGGAGTGACCATCAAGGGGGAGAATTTCGTGGATGTCATCGCGATCAAATTCAATCAAACACAGACCAAAGACTTCAGCGTGTTGGGGGGCGAGATCGGTGTCAGCGTTCCCGCGGGTGCTACCACGGGTCCGATCACGGTGCTTACCGCCAGCGGTTCGTCAACAAGCGCTGGCATCTTTCTCGTGTCGCAGACTGGCATTCCGGAGATCCTCGGATTTTCTCCTCAAGAGGGCCCACCTGGAACGGTGCTCACGATTTCCGGGGAGCGTTTCGCTGAAATCACGGCCGTGCTTTTCAACGGTGTTCCGGCGACCGCATTCACGCTCCTGGGCTCGCAGATCAGCGTGGCGGTCCCTCAGAAGGCGACCACCGGGCCAATTGAAGTGGTGAGTGCGTCCGGCAAAGGGGTGAGCTCAACGAGCTTTCAAGTCACCTCAGTCGCGCCTCCTGCCATTGATGAATTCTCGCCCACTTCGGGCCCCGCCGGCACTTTGGTCACAATCACTGGGCGAAATTTTGTCTCCGTTTCATCAGTCAAGTTTGGGGATGTGGAAGCGAATGGGTTCAGCGCCGTGGGTTCGCAAATCAGTGTTTCCGTGCCCGCTGGCGCGAAGTCCGGCTTGATCACCATCACTGCTCCCTCGGGCGCCGGACAAAGCGCGGCCAATTTCTTCGTGACTGACGTCCCTCCTCCTTCCATCGTGAGTTTCTCCCCGGCCAATGGGGCCCCGAGAACTCGGGTCACGATCACTGGAACATTTTTCAAAGATGTCACGGCGGTGCTTTTCAATGGAAAAGCATCGAGTTTCTTGGTCTTCGGAAATCAGCTTTTTGCGACGGTGCCTGACGGCGCCACGTCTGGACTCATCTCGGTCTCGACACGCACTGGCACATCGGTGAGCGCCGAGCCTTTCACTGTGAGTTCCTCAGCCATACCTCGAATCATCGAATTCAGTCCCACGAACGGGCCAGCCGGAACCATCGTGACGATCAGAGGCGAGAATCTGGCGGATATCAACTCGGTGAAAATCGGCGGCGCAGACGCTTCCTTCAGCCTGGCGGCTAGTCCCAATATTACGGCGACGGTCCCCCAATCGGCCGTGACGGGCATCGTGGAGGTTCGGACTCCAGGCGGCAGCGCAACCAGCGCCGGGTTGTTCCACATCACTTCGGCCGCCGCTCCTTCCATCACCGCCTTTTCCCCAGAAAGCGGCCCGCCAGGGGGTCTTGTCATCGTCACTGGTGAAAACTTCCAAGGCGCCACTTCTGTGAAGGTTGGTGACTTGGAAACCACATTCCTCCTTTTTGGCAGCCAGATTTTCATCACACTCCCGGCGGAGGCAAAAACCGGGCTTATCACCGTCGTCACCCCAGCGGGCTCGGGACGGAGTGATCGGCCGTTTCTGATTGGATCCCCCGAGCCCGCGATCCTCGAATTCAACCCGAAAAAGGGCGTGGCGGAGGATGTCATCACTCTCGTCGGGTCCAACCTGGCTACTGTCCAAAGCGTGTTCTTCGGCGGTGCTCAAGCCGTGATTCTGTCGCTTTCCAGCAGCGAAGTGCAGGTGAAAGTGCCTCTTCTCGCCAAAAGCGGCCCATTGGAATTGAAGACCGCGGAGAGAAGTATTTTGACGATCCAGGAGTTCTCGGTGTTGCCTCAAATCGTTCGATTTCTCCCCGCGTCGGGAACGATTGGCGACGTGATTCTGATCGAGGGATCAGGATTCAACTCCGTGGAAAAACTCCAATTCGCGAGCATCGCTGCGGCTTATGAAGTGATTTCACCGGCTCAAATCAAGGCCACGGTCCCTGAGCAATCCGTGACGGGGCCGATTCGAATCAGAACGCCGAGCGGCGAAGCCGTCTCGGCGTCTGATTTCGCTACTATCATCCCGATCCCAACAGAGCCGCCCAGGATCGCTTTCAAACTTCTCGAGAGCGGGAAAGTGGAGCTTTCCTGGCCAAATTCCAACCCGGCATTCTTGCTTCAGACCACGGGAGAACTGGGCTCGGTATGGGCTCTGGAAAGCGCACAAGTTCTCATAGTGTCGGGACGCCGTCAGGTTTCGCTCGACACCTCCTTGATCGAGAAACGATTCTTTAGGCTTGTGACTGTGCCGTGACGGCCGCGGAGGAAAGCTGCCTTTTCAGCCCCCGGTCGCGGTCGGGACCTGTGAAGCCGCTTGCTGGCCTGGTGGAGGCACCACAATCAGTGGCAGCGGGTAGCGGAGCTTCATCACGTCATCCACGATCACTTCAATCTGGTGCACGCCGGCCAACTGAAACTCGACTTGAGTGAAGACTGAAACATTGGTCGCGTGATGGCTCGCGTCATGAAGAGCGAACTTAACCGAACTCTGGCGAATCACTTTTTGGTCGGGACCCAGCAGTTTCACAACTTCCGTGAACTGGCCCACGCCCGCTGCCCATCGGTTGAACACGCAGAGTTTAAATGCGGAAATGGGGAGTTGCGGAATTCTGATGACTCCCACCACCCCCACCAGAATAAAATTGCCACTCGCCTCTTGGCGCACGTCCTCGCACAAAATGGAGGCCTGAAGATCGGGGAGGATTCGCATGGCTTGCATAGAAATTCTTTTTTTGAACCGATTCGATGGGGCTTTGGTTAGGGTTTTCCTTGGTTTACTACCGAAAAAGTGAGGCCATGATTCAGGAAGCAAGCAATGTCTCGCATCACGGCGCGTCTTTAAGCCGTGGCCAATTCGGCGGCTCTCACGGTGTTCCTCATGAGCATGGCGATCGTCATCGGGCCGACTCCTCCGGGGTTCGGAGTGATCTTCGAGACCACCGGCAGCAGGGCCTCGAAATCCACATCTCCCACCAGTGCCGTGCCTGTCTTGGATGCCGGATCAGGGATCCGATTGACACCCACGTCGACAACCACGGCGCCGCGCTTCACCATTCCGGCTTTCACGAAGCGTGGCACGCCGATCGCCGCGATGAGGATGTCCGCCCGCTTGCAATGCGTCTCAATTTCGCGAGTCCCCGAATGGCAAAGAGTGACAGTGGCGTTGGCCCGTTTGTCTTTCTGTATCAAAATCGCCGCCATCGGCTTGCCCACTATGTTTCCCCGGCCCAGCACCACGACCTCCGCGCCGGACAAACTGACGCCGCTGCGGGTCAGCAGCTCATGAATCCCTCCGGGAGTGCAGGGAACGAACCCGCTCGAGTCTCCCAGCATCAATTTTCCTACGTTCACCGGATGAAACCCGTCCACGTCTTTGGAAGGAGACACGCTGGCATAGACATGGGTCTCTCGAATGGGGGGCGGAAGAGGTGCTTGGATCAGGATTCCATGCACCGAGGGATCTTGATTGAGCCGGCAAACCAGAGCCAACAAATCCTCCTCGGTGGTCGAAGATGGCAATACGAAAGTCTCGCTGGACAAACCCAGCCGTTCCGAGGTTTTCTGCTTCATCCCAACGTAGACCCTGGATGCCGGATCTTCTCCAACTCGAACAAAAACGAGCCGCGGTTGGATGCCCCGGCGGCCTAGAGCGGCCACGCGATCCGCGGTGGCTTGGTGAATTTCCTCCGCGATGGACCTCCCGTCGATGAGACGGCTCGGCACGGAGGGAATCGTATCAGGCTGCGGCATCGTTGGAATCGGCGCGGAAACGCCACGGAAATTTTTCGCGGAACATCAGACTCAGGGGATGAGATCGATGCTCTCCACCTCCAACACAGGCGTGGCGGCCCATCTTCGATCCATGAATTCCTCCCCTGTCACCAGGACCTTCCGGCCTTTGAAAGACTCAAGTTTGATGTCCAACTTGCCCGCGTGGAGATAATTCATCAACCGCCCGTCCTGGAGGGTGCGCAAGGCGAAGAAGGTGGGTGCTTGAATGCTGTCGAAAAACGTGCCGCCCACCAAGCCTTCACGAATCACTATCCGGCGGGTGGGTTTGCCTTCGTTCGTCGCAGCTCCAGAGATCGGGCGCAACCCATCTACTCGCGGCGCGATCGCCGCCTGAGGATCCGGCGCTTTCGTGGAGTCCGGAGCCGCCGGGGACGTCGGAACGATCGCGGCGGGCGTGGTGGAAACGGCCGCGGGAGGTGCCGGAGAGGCGGCGACCGGAGTAGGTTCGGGGACCACGACGACCTCGGTTTCGGACTCCGTCGGCTGGCTGACAGGAACCGCCACTTTCGGTGGCGACGGCGGAGGGTTTTCAGCGGCGGCTGTTTTCTCTGCCGTCGCCGCCGCCGCCTTCGGTGGTGTCTGGATCGTTTCCTGCGCCACTTTGGGCGATTCTGAAGCGATGGTTTGAGTGGCCGAGGACTTGGCGATCATTCCTCCGACGTACTCAACCAGATCCGCCGCCACGAAGGCATAAGCCTCGGGAGGGGCTTCGATTTCAGCCCACTCCTCCTTGCGCCGAAATTCTTTGACCGGAGTTCCCTTCTCTATCCTGCCAAGAACGCTGTAGTTCTCGCCCGCGCCCGCCCGTAAATTCAGGCGTTGAAGTGCCGTCGAAGAAGATTCGTCCAGGAAGCCCGAATGCACCCAAACCGGTGTGTTTTGGGGTAAAACGATGCGGTACCAACGCGTGGGTTCGTCATCCTTTAGTTTCTGCGGTGCGAGTTCCTCGAGGATTGTGACTTTCTCCCCCTTTTGAAGACGCGTGACCACTTCGCTCGCTAGCGTAGGTTTGCCCCTCACGTTGACATGGTCGCCCACGATGGTGCCGATTTTGAGAGCCAGGTTTTCCACCTCTTGGGCGGCGCTGGAATGGCCGAGCAAGATCGCGCTGAGCACGGCCCATGTTCCTGCTATTCGGAAAGATTTCATACGGTTCCAACGCGTTGATCCAACACAATCATCATTCCAGGCTTCAAACCACCACCGATTTCACTACCGCAAATACCCGGCAATCCAGCCCTCAGCCCAATTCATGCGCAACGACATCGTTGACCTCCAACTTAAAGCCCACTCCAATCACTGTCCACGAAATCCTCAAAGCACCGGCCATCCAGCGCTGTTCTCCTCCGGATTCTCCCCGCTCGAAACGTTCGCCCGGCCTGGCCGGAGCTATTGTTGCTCTGGACCGAAGGAGGCGACTGTCTTTCCGTTCGAATCGAACACATGCAGAACCCCCGATTCGCCCCCGGCCACCACACGATCGCCATTCATCGTGATCTCCGCGCCTTGAATATAATCTTTTCCGATCTCGAACGAGCGGATCTTCTCCCCTTTTTCGTTGTTCACCCGAAGTTGGGAGTCGCCTGAAGCGATCAAGGTATGATCCGCCAAACCGACGTAACGCACTGCCGTCACCTCCTTGGCGGCTCCATCGACGTTGCGTTTCCTTTCTCCGCTCTTCAGATCCCAAACCTTCACGACGCCGTCGGCGCCACCCGTCGCGAGGCCTCGTCCATCCGCTCTCCATCGCACGCTCAACACATAATCCGTGTGTCCCTCCAGAGTCTTCAGTGCCTGACCTGTGCCGATATCGGTCACTTTTGCGAAGCGATCCGCCGAGCATGTCGCAAGCAATCCTCCATCAGGGGAGAAGTCCACGCCGAAGACCACGTCGCTGTGAACGTTTGTCAGATCTCGGCGCAATGTTCCCCGAGCGACATCCCAAATCTTGACTTCGCCGCTTCGGCTGGGGTGTCCGCCGCCGGTTGCCAGAGAGGCCCCTTCAGGGCTGAATGCCAAAGCGGTCACCCGGTGCGCAAAGGCATTATTAGTGCCGCTTCCACCGAGGACCTTTTCCAGATCCCATCCCATTCCGCGTTGCCACAGGCGAAGCGAACGATCCTCGCCCAGCACCAGCCACTTGGCTCCATGCTCGATAACCGCCATGCCACGTGCCCCTCCCAGGGGTGGTGCGATTGCACTCACGGGTGTTCCTTGGCCCGGCGCCCACCAGTGTGCCACGCCAGCCTCGTCCACGCTCGCGAGACCATCGCCGCTTGCTTCGAACGACACGCTTCGTATGGGGCGAGCCCCGTTCTTCCTAGCGGTTTCAGCTTTGCCAGCTTCTTCCGAGGCCTTGACGGCATGAGACTCCGCCCCCCGAAGCGCTGCCTCAGCAGCGGCGGAAGCCAGTTTGGTTTTCTCCACTGCTTGAACCGCCAAGTCCCGCTCGTTTTCGGCATTCGCAAGGGCCATCGCCGTCTTCTTATGCTCCGCGGCAGCCGCCTCAGCCGCTTTCGTGGCATCGGCGGATTTTTGCGCCACGATCTTCCTTTTCTCCGTGATCAAAGCCCGCGTCTTCTCGGAATAAGCTTTGTATTCACCCGCGAATTGCGCTCCATCCACAAGGGCGGCAGCTTGCTTTTGCAGCGATTCCAACGAGTCCGATATCGACTTGAATTCCTTGTCGAAGGCCCCTAGGGCGGCGTTTGCGGCATTACTGGCCTCATTGGCCTTCTCCATCGATTCTCGTTTCTCCTTGGAGGCCTTTTCGGCTGTGGCGATTGATTCGATCGCCTTCTTGTGCCGTTCCAATTGACCGTTCAATTCGTTGGTCGAGCTTTGCCATTCGTTTTTCGAGTAGAGAACAGCTTGCGCAGCCAGCTTCGTCGTGCGATCGACGGCGGCTTGAGCTCTCAACAATCCCAGGTCCCCTCTTCCATCGAGCATAGGTTCTTGCTTTTCCAGCAACCACACTTTGACAGAACCGTCTTGGCCAGCCGAAGCAAACCTTTTTCCATCCGCACTGATCGCGGCACTGCTCAAAGGAGCGGCGTGCTGCCATCGTTGCAGCAGCTTTCCTTTGGCCGCATCCCATAAAGCCAGGGAGCCGTCCGCAGAGCCTGTGAGGAATCGGGATCCGTCCATTTGGGGTTCGATCACGCTCACGGCATTGGTGTGTGCCACGAATTCCTGATTGAACTTCCATCCGGTTTTTTTGGTTTGTTCCCAGATCTGCACCACGCCACTCTCACGGCCCAGGACGCACTTCTCTGAGCCGCCAAGGAACCTGGCTGAGACAATCTCGCCCGCCGATTGGAAGCTGCCGAGCCGCTTTCCTCTTTCCGCATCCCAAACCGACGCTGAGCCGTCCCGCAAAACTATCAGCAATCGATCTTCCTCCAGTGAAAAATGCAGCGCGGTCAACGAAGCCTTTTGGAGGTTTTTTTTCCAAATTAATCTTCCCGTCGCCAGATCGATTATTTGCACAGATCCGGCAGCCCCCCCTATCGCCGCGAATCGTCCCTTGGATGAAACCGCTGCCAGCCGGGCATCCTCCGTGATTTCTGGAATTTCCTGGATCAAGACTGGTGGTCTTCGATTCCAAATCTTCACCTCTCGATAACCTGCCGAAGCCAACCGTTCGCCGTCCGGACTGAAGCAAAGAGCATTAACCCAGTCTCGGTGGAGCTCTGCGGGCAAGATCGGATCCGAAGCCTGTTCTTCCGCGGCAACCTCGGTTTTGGCGCGCTTTCGAGTGCTCAGGGGCGTGGCAAACGAGATCATCGGAGACCTCAGCGCTGGTCTCTCTGCGGCCACCGCCACCACCTTGGACTGGGGCAATCTTGCAGTGGAAAAAGTCTTGTCACCCATCCTGAAAACCGGGTTTCGCCCCGTCAGATCGTAGACGGAAATGCGATTGCCGCGGGCGCATGCGGCGAGCAAACCTTCGGGGCTAAGCGCCACCGCATAAATCGCCTTCAAGGAAGAGGGGAGTGGCTGCCAAGTCAGTGGAACCTCCCCGCGCACTTCTCCTTTCGCTCCCTGTTGGATCCAAAGCTGGAGTAAGCCCAATTGCTCGGGGTTCAGGTCCACCGCCGAAACTTTATTCTCCCTGGGGGGCATGCGCGGGCTCGACTCGTGGGTGGCCACTTTAAGCAACAGACTCTCCGCGGGTTTTCCAGGAACGACAGCCGGTCCCGTCTCGCCGCCTTTTAGGATCGTCGCGGGGGTTTCCAAGATAAGTTCGCCCTTCGACGTTGTTTTATTGTGGCAGGCTAGACAGTTGGATTTCAGCACAGGGAGAATCTCCTGTTCGAAATCAACCGGAGTCTTGCGCTGCAGCCGTTTCACCGGAAGCACGCCTTTGGAGTTCTCGGAGGCGCTTTGGCCCAGCGTTCTGGGGACTTGAACTTCCCACGTCCCGAGGCTTGCCAGCAGCAAGGCAATCCATATCCGTATTGCGAGGCCGCCGCAGCGCCGAGGATGTTTCGAGGCAATCATTGTGGTTCGACGCGACTTTTCGGCCTTGTCTTCAGAGCCGTCCAGTCTGGGTTGTGATTTGTCATCAAGAATCGGTATAGAACCCCTCCGTGCGATCGTAATCGCCTCGCGCGCGGAAGGTGAAAGTTAGTCTGGGATAGAACTCCAGCGGGCCGCGCCCCGCTTGGAACCGCCGTAGAGTCGAGTGTCAGCCAACCGTTCGCCATATGTAGGCCGGGTCAAGGCTGCTGCTTCGAGACAATTGGTCTGATTTTCATGTTTCGGAAGGAAACCAAGCCGTGATCCCCTTGGAACGCCAGCCATCCGTATCCAGATTTGGCGAAATGCGGCATCTTGCCGAATTTGCTCTTTGCCACGCGGCTTTTGAAGTCTTCGCTCCCAATCACGTATTCGACGTATTTGACTCCATTGACCTCGTGAACGCATTTCTCGGGAGTGATTAGGATCCGCAGCCGATTCCATTGTCCAGCGGGTTTTGTGGAGTCGATCGGTTTGCCTGTTTTTGGGTCGTCGGGCGGCTGATGCAGAGCGTAGAGCCAGCCGCATTTTTGAGGATCCTTAGCCTTCGCATTATCCTCGAGCTGAATTTCCGGCCCTGTCGCCCAAGCCGAGGCACCTTGTTCAGTGACGTGATACATGATGCCGCTGTTGGATCCTTCACCCATGTTGAATTCCAGCACCAATTCGAAGGCCCCGAACTTTTCCGCAGTCACGATGTCGCCCGCGTTATGGGGGTCCACGCAGGCCAAGGCCCCGTCCTTGACCTGCCAGCCGGGCTTGACGCCCTCCATCTTGAAATTGCTCCAACCGTTGAGAGTCTTGCCGTCGAAGAGCAGTTTCCATCCGTCCTTTTGTTCGGCTGCCGTGAGTGTGTTGAGGGGAGCGTCAGCGGCCAGCGACCTGAGCGAAAGGGTCGCGCCCAATGCTATCGCGGTGAGGTAATGGAAGCGGTGTTGCATGGCATTGGACCCTAGGCGAGGCAGGCGCTTCTGACAACCAGAATACCAGGCGGGCGGTGGGCCTATGAGGAGATGGCTTGCATGCGGGCCCGCGGACTGACGTTCCGCGCGCGACGCACGTTTTAATCGTTCGGGATTAACCGATCCCCAACAGTTCCACCTCGAAGATCAGCGTCGCGTTTGGGGGGATGGCTCCGGGGTAGCCCGCGGCGCCATAAGCGAGGTTTGGCGGAATCGTCATCCTGACCTTGTCTCCCACCTTCATCTGAGCGACTCCCAAATCCCAACCCGCAATGACTTCGCCCGCCCCGAGAACGAATGAAAACGGCTCGTTACGGTCGACCGAGCTGTCGAATTTTTGGCCACTCGTGAACGTGCCGGTGTAGTGGACCGACACGGTGGCCCCGTTCTTCGGAGACAATCCAGACCCGTTGACTAATTTTTCGATCTTTAATTCGCTGGTGGACATCCCGCATTGTCATCATGCCAGGCCACGGCGGTCAATGTTGGAGAACTCGGGGTAGTGTCCTAATTTGGTTTTTGGGAGGTTTTCCATCAATTCCCACGTTTATGTGGCACGGAAATTGCGTTGACGCCAGGAATGGGGGCGGGCAATGATCCAGAATCTAGCCAAGCTCAAACTTAGATTCCAAGGACCCCCTATGACAAAACAACGCGTAATTTTAGACGCTCTAATTCAACGGGAGGATTTGGAAATTAACTCTGAAAACCCCGAGAAGCCTGGTGGGGACGTTCCACGGATTACTTTAGTGGAATTGGAGCACGACCGAAGCATGTTTGAAGTGCTCCGGAAGCCTGATTTTCAGCGGGAGACATCCGAATGGAGTCCGGAGCAAATTGTTGAACTGGTGAAAAACGTTTTGGACGAGGAGTTGGTTCCGGCAGTTATCGTGTGGAAGGCCGCGAGCAGAAACGTTTTTGTCATTGATGGCGCGCACCGATTGAGCGCCCTCATTGCGTGGGTCAACGACGATTATGGCGCTGGAAGCATTTCGCTGAAATTTTACGGAGGAATCGACGGTATCCCGAAAGACCAGCGCGCAGCAGCAAAAGTAACCAAGGAGCTAATTGAATCAACCATTGGCTCCTACTCAGATTTGAATAAATTCCGAAGGGACGGAACCGGCGCTACCCCAGAACAGATCCGCCGCGCCAAAGGAATGGCAACCGCATCGATTTTCGCTCAAAGCGTAAGGAACGATGCAGAGCACGCGGAAGCCTCTTTCTACAGAATCAACCAAGGTGGCGCGGTCATTAACGATACGGAAAAGGAAATCATTTTAGCCCGAAGGAAACCCGTTGGATTGGCAGCGCGAGCATTGCTACGGGCTGGCACAGGGCATGCATATTGGTGGAAATGCAGCACTGAAACCAAAACAAAGATCGTAACCAGAGCTTCTGAAATTCACAAAATCCTTTATAAACCCGAGGAAAACTCTGATGGATACAACTCCATTCCGGTGGCCGGAAAGGCGTTTTCATCGGATGCTTTGGCATTCTTATTCGAGATTATTCATGTTGCCAACGATCTAAAACGCGAAAAAAAGAAAAATGGAAAACGGCAACCATCATCAGCGAATGAAGACATCCCCGATAAAGACCCCGAGGCATCGGGACTTAAGGCGGTGGAGTATCTGGAAAAAATTCTCGATCTAACTCGGACAATATTCAGTAAGCAGTCCAAATCACTGGGTTTGCATCCTGCTGTCTATTGCCGGACAGCCACTGGTAAATTTCAGCCAGCCGCTTATTTGGCACAGATTGAACTTATCAAATATTTGAATCGGGAAAGTGATGGGTTTCATAAGTTTACTGCTGTGCGGCAGCAATTCGAGGAATTCTTGGTTGAGAACAAATCCTATGTAAACCAGATAGTCAGAGGATTGGGGGCTGGCATTCGGAGCCTGCCAACCATATTTGAGATGTATTTGTTGATTTATCGCGGCTTCAAAGACAACTTGGGAAAGGAGGCCATCAAGAACGCAATCCTTTCAGATCCGACCATTGGCGATTATGTGGCCGCTCCTACAACCGGCAAGCGTGACAGTGGGGGTGAATTCAAAACAGCAGCCAAAGCCGCCGCCAAAATGAGAACAGAATTAGAGACGGCCAAGCCGTGCCCCGAGTGCAAAGCGAGGTTGCACATGCTTGCCGCAACTCTGGACCATGACAATCGCAAAGAAGATGGAGGTTCGGCGCATTCTGACAACGGTGAATGGATGCATCCATTTTGCAACTCAGGCGTTAAGGAAAGGCGTCTCCACAGGGCCACTAGCTCAATCTAGTTGCTTGCAACATAATATCCCTTACCCATTCCGAAACCTCCTTGCCGGATGCCTTCGATGCCTCCGAAACTGCTTGATACTCAGCAGGGGTAACCCTTGTTCGGATCATTTCCGTTTTAGCCTCCCCTTTCGGGAGTTTGGGGCGACCAATCGTTATTTTTTGTTTATGTGGCACAAAAAGTATTGACTTAATGTAGTTTCTGTGGCACAATAAGTCCAGTTAAAAGAAAGACTGGTTATGGCAAACAATCTCGACAACGAAAAGAAGGTCCTCGCAGTTTCAATGCTTTGTGAAGGATCAAGCATCCGGGCCATTGAGCGCATGACAAGCATTCATCGCGATACCGTCATGCGATTGGGTGTTCGCATTGGAGAGGCTTGCGCCAAGATCCAGGACTCCAAGTTGCGCAACCTGAGCAGCCGCGAGATTGAAGTTGATGAAATCTGGGGATTCATCGGCGCGAAGCGCAAGAACGCGGAACGTGCCGGAGCCTATGGCGATGTCTGGACCTTCATCGCCCTGGATCGGGACACCAAACTGATCCCGTCTTTCGTCGTTGGCAAGCGGGACATGTACCATTCACGCGCCTTTATGGATGATCTTGCTTCTCGTCTGGCCAATCGAATTCAACTTTCAAGTGATGCGATGACTTCCTATGCGGATGCGGTGGAGGGCGGGTTTGGTTGCGACGTTGACTATGGGCAGATAGAAAAGACCTACTCTGTCTCAAACCTCAACAAAGACGCGGCGAGCCGATACAGCCCGGCTGAAGTGGTCAAGACCGAACGCGTGGTTATTAACGGCATGCCGGACATTCGTCGAATTACTACCTCCCACGTCGAGAAGCAAAATCACACTTTGCGCATGCACTGCCGCCGCCTCACGCGGTTGACGAATGCTTTCAGCAAGAAGCTGGAAAACTTCCAAGCTGCGGTTGCGCTGAATTTTGCATACTACAATTTCTGCAAGGTCCACGGCGCTATCCGTTGCACGCCCGCCCAGGCCGCAGGAGTGGAGCAAAGCATCTGGACCGTTTCAGAACTGGTTGAACGCTGTGGTGAATAAACGCGAATATATCGAAAGACTGAGCATGGCGGTGGAGCATCTTCACGGGTGCTCCGCGCGTCATGTTGAATCCGTTCCGGTTCATGAAGTGTTCAAAGGGCAGACCGTCTGGGACGGGACCGTGGAAGTTTTTGAGATAACTGGCCACCCAAAGGCCAAACGTGCTTATGGGTGGTCGCACGCGTCTGGATCTGGCGACCAGGACGAACGATTCGTTGCTGTTTTGGAGATCCCGCCCGTGGATTCTGCGTTGACCGCCGTCCGCGTGAGCTTGGTTAAAGAAATTCGGAGCAAGAAAAAATGATCGGGACGGATTTCAAATTAGGACACTACCGAACTCGGAACTCAGCGGTTTGCAAGAGGGGTTTCAGATTTGCGATTTTGGATTGAGGACGGGCACGGAATGAATGGTGTGGATGGCTTGGGATCACAAAGACGCATAGAGGGCGCGGAGGCGTGGCAGGGCGGCGGTCCAGAGAAGCTGCGAAAGGATGGAGGAGCCTAGGAATTTCTAGGGACAGACAATTTATTCAATATTAATTCTCGAGTTTTGCCTGGGAAACAACGGCGGAGATTACGATGACGCACAAGAAAAAGGAATTGGAGTTTCCAAAGCTTCCAGTGAAGTACCCTCGTTCTACTGAGGTCTGAAAGGTTCACCGGCAGTCGCTGAATTTTGCGGCGCTCGACTGCAATACGATACTCGCGGCGCTGGAGCTTCTCGGCCAGTTCGGCGCCGATCCGAAGGAGGCCTGGCGTATTCGCCTGTCTATGCCAAAATCTCGGCGGTGACGTGGCCGTGCACGTCCGTCAGGCGCCGGTCAAAGCCACTGTGACGCACGCTCAGCTTTTCGTGATCGATGCCGAGAAGGTGCAACATCGTGGCGTGGAAGTCATAGGTGTTCGTCGCGCCTTGAGCCGCTTTCCACGACCACTCGTCGCTTTGGCCGTGAGCCGCTCCCGCCTTGATCCCAGCGCCGGCGAACCAGGAAACGAACGTTCCTCCGTTGTGGTCGCGGCCGGTGCTCCCCTGGCTGAATGGCATGCGCCCGAACTCGGTGGTCCAGATGAGCAATGTGTCCTGGAGCAAGCCTCTCGCTTTCAAATCCGACAACAAGGCGGCAGCGGGTTGATCCATGCCGCGCGTGGCGAACGGGAGCTCCTTTGGAATGTCACCATGGTTGTCCCAATTTCCCGCGGCGCCGCCGTGCCCGCTCCAAACTTGAACAAAACGCACTCCTCGTTCGATCATTCTTCTCGCGAGCAAACAACGCCTGCCGAAATCCGCCGTTTCGGGATGATCCAGCCCATAATGATTTTTGGTGCCCTCGGTCTCCGACGACAGATTGAGCAGTTCGGGAGCGGCTAATTGAAGTCGAGCGGCCAGCTCGTAGCTCTTGATGCGCGCGGTCAACCGTGAATCGCCCGGCCGTTCGGACGCGTGCCCCCGATTCAATTCCTTGAAGAGCTCGAAACCGTCTTTCCGGCTTTCCGGGGTGATGTGGGCCGCGGTCGGCGGTGGTTGCAGGTGCGTGATCGGTTGGGGCGCCGACGCATGGATGATGGTTCCCTGATGGTTTGCGGGAAGAAATCCGGACGTGAACCCACTTCGTCCGTTGTACGGATAGCCGCGCGCGTCCGGCAGGACCACGAACGCTGGAACATCATCGGCGAGGCTCCCGAGCGCGTACGAAATCCAGGCGCCCGCGCACGGAAACCCCGGCATTTGATAGCCTGTGGTTTGCAGATAGGCCGCCGGCCCATGAACATTGGACTTTGATTGCATGGCCATGAGGAACGCCATGTCATCGACGTGCTTGGCGAGATGGGGAAGCAAGCTGCTGACCCAGCGGCCGCACTGGCCATGGCGCGCCCATTCAAAAGGGCTCTTCATGATCGCTCCCGGCGTGCTGATGCTGGCCTCCACGCGCTCTCCGCTCCCAGGATCGAATGGTTGTCCATGGCGCGCGATGAGCGCCGGTTTGTAATCGAACAAATCGCACTGGCTAGCGCCCCCGTTCATGAACAATTGGATCACGCGCCTTGCCTTGGGAGCGTGGTGCGGCGACCCGGTCGCGCGGGCTTCTCGCTGCAACAAAGAAGCCAGGGCCACGCCGCCGAAGCCCGTTGCAAGTCTTCCGAGAAAATTGCGGCGTGTGAATTCGGCTTTCATCCTCAAAACGGCAGTTGAACATCGTGAAGATTGGCAAAAGCTTGGATGAGACAGGCTTGACGAAGAGGGAGGCATATCCCTTGTGGATCTGGTGAGTGATTCGGAAAAATTTTATCGCCAGGATCTTGCGAAGATTCGACTTGGGCCACTGCCGTTTTAAATTTCATGGGCTAGTGCCGTTCTGCAAATGGCACGTGGTCCTGGGGCCCGGTATCGTGACTATGGTGGAGGCGGCAAAGCCGGAGCACCCCCGCTTTGGACCTCCACGCTGGAACCGGCGCCGGCCTCGGACAAGAGGCCCTGGGGTCGGAACTCTCAGCCAGGATCTTAATCAAGATGCAGGAATTCATTGCCGTTGACAAGTATTTGGCAGGCGTTCGCCAACCCGTGTTTCTCGGTGTACGCGCGGCATTGCGTCAATTCCCGCGCCGTGGGATTTCGCTGCACCAATAGTTGGAACAAACGAACGATCGGATCACGGCCCGGACTTTCTCGAATCGCCCGCGCCGCGATCCTTTCGCATCGGCGAACCACGAACGCGTTGTTCAGCAGCGCGAAGGCTTGAAGAGCGGTGGTGGAGTGGCTTCGCGCGGGCGTCAGCGCGCCGCCGTCCGGAGCGTCCAAAACATCCATGAAAGGATCCGGCACCGTGCGAAAAACAAAACGATAGAGGGACCGCCTGCGATGCTCCGGGGCGTCCGGTGAGAAGCTTTCGTAATCCACGAACGCGGGCGCTCCTCCGTCCGGCATAAAGGTGGCTTTGCCGCGATGGACGAACTGCACCACGGCAGGTCCTCCCATCTTGAAGTCCAACTCGCCGCTTGCTTGCAGCAGGCTGTCCCTCAGTTGTTCGGCGCTGAGCCGAGTTCGATTCATTCGCCACAGCAGCCTGTTGTCCGGATCCTTGGCCGCGGCGGCGGGATCCTGGGCGACCGCCTGCCCATAGGTGTTACTCGTGAGAATAAGTCGATGCAGCGATTTGATCGACCCGCGCGCCTCGTCGCGAAACCACGTCGCGAGCCAATCGAGCAGTTCCGGATGCGAGGGACGGCCCCCCATTTCCCCAAAGTCATTCGGGCTGTCGCAGAGGCCGCGGCCGAAGTGGTAATGCCAGACGCGATTGACGATGCTTCGCCAGGTGAGCGCGTTGCGATCGTTGGAGAGCCATCGGGCAAAGGCCGCGCGTCGGGCCGATTCGCTGCCCGGGTTTGGCATGGACAAGTGGGCCTCCAAACCTTGGATGCACCCCAGTGCTCCAGGTTCCACAAGCTCCCTCGGCTGGTTGAGGTCACCCCGCGCCAACACATGAATGGGCCGAGGTTCGATCGGAGGCTTGAAACTGCCTTTTGAGGGAAATTCGCTTGCCACCGCATAAACCAGTCGTGCCGGGGGACGCGCTTCCAATGCCTGGTCGACTTCCGTCTCCAGCACTTTCCACGTCAACTCCGCGTTTTCCGATTCACTCCGGAAATGCGCCGGTTTTTCCAAGAGACTCGTGAGGGCGGCAGGGAGGGGTGGCCGCCAGGCTGGCGGCAATGAGGAGGTGCAGTAACTTAGCCGGAATCGGCCCAACTGATGTCCTGGCTTGCCTGCTTGTTCCAGCCGGATCACCAGCGAGGCACCGGATTGGATGACCGTGGTTTCACGGAGCTCGAAAACGGCTTCATGGGCCTCCCCGTATTTTGGATGGATGCCCCAAAGGGTTTCTGGCCTGCCATCGAGCGCGTTGGCAATCCCTCCGTTTTCTTCCCCATGCGTCGCCGTGGCGCGGTGGAATAGTATTCTCGTAGGATCCTTCGACTCTAGTCCCGGCTCCGACACCCGGAGGTCGAACTCGGTGAGATGAAAGTTGCCGGTCGGATCATAGCGGCCCGGGCCATGGCCTGGGAGTCGCGGGTCGGGCAAGGCTTCCAAGCGCAATGCCCGAGTGTCTTGAGCCCACGCCCCCGCCGTGACAATGAACACATCCTTTTCGGATTTCGCTCCTTCCACAAACCACGACCCGTCCGGTTGCCTCTCGAAGCGGGTAGCCGATCCGCTGGCGTTGGTGATGCTGATGATATCCATGCATTGCCACGCCTCGGAGCGCTTGCGCCATTGGCGGGTGAACTCGTGGACGCTTCTTTCCGGGGGCAACCCGTCCATTTTCTTGAGCCACCCCGCATCTCTTCGAGAGATCGCGTGCTTGCGGGCGAGCAACGCCCGGCGTTTGGCGTTCATGGCAGGATCCTCATCGTAGGGCCGATCTACGCGATCCACTCCGGCGAAAACAGCCTGGAGCGAGTAGTATTCGCGCTGGGAGATGGGATCGAACTTGTGGTTGTGGCATCGGGCGCAGTGAACCGTCAGGCTTTGAAAGGTGCTCATCACGGTGGTGATGATGTCATCCCGATCAAGGACCTGAGCGAAACGATGATCGAACGTGTCCTCGCGGACCCCAACCATCAGCGTTTCATCCCAAGGCCCCGCGGCCAGGAATCCTAGCCCCACGGTCGCTTGTGGGTCGTGGGGGAACAAGACGTCGCCGGCGATTTGCTCGTCGATGAAACGGGAGTAGGGTTTGTCCTCGTTCAGCGAACGAACGACGTAATCGCGGTAGGGCCACGCGTTCGTGCGCGCGTAGTCGTGATCGTGGCCGTGGGTGTCCGCGTAATGGGCAACGTCCAGCCAATGCCTGGCCCAATGCTCGCCGTAGTGTGGTGAAGCCAGCAGACGCTCGATCAGCTTTTCGGTCCCTCGAAGATCCGAGTCCGCCACAAAGGATGCGACGGCTTCCGGGGAGGGAGGGAGTCCGGTCAAGCCGTAGCTTAATCGGCGTATCAATGTTGCGCGATCCGCCACGGGCGAGGGATGGATCCCTGCTTCGCGAAGCCGTGACCGAATGAAGTCGTCGATTGGATTCGCCTCCGTCCTGGGCCTTTGCGGTTGCTTCAGTGAAGTCAGGGACCAGTGGGAGGTGGAGCCGCCGGGTTTCCGGGAAAGCTCTTCCGGCCAAGCGGGGCCGGCATCGATCCACGCTTTGAGAGTCGCAATTTCGGTGGGGGTAAGCCTCGGCTGCTCGCTCTTTTTAGGAGGCATCAGCATTTCTGGATCGTCGCCGCTCACATAGCGGATTAGGAGGCTCTCTTTCGATTTGTGTGGCACAATGGCCGGATTGCCGCTGTCTCCGCCTTTGATGGCGAAGTCTCGAAAATCCAGGCGGTACCCGCTTTTTTGCTTCTCAGGCCCGTGGCAAGCGAAGCAGCTCCGTTCCAAGATCGGCTTTACGTCGCGGGCGAAATCGGGTGCCGCGAGGCACCCCATGTTGAAAGCCAGCAGCAGGCACGGATATGAAATCAAGCGCGCCATCGAGGTTTGTATCCTGTCGCGAATTTCGCACCTCACAGGAGGGTGCGAGGCGGAGAAGTCTTCCACGTCTTGGGGGAGAGCAGGGAGCCGCTGGAATCCAGCTTGCATGATGGGGGGGATAATAACTCGGGGCGCTGTCGTGGAGCAAGCGTGATGGCCCACACCCTGGCAAAGCGAGTGCCTGCATGAGTTGCCGGTGACGCAGGTCAGTGGGCGCTGCGGCCGCCCCAGCGCATGGGCGGTTCGGTTGTCCTGCGGGCTTGCGACGACACCGGACGGAGGGAAATGAACCAGGAGGTGTTGGATGGGATTTTCCAATGATTTCCTGCCGCTTTGTTCAGAATACATCAAGAGGAGATGCTGCCCTCAAATCTGCCCGTCGCTCAATTGCCAACCGCCGTCGATCGAGAGGACTTGGCCCGTGATAAACCTGGACGCGTCGCTCAAGAATAAAACGGCCGCTTCATCCGCGTCGGACGGAGCACCGATTCGGCCCCCGTCCAGTGGCTGTTTGGTTTTGATGAAGCGCATAATGTCCGAGTTCTGCTGGGCTCGAGACGACATCGGGGTCTCGACGAGCGCCGGGGCCAGGACGTTTATTCGGATGTTGTGCGGCGCGTAGTGCGCGGCGGCGGACCGGCTCATGCCGATGATGGCCGCCTTGGCCGTCGCATAGGCGTGCGTGGAAAAATGATGTGGCGATGGGGCGAATCCAAGCACTGACCCCATGTTGAGGATGCTCCCTGCCACGTTTCGTGCCAGGAAGCTTTGGATGGCCGCCCGGTTGGAATAAAACATCGAAGTCAAATTCCAATGCAGCGTCGACTCCCATCCCTCGTCCGTGATCTCGTGAAGCGGCCCGTCACCGTGCCGTCGCCCGCTGCCCCCCGCCACATGATACAGTGCGTCGAAACCCTGAAATTCCGACAGCGCGAGGTCGATCGACCGGCGCGCTGTGGCCGGGTCGGCGGCGTCGCCCACCAGTATCCTCGCCCGTGAACCCAATTCAGCCAGCGCTCGCTCGGCGCCTTCGATGCGGCGTCCGACAACGATCACTCGACCGCCGGCCTTCACGCAGGCATGGGCGGCGGACAACCCAAGTCCCGATGTGCCTCCGATGAGGACGATGACTTTGCTCTCCAGATGCATGGTCGAAGGGGACTTTAGGGCGAGGGGTGCTGTTCGCAAAGCCTCAGGAATTGCGACTCGTCGATGACGCGCACGCCCAAGCGTCCGGCCTTTTCAAGCTTGGATCCGGCATCCGCTCCCGCAATGACGAAATCGGTCTTCTTGCTAACGCTGGAAGCGACCTTGCCTCCCAGCGATTCGATTCTCGACGACGCCTGGTCGCGGGACAAATTAGGGAGGGTGCCCGTAAGCACGAACGTCTTCCCGAAAAAAACTCCCCGAGCAGGCTCGGTTCGGTCTGTTCCAAAATTCAATCCCGCGACCCGCAATCGCTCGACAACCCGTTGATTGCGAGGGAGTGCGAACCACGAATAGACGCTCGCCGCGATCACTTCACCGACAGCCTCGGCCGTCATCAACTCCTCTGGGGAAGCCGCCATGATGGTGTCCACTCTTCCGAACCGACGCGCGAGGGATTTGGCGGCGCCGACGCCCACGTGGAGTATGCCCAGGCCGAACAAGAGGCGCCAAACATCCCGTGATTTGCTTGTGGTCAGGCCGTCGAGAAAATTTTGGGCGGACTTTTCCCCCATTCTTTCGAGTTGGGATAGAGACTCCATGGTCAGGCTGTAGAGGTCAGCGACGTCCAGCACATGGCCTTTGCCGACGAGTTGAGAAACGAGCACCTCGCCCCCGCCTTCGATGTCCATGGCGCCCCGGGCGCACCAATGCTCGATGCGCCCTCGCACTTGGGCGGGGCAATCTTGATTGCGGCAGCGAATGATCCCCGCCGGTTCACCGGGCGAACCTTCGCGGGTGAGCTCCGTGCCGCACGCGGGACAAGCTCGTGGAAATTCAAAAACCACTTCCGTGCCGGTCCGTTTTTCGGGCACGACCCGGACGACGGCCGGAATCACCTCGCCCGCTTTTTCCACGATCACCGTGTCGCCGACACGGATGTCCTTGCGACGGAGTTCATCTTCGTTGTGGAGCGTGGCGCGGCTGACGGTGCTTCCGGAGAGCAGCACAGGATCCAACTCGGCTACGGGTGTCACCGCCCCGGTCCGTCCCACTTGGAGAGTGATGCGCCTCAGAGTGGTTTGCGCCTGCTCGGAGTCGTACTTATAAGCGATGGCCCATCGAGGGGCCTTCGCGGTTGATCCCGCGCGTTCGCGCAGGGGCAGTGAATTGAGTTTGATCACCGCGCCGTCGGTTTCGTAGTCGAAGCCACCGCGCGCGGCATCGAGCGATGCGATCGCGTCGATCAATTCCGATACCGTTGAGCAACGCCACACACGCTCGGGTGTTTTGAAACCCAGCGCCCGCAGCCACTCCAGCAAGCGGATTTGGGTCGGGGGCAGAGTCGCACCCGCGATGGCGCCCAATCCATAAAAGACCGCGGCCAAAGGGCGGGTGGCGACGATTCTGGGGTCGAGCAGTTTGAGGGAACCCGCCGCCGCGTTCCGGGGATTGGCAAACGGCTCTTCCCCTGCCGACAGACGCTCCTCGTTGAGACTCCGAAAACCAGTGCGGCTGAGGAACACCTCGCCTCGGACTTCAAACCAGTCAGGAACATCGGAACTGTCGGCGCTCATTATCTTCAGCGGAATCGAGCGAATCGTTTTTAGATTCGACGTGATGTCGTCGCCGGTGGCGCCATCCCCCCTTGTGGCGCCCACCTTCAACACGCCAGAATTGTAGCGCAAACAGACCGCGACTCCGTCGATCTTGGGTTCAACCGTCCACTCGAGCTCCTCGTTTGGGAGCAGCTTTTGCACTCGAGCGACGAATTCCCGCACCTCTTGCTGGGAGTAGGTGTTTTCCAGGCTCATCATGGGAGCGCCATGGGTGACGGGTTTGAATTCACTGATGGGAGCGCCACCCACTCGATGCGTGGGAGAGTCCGGAGTGGCCAGGTGCGGATGCTCTTTCTCGAGTTCCACCAACTCCCTATAAAGCAGATCATACTCCCGGTCCGTGAGCGTGGGCGCCGCCAGCACGTAATAGGCGTGATCGTGAGCCCTAACGAGGGACGCCAACTCGGCGTGGCGGGTTGCGATATCAGAGGAGGCCATGAAATCGTGAGATGCAACTAGGTCGACTCATTTGCTGCGGCGAGGAGAGTAGCAAACTTGGTGGATCCATGCCAATCCCGATGAGTGACGTGGCTATTTTTCTGAGAGGAAGCGGCGGGTGGGACTTGGATCGGGCGGGAGAGGCTGGGAAGAGAGGAAGGAGTTGTGCCCGAGGGCATTCCGGGTGTAGAGTCCGAGCGCATGGTGAAAGGAAGCATCGTCATCCGCCGAGCGACGGTTGAGGACTTGCCGGCGCTAAAAACGCTTTGGGCGGCCAGCGGCTTGTCGGCGGCGGGTTTGGAGAAGCGTGTGACCGACTTCCAAGTGGCTTTGGGGGATGCAGGCGACGTGGTGGGATGCGTTGGGATGCGCCTCAACGCTAAACAGGCGATGGTTCATCACGAGGCGTTCACAGTCCCGGCGCAAGCCGGAGAGATCAGGCCAAAGCTCTGGGATCGCTTGCTCAAAGTGGCGCAGAACCATGGTTTGTTGCGAGTCTGGATCGTCGAATCGAAGCCCCAAAGTTTCTGGAACACGAAGGCGGGATTTAAGCCGGTCTGCGCGGAGACGGCCGCGAAACTGCCCGCCGATTTCGGCGCGGCGTCGGATCCATGGCAAGTTCTCACGCTCCGCGAGGAGTCCGAAACTTTGGTCTCCATGGAAAAAGAGCTGGAAGCTTTTCAAAAACTGCAACGCCTCGAGACTGAAGCGTTGATGCAGAGGGCGCGGGTTTACCGGGTGATCGCCGCTGTGATCGCCACTGCGTTCTTGCTGGCGACGGTGGCATTCGCGGCGAAAATGCTGGGAAAGCAGCGCGAACCCGCCCAGCCGTCCAACCAGCGGCCCCCAGCGGCCACGAACGCTTTGGAACGCTGATTTGTGGTTGGCGATGTGGGGGTTGGCGATTCACTGATGCCGGGAGATTAAAGCATATTCGAAACGGCCCGAGAATGGATTTTCCACGAACGGTGTGGAAGAATTGGCTTCACAACACAGCATAGAGGGCACGCAGGCGGGGCAGGGCGGCGTTCCAGGCAAGGCGCGAAAGGATGGAGGAGCGTCACAACGGACGAGTTTGACAGAATATTGGACGGGCTTCTGGAGCGTTTCCCAGGTGCTGGGCCATGACCGCCCCGCTTTCCCTGTCAGGGCCTTCTGGTGGACCAAGCGTTCTTGGTGGCGCTGGATGTCGGGTTGGTTGACCACCGCTTCCTGGGCCGCCAACTGGTGGTCCATCCGGCGGATCAAATTGTGGGTCAGGCAAAGAAACTGGGCCTGGGCCGTTTTGGCCGTCTGCGAAGCGGCCCAGGACTTCTTTTCGTTGAGCTTGTTCTTCAGGCAATCGAAGACTTTCTCGATCTGCCAACGCCGATGATAGAGATGGG
>SXGS01357340.1_pt1 | contig 42769 bp, 42 predicted proteins | sample 3174681 | NCBI WGS metagenome assembly SXGS01 (sample SAMN11356861, study PRJNA531348) | freshwater metagenome | isolation source: freshwater sample F1-80 | place: China: Fuxian Lake, Yuxi | collected 2017-12-25 | reverse complement strand
GGCGTCAGCGCCCTCGTCGCAGTGATGGTGATCGGCAAGCGGCGAGGCTACCCGAACGACGAAATGCGGCCCCACAATCTGACGATGACCCTCCTCGGCACCGGGTTGCTCTGGTTCGGCTGGTACGGGTTCAACGGGGGGAGCGCACTTGAAGCCAACGGACTGGCGGTGACCGCTTTCGTCAATACTCACATTGCAGCGGCGGCGGCGATGATGGCGTGGCTGGCGGTCGAGTGGGCCAAGACCGGCAAGCCGACGGCATTGGGGGCTGCGTCGGGCGCCGTGGCGGGATTGGTCGGAATCACCCCGGCAGCGGGTTTTGTCAACCCGGTTGGTGCTATCCTCATCGGCGTGATCACCTCGATCATCTGCTACTTCGCGGTCATCTCCAAGGGCAAGCTGGGCTACGACGACAGTCTGGATACGTTCGGAGTCCACGGAGTGGGGGGAACGATCGGCGCCATCCTGACCGGTGTCTTCGCCACCAAGGTGGTCAACTCTGCAGGGCAAGATGGCTTGCTGGCAGGCAACCCGCAGCAGTTAGTCACCCAGATCATCGGAGTCGCCGCAACCTGGGTCTTCGCCGGAGGGGTGAGCTTCGTCCTGCTGAAGCTCATTGATAAAATGATTGGCCTTAGAGTTCCGCCGGGCGAAGAGCAATCGGGACTGGACGTGAGCCAACACGGCGAAGAGGGATATATTCTGTAGTGACGGACGGCTCGCCCCGGTGAGCCGTCTGCTCCCCAGGGAGAGCGAGGACCAGACGTGACAAAAATAGAAGTCATCATCCGGCCGGAACGGTTGGAAGAGTTACAGCACCAACTCGAAGAGATGGGGATCACGGGGATGACCGTGACGGAGGTGCGCGGCGCGGGTCGGCAGGCAGGCTATGTGGAGCGGTATCGCGGGCTGGAGTACCGGGTTCGTTTGCTTCCCAAGCTGAAAGTCGAAGTGGTCACCGGCGATGACCAGACGGAACAGGTGATCGAAACCATTCGACGCGCGTGCCTCACCGGTGAGGTGGGGGACGGCAAGATCTTCGTCTGGAAGCTTTCGGATGCGGTACGCATCCGAACCGGTGAACGCGGAAACGACGCGATCTAGGGTCATCCGGTCCCGCACCGGACACGCGAGCCGCGCACGGGACAATCCTGCTGCGCGGCCCGTCTGCCCAATGCACCCCGGTCGCGACGGTCGCCTGGGGGGTGCGACCATTCCGTCCGGCGCTGGCGAACCTTGCACCATGCCATCGGGAGCCAGTGCCCGACCCGGGCGCCCAGCGGTCAGACCTTGAGCAATTCGTCCCAGGTATCTACCGTAAACAGCCGCACTACCAGTTGTTCCAGCGCGTTCAGGTCGGTGACCGCGTCCAGATCCGCCACCTTGCGCGCCGGCGGTTCGCCCAGCTTCGCCCGCCCGGCGAGCATCACGATCTTGCGGGCCTCATTCAGATTCGCCTGCGCAGCAGCCGTCGCAGCCGCTTCCGCCTTCCACTGTTCCACGATAGGCGAGGTGAGCACATCCCACTCCTTCAGAGCATCTTGCCAGACCCTGGACCAGGGTTTCAGGTTGGCGAAAACTTGCGCCAACCCGCCGTAGTCGCTGCGCCGCCGATCGTCCGGCTCCTGGGCGGCCAGCTCTTTCCACTTCTCTATCGTCTCCAATTTCAACCTGGAAAGGTGTGGTCAGGTGAACCCACCACAAGAATATCTGCGCTGCTGCGCTCCCCGTTTCGACGTGTCGTCCAGGGATCGTTGCGAAAACGGGCTTTTCGAAGCGGACCGAGACGCCAATTTCGGGTGGGCGAGATCGGACGACAATGCGCCTGGGACGAGTCCCCGTGATGGGAGATCGGCAGCCCCGGAAGAGGGCATTTCGCGGGAAGATCGGCCCCCGCTAAGTCTCCGCATGCGAGTGCCAGGCAAAGGGGAGTGGTAACAGGCGGAGGTCCGGGTGGGCTGCAGATACTCGACGGCCGGTCGCCCATCCTGGCGCGGTCGCCGGATGTGCGCCTCCGCCCCTTCCCGATCGTCCTCAGCATACTCCGTAAGTTTGGTCCAAATTGACCGCCAACTGCTCCGTGTCGCTGAGCGCCTGGAGCGCGCCAACCCACTGCCGCGCCAGGTGGTGGTCTCCATTGAGCGCAGTCCGGCGCACCTCTCCCGTCTCTGACACCACGATCCCGCCGATCCCAAACGCTTCGCGCACGAGCCGGAGGGTCTCTTGCCGTTGCAAGACCGGCGCCCGCGGCAACAGCCAGCGCTTGCCCCAGATGAGCACGTGATGCGCTCACTGTTGCAAGTACACCTGCATCTGCTGCGCCTCAAAACGCCGCTTGCTCCGTTTGGTCAGACCGAACCCCTGTTTGTCTCCCGTATTGGCCGTCTCCACCCCGCCGCCGCGCTGGCCATCGGAGCGCCCAGAGGCGTGCCACACAGCCACGGGGGCATCGCGTCTGGCCAGAGGTTGCCCGGTCAACTCCAGGACCATCGTGGGCGTCAACGTTGAGAGCAGCACCCCCCGCCACGGGCCGTCGGCCGGCGCACACCGCACTGCCCCCGCAAGACCTGCCGGATGTATTCCGGCGCGTCGTCTGGGACCCAGCCCGCCTGGCGCTCGGGGAGGTGGGGATCCGCGACCCACTCCGTCACCGGCTCTGCCAACTTCTGAGCACGCTGGCCGAAGCATTCATTGAGGATGGAGCCAACTGCCTGTCCAACGAATGGCGGAAATCCAAACGATACAATGGTCCTCGACCTAGCAATCGCAAGAGGTGCCTAGAAGGCGCGCTCACAAGATGTTGACAAATTCTCCCGGGGGGTACACTTCTCCTGAACGAAGTCCAATTGGACATCAGGACACAAAGTGTTCGAAACATGGACTTCTCACAGCACTCACAGGAGACGCGCAGATGCATGGTCGAAGAATTCAACGGTTCCTGGCCTGGCCGTTCAGTCTCGTAGTCGTCATCGCCTCCGTCGTTCTGGCGGACGACCCGCAAGAGGGTGTGCTGGTCCATGCCCCCGGTGATGGGACGTGGGCGAATGTCACCGACCTGAAGAATAACGCAATGGGTGATGCTTCGCTGCTCGTGGCTGCCCATGTGGTGAAGCGGAGCACCACCGATGAGGGTGGTGGTCGCGGAATCGACTACCTCAATCACACTGCGGCAGCTTGCAAGCAGGTGTTCACCGGACACGGTCCCCATAAGGTGGGGTACGAGTTCTCCGGCACCTGCGGCGCGGGAACCGAAACCGACGGTCTCGAACTCGAGTTCTTTTTCGACATTCGCATCTATACCGATATTGGGAACGGCTTTCAGATCGAACAGAAGCTACACTCAGCCCCTGGCGGGCTTCACACGCTCCACTATGACAATCAGTCCTTTGAATCCACCTGGAGTCCGGGAAGTCCCTCGATCGGGCCCGCAAATCGGGTCCAGAGGTTGGAGATCGGTGTATGGACCGGGGTGGAGGAGAACTGGACCTCTCGAGCAGTTACTCCTCCGCTGTAACAACACCGAACAGGCTGGCTGGGACCAGTACAGCCAACTCTCGTCGAGGTGATACACCACTACCCGAGGAGTATGATGATCTGGATGCGACCCAAAGGCAGCACCCGTCTCTCTCGTCCTGGCTGGGAGGGAGGACGGCGCGACATGTTACCCTCGCAGGTCCTCGCCGCTGGCTTGCTTGTCACCATCTGTGGGATGGCGCAGCGGAGTTGGGCAATGACCCCCGATGCCTCGCTGGCAGATCCTCGCCTTCGGGTACCGATCAGTCTGCGGGAATTGTACCTTCCGGTGGAGGAGCTCCTGGGGCAAACATCCGAGCGGGTGCGCCTTCCACTGCACACGGTGGACCACCTCCGGAGGCGGCGGCACCATGTGTTGTGCAAGGCCCGTCCCATCTCCGAAGTGATGGCGGCGTTAGCGGATGTCACGATGACCCGACCCGGTACTACCCGCTGGGTGCCGGGAGGTGTCCCTCCCCGGAGTTACACGCTGCGTCCCGACCTGCTCTGCCAGGAGACCGAGCGACGTCTGCAACGCGAGCGGAGTACCGAGTTACGGAGCAGGATCGCGCAGGCAGTTGCCGCCGGGTCGCTCTCCGACGAGGAGCACCGCAATCTATCCTCCACCAACCCTCGCCTGGCCCACGCCTCGCCGACAATGATCCGCCTTGTGGCGGAGTTCTCCCCCGGCCTGTGGGATGCCGTGCTGCGGGGCGAACGTCAGATGATCCCCTACGCGCAGCTAACCCTCCGGCAGCAGGCGATTGTGCGGCAGACGTGGCGGGGAGTGTTCAGCACCACAAGCACCAAGGCTTCGGACGGCACGAGGGTGGTGACTGGCACTTTTGACGGCGATCGCGACTATCCCCTGACGAAGGTAGAGTTCCGCCTCTCCGGAATACCGCAGCGGCCCTCCCTCTGGGTGATGATGCGCCACACTCTGGACGGAGGCAGCGGTGCTCCGAACTTTCTGGGACTTCCGGGTCGGGTTCACCCCAGCCTGCCGAAGTGGCTGCAGGACGCCATTGAGACGGAACAGACGACCTGGCGAAAGGCACACTCTCCCGCCAACACCACTGATCCCGTACTGCAGCAGCGGGTCACTATCCAGCAGCAGTTCGTCGAGCCTTCCGATGGAAAGCAGCGCACCACCACGCTGGGAGGCGCGTTGCTGCAGATCCACGAGCAGACAGGCATTCCGATCCTCGCACATGGGGATCCCGGCTTCGATGACTACTACCGACGGAGCGGAGGCCGAATGCTGCACGAGCCGATCGAGAATGCCCGCGTCTGGGAAGCGCTCCAGCAGGTGGGCGAACGGTGGCGGGTGACCTGGGAATGGAAGCGTGGCTGGATCCTGGTGCGCAGCCTTAACGTGGTGCTGGGAGAACGGGATGGGCTGGATCTGACACCGATCTGGCTGGACCAGCCGAAGCCAAAAGGGGAGACGTCCCCGGCGCCGGCCAGGTAGGCGCAGCGGCGCGCACGCTGGACTGAGGGAAGCTCGACGAATTAGTCCTCCACCCGCGAGGAGACGCGGCGGCATCTGGGGGAGCCGCGCAGAAGCGGCGGACCCCACGGTCACCTGGGGGTGCGACAATTCAGCCTGGCGCTTGCGGGTTTTGCGCCAGCTCATCGAATACGGTTGCCCGCGCCGGGCGACCTGCGGTCAGACCTTGAGCAATTCGTCCCAGGTATCTACCGTAAACAGCCGCACTACCATTTGTTCCAGCGCATTCAGGTCGGTGACCGCGTCCAGATCCGCCACCTTGCGCGCCGGCGGTTCGCCCAGCTTCGCCCGCCCGGCGAGCATCACGATCTTGCGGGCCTCACGCAGATTCGCCTGCGCAGCCGCTTCCGCCTTCCACTGTTCCACGATAGGCGAGGTGAGCACATCCCACTCCTTCAGAGCATCTTGCCAGACCCTGGACCAGAGTTTCAGGTTGGCGAAAACTTGCGCCAACCCGCCGTAGTCGCTGCGCCGCCGATCGTCCGGCTCCTGGGCGGCCAACTCTTTCCACTTCTCTATCGTATCCGCTTCGCCTCCTCAATGCAGTAGGGGCACGAACGGCAGCACCGCGCGACCCCAGTCTCCGCGCTCGATCCCCGCCAGTGTCTCGGCGGCCGACATCTGCGCGAGACAGAGGATCTTGACCGTCCACTCAAGCCCCACTTCGGGCGCGCCGGGAAGCCGCATCTCCAGGGTCTCATCCTGCTCTTCCCCGGTGAGGTTGAGCACCACGGCAACGATCTGGTACCACTCCCCCGGCCGCGTACCACACTCCAGGCTACTCACCAGTCGGATGACATACTCGACGGTCCGCAACCGGATACGCGGGTCCGGACGAGTTTGGGGGTCCATCAGGAGGGCGCCCAGCCAGTGGGGATCCACCAGGCTATCGAGCGCGGCTACTGTATCACAGACCCGGTCGGGTTCGCCGGGATACGGAACACTGCGAGTGTCGAGCCAATCGCGAAACAGGAGTGTCGCGGCGAGCGGAGGTTGGAGCAACCACGGGAGCAAGCCCGGGATGTCAAGCCGGAGGGTGTATCGCGCACCCTGATCATAGACGTTGGCCATGGCAACGACAGGTTCGCCCCGGACTGGCCCAGCGCCTGCAGACGCAGGACACATCCAGCCAGGGAGGAGTGAGGACAAACGAAGTCAGGAGTGAGTGTGAAAACCAGGTTTCCAGGGCTACATGGTTTCCCGATTGCCGGGGCGCCGACACCTGTAACCCTGGAAACCCGTTACTCAGCGCGTTCCTCGCGGGGGGGGCAACCACGGGGGGTTGCCCCCCTACATCTGTTCTGCGGATATCGGGCGCACGCGATACGTCTTGCGCTGCTGTGCGCAGCGCCAACGGTCCAGATTGGCGGCGAGGCTCGCGGCCAGCGTCGCCAGTGCGCCGGCGAGCAGCCCCGCAGCGGCCGCCCCCCCGGGGCGACCGGCGCACAGACACAGGACCGCAACCACTCCGCCGAGGATGCCGCCTGCCCGCAGGCGGCCGGCGGCGTGGAATCCACGCGCGATGTGGTGCGGGAGATAACGGACCACCAACAGGTCCCGGAGCACCGCCCGGAAGCGCGACAAGCCATAGTGGCTCTGCCCGCTCCGTCTGGGCCGGTCGGCCACCTCCAGTTGCGCAAACTCCGATGCGCACACGCCGAATACGGCCGGAATGAACCGGTGCAGGCCGTCGGGAAGGCAGATACCGCGCACGACTTCCGAGCGGTGGGCCTTGAGACCACACCCGGTGTCTCGTGCCGGCACCCCCGAAACCCGAGCGATGAGCCAATTTGCCAGACCGGACGGCAGGACCCGGATGAGGCCGCCGGTCCGCCGGCGCCGCCAGCCGCTCACGCTGCGGTAGCCGCCGGTTTCCAGCAGTTCCAGGAGGCGCGGTAGGTCTGCCGGATCGTTCTGGAGGTCACCATCCAGAGTCATTACGATCGTCCCGCGCGCGTGGGCGAACCCCGCCGAGAGGGCCGCAGCCTCGCCGAAGTTGTCGTCCAGATGCAGCGGGCGGAGCCGCGCATCCCCCGCCGCCATCTCGTCCATCATCTGCCCACCGGCATCCGTGCTCCCGTCATCCACCAGGAGCACTTCGAAGGGGCGGCACAGGGGTTCCAGTGCAGCGCAGATTTCCGCGAACAGGAGCGGAACCGTCCCCTCCTCGTTATGGATGGGCACAATGACCGAGAGCGCGATGCCGTGGGGCTCCGGATCGCAGGTGGAGTCGGCGCCTGGCCGGGTCATCTCCGGATGTGCAGATCCGCTGTCGCCCGAAATGCCCGCACCACGTGTTCCACTTCCGTGTCGGTCAGGTCCGGCACCACCGGAAGTGAGAGTACGTGGCTCGCCAGGTACTCCGCGCGAGGGAAGGTGAACCCGCTCCCATACTCGGCGATCCAGGCGGGCTGCTGATGCAGCGCAGTGGGGTAGTGAATCCCCGTCTCTACTCCTCTGAGAAGCAGGGCTTCGCGCAGGGCGGTCCGATTTCGGACCTGGACGACGTACTGATGGAACACGGCGTGAACTCCGGGATCTTCGTGCGGCCGCACTACCCCGAGGTCTTCCAGCGCGGCCGAGTAACGGCGGGCGATTTGCCGGCGGCGTTCGTTGCGTGCCTCCAGACGACGCAGTTTGATGCGCAAAACAGCCGCCTGGAGTTCATCCAGCCGGCTGTTGAACCCATAGCAGACATGCTGATTCTTCCCCGCCTGCCCATGGGACTGGCGGAGCCGGATACTCTGCGCCAATCGCGGATCGGCGCAGAGAACCAGCCCGGCGTCGCCGAACGCTCCCAGATTCTTGATCACGCCGCAACTGAACGCGCCGGCATCGCCGAAGGTGCCGACGTGGCGCCCGTCGCGAAGGGCGCCGTGGGCGTGGGAACCATCTTCGACCAGACGCAGGCCGTGCCGCTGGCAGAAGTCCAACAACGGCATCATGTGGAGCGGCTCTCCGTACAGATGCATAGCCAGGAGCGCTCGGGTACGGGGGGTGACCGCCGCCTCCAGTTGTTCGACGTCGGGACCGTAGCCGCGCGGCTCGCAGTCCACCAGCACGGGCCGGCCGCCGGCGAGGCGGATTGCTTCCACGCCGGCGATGAAACCGTTCGCCTGGAGCAGAACCTCGTCGCCTGCCCCGACTCCCACCGCAAGGAGCGCCAGTACCAGCGCATCCGTGCCGGAAGCCACCCCGACCGCGTGGGGTGATGCAGCAAATGCCGCGACTTCCTGTTCGAACGCACGCAACTGGCGGCCTCCGAGCAGCCGCATGTCCCGCAGAGTGTCGTTCCAGGCGGCCTGCACTTCAGCCGTGATCTCCGCGTACTCGCGCCCCAACGCCAGCATCGGCACGTACAAGCTCGTCATCCCTCGCAGCGCCCAGCGCCGGCTCGCGTCAGCCCTGGACGGTGCTGATCTCCTCGGCGGAAATCTTCTGCACGCTCTTCGGATTGAACACCTGGGTGGTCCCTACCCGGAGGGCAACCTCGATGCGTCCCCCCTGGAGCACGAAGAACTGGAGGAGGAACCCGCCCCCTTGCATCGCCTCCACCTGCCAGTATTCCGGGGCCAAGCCCCCCACCCACCGGTGGAAGTCCGCCTGAAAGCCGGGGCGCCGGACCACTGTGTCCGGAAGCGCGATGACCAGATCTCCAGGCTGGCAGGCAAAGAGAGTTCCGATGCTCTCCCAATGGTCACGCATCGCGCGCACCAACGTTTCCGCGCGAGCATACTCATCGCCGGCCAGCGACGGAGGCGCCAGGCCGAATGTGAGGTGATGCACAAACGGGTTGCCGTATCCCTGACTCAGCATCTGAACGCGCGCTGCGTCATCCACGGGATGCACCACCGCCACATGGTCCCACCAGCCGCGAGCCCGGGCGGGATGCCCGTCCGGCAGTGAGGCCGCCACATTGATGTAGTCCTGCCCATCTACCGGCGACGGATAGCACCGGCAATCGCGACCGTTGACGTAACCAACGGCCTTGAGCGGGCCGGCCACCAGTGCCGGCGGGTCGGCAAAGATCGCCGCGTGATCGGGGGTTTCTGTGAGGCCAACTCCCGCGCCGGTGAGGCGCGCGCCCAGTTCCAGGGCTTCCGCGAAACGATCCGCAGCATTAGCGATCGAAAAGTACCGGTCGAAGTCAGTGGGGATGAGCGCCATCATTAAAATCCGTGGTCATTCACTCGTGGGCGATGACGAACCCGGAGCCATCCGGGAGCATCAAGAGGTGTTTCGTACGGGTCAGGGCGTGCAGGTAATCGTCCGCAGTGCGCTGCTCACCGGGCCCGAACCACTTGAATTCAAAATTGCACCCGGGGCAGTGGTCTCCCTGCACCTGGGACAACTCGGCGTTCGCCCCGCACTGCGGACAGGAAAACCGGATCGTGTCGCTCATGGCCCCTCTTCCCTCGTGATAGAATACGGCGATTTTCCCGAGAGTATCCCGGAACCCGCTCAATGCCCCGTCTTACCCTGGCTGAGGTCGAACACGTAGCCCTGCTGTCCCGCCTCCGACTGACGGAGACCGAAAAGCAGAAGCTCGCGGATGACCTGAACGTGATTCTGCAGCAATTCGACCGCCTGCAGGCGGTGGACACCCGTGAGGTGCCGCCGACCGCGCACGCGATGACTCTGACCAACGTTTTCCGCGCCGACACGGCTCGCCCCTCCCTGCCCCGTGCAGAACTGCTGCACGGGGCCCCGGAAGCACGCGACGAGTTCTTCGTGGTACCGCGCGTCGTGGATACGGAGTAGGCGATGGCGGAACTCTGGGAACTGAGCGCTGCGGCGCTGCGAGCAGCCATTGGTCGGGGCGAAGTCTCCTGCCACGAAGTCGCACAGGCGCATCTCGACCGCTGTGCGGCGCTGGACCCGCGTGTTCGGGCCTTTGTGACGCTCACCCCCGGCACGGCCCTGGCTCAGGCGGATCACTGGGACGCAGCCCGTGCCCGTGGAGAAGCATTGCCTCCCCTGGCGGGGATTCCCATCGCCCTCAAAGACAATTTCTGTACTCGAGGAATCCGGACCACCTGTAGTTCGAAGATCCTGGGAGACTGGCAGCCGCCGTACGATGCCACGGCTACCCGGCTGGTGCGGGAAGCAGGCTGTGTCCTGCTCGGAAAAACAAATCTCGACGAGTTCGCCATGGGCTCCTCTACGGAAAACAGCGGGCTCTTCACCACCCGGAACCCGTGGGATCTCGACCGGGTGCCCGGCGGCTCGTCGGGGGGGTCGGCGGCGGCGGTAGCGGCCTGCATGTCCCCACTCGCCACCGGAAGCGATACGGGAGGGTCCATTCGCCAGCCCGCGGCACTCTGCGGGGTGGTAGGGATGAAGCCGACCTATGGGCGGGTGAGTCGCTACGGATTGGTCGCCTTCGCCTCGTCGTTGGACCAGATCGGCCCCTTTGCACGCAGCGTCGAGGATGCCGCCCTGCTGCTCCAGGCCCTCGCAGTGCCGGACCCGCTCGACAGCACCTCACTGCCGGTGGAAGCGCCCGACTACCGGGCGGCGCTCACCGGGGACGTCCGGGGCCTGCGGATCGGCGTACCGCGCGAGTATTTTGCCGAAGGCGTTCACGAGACGGTGCGCACCGCAGTGCGCCGAGCCCTGGACCTGTTCTGCGATCTCGGCGCAACGGTGGAGGAAACATCCACTCCCCATGCCGAGTACGGGCTCGCCTGCTACTACATCATCGCGCCCGCCGAAGCCAGTTCCAATCTCGCCCGATATGACGGCGTCCGCTACGGCATCCGTGCGGACAACGCCCGCGATGTGATCGGCATGTTTGAGGAAACCCGCGATCTCGGCTTCGGCGACGAGGTGAAGCACCGGATCATGCTCGGGACGTACGCGCTGAGCGCCGGGTACTATGACGCCTACTATGACAAGGCGCTCCGCGTGCGCACCCTGGTGAAGCAGGACTTCGAGCGCTGTTGGGAGCGGTACGATGTGCTGGTGGCGCCCACTTCGCCCGAAGTCGCATTCCGTATCGGTGAGAAAGCCGGTGATCCGCTCGCAATGAAGCTCAGCGACATTTGCACCATCCCGGTAAACATGGCCGGCAACTGCGCCATCAGCCTCCCCTGCGGCTTCCAGGACGGTCTCCCCATCGGTCTCCAGATCATCGGCAAGTCCCTGGACGAGGCCACCGTCCTGCGCGCCGCCCACGCCTACGAGCAGGCGGCAAATTGGCAACCGCGGGTTCCCAGCCTGTCGCCGTGACCGCCGAAGAGTGGGTGGATGTAGCCCCGCCTCCGGGCGATGGAGCCGGCCCAATGGCGTGTGGCTCCATCGCCCGGGGCCGGTAAGCTCCCCGGCAACCAGAACCGCCGGCCTCTTGCACGGGTGCGATCCACGAATTGGGTAAACGCGTGAACGCGGAGTCCTGCGAGTTGCGGGTGGTGAATCCATGCCCTGGGGAGCGCGTTGCCTCCCAGGGAGGGACGAGGATGACTGGACGGCAGGAGTTCGCGGATGCGCTGACCGCCCGGTGCCGGGAGGAACTGGACCAGGAGCTGGCGGCGTTCCCGGATGAGGCGGTCACGATGGACCGGATTGAGGAACTGGTCGAGCGGGTGAAGATGCGGATCGGGCGTGAACTGCAGCAACGGATCCTCGAGCGCCAACCGGACGAGCCGGCCATTCGGGCCGTTTGTCCTGCGTGTGCCGGCCAGGGACACTTCCCTTTGCCGGAGCCGATTCTCACCCGATGCGCAACTCGCATGACCCCTCGTCCACGCGTTTACCCAATTCGTGGATCGCACCCCTCTTGCACCCGCGGGTGCAAGAGGCCGGCAGTTCTGGGTGCAAACCCGGGGCAACCGCACGCACTCAGAAGGAACAGCGGCGACCAACTACAAACTGAGTGACGGAACACCCACCAGATTGTGGTGGCGCCGCCAGGCGCACCGGACCCGCTTGAAGAGAGAGCCCGCAGTGGCCCGTCGCATCCGCATCACCCCGACTCGCACCGCACAAACCCGTCCGCCCCGGCGCGTGATCCGGGAGTTCCAGGATCGGGGCTGGCGCTGGATCTTCAGCGACATCGTCCTGCTGCACTGCTTCCTGCACCTCGTTGATCCGGACACCGCTACGCGGGTGGACCCCACGCGTGCCGAGCCGCTGGAGCGCAGCTTCCTCCCCGACGACTTGCGCCAGGCCGAAAGCGACGTAGTGTGGCGCATCCCCTACCGGATCGGGGACGCCGACGCCGGCCGGTGCATCTGGATCATCATTCTCCTTGAGCACCAGACCTGGCCCGACGTGGAAATCGCGCTGCGGTTGCTGTTCTACATGGCGTGTCTCTGGGTCCAGGAGAAGACGGAATTCAACCGGGATGGCGTGCCCGCGGACGAGCGGCGGTACTCGTTCATCATGCCGATCGTGTTCCACACCGGCGAGGACGAATGGACCGAACCGCTGAATCTGGCCGCGCTCATTGAGGCGCCGGGCGGAATGGAACCCTGCATTCCCGCCTGGAAGACCTTCTTCGTGCCCCTGCGCCGCCAGACGGACCAGGAACTGGCGCAGGCGGGGCCATTGGCGCCGGTGCTCCGCGCCCAACGGGACATCGGCGTGTCCCGGGAGGCATTCCCGGAACTGCTCACCGAGGCACTCGCCGAACTAAACGAGTTGCCGGAAACGATGCGCTACCAGTGGCTGGAGCTGGTACACTTTCTACGGCTGTTGGTGCACCACCGTCGCGGCGTCCGGGAGCGCCCGGACCTGGAGCGGCGCGTAGTGGAAGCCACGGAGCGCTCGAAGTTCCGGCGGGTCGCCAGGGGGGAGATGGTATTGGCAGAGAAAACCTACGCAGAAGTCCTGCGCGAAGAAGGAGAAGCGCGCGGAGAAGCGCGCGGAGAAATGCGCGGTATGGAGCACGAAGCCCGGACGTTCTTGCTGCGCATCCTGGGCGCGAGGTTCGGCGAGGTGTCGGAGGCGCTGCGGGCCAGAGTGGAAGAGGCGACAGCGGACTGGTGCCACCAGGTAGGTGAGCAGGCGGTTCGCGTGAACAGCCTCTCAGAACTTCGCTGGACCTGATCGGCCCAAACATACCGGCCCGCCGATGATGCCGCGGGCGCGAACACAGCCGGCCCGCGGGCTGGGCTGTCGCTTCCAGGCGCAGGCAAGGGCGAGATGTTTCGCGGCACATCGTCGAGGAGGACCTACCCGGGACCGCACGTATCCTGCCCACAGTCCCAAACGCGCGGGCGTCCCGCCCGCATTTTAGCCGCCTCGGTGCGAGCACAGTGCCCGCGCGTGCCCGCGCCGGTCGCCGTTCCCTGATCCGCAATGCAGAAGTACCCGCGCACTCCACATTTGGAGGGATCCCGCTTTCAAGTCGGGGATCAGGACCTGGAAGCGGTGCCCTTTTCCCAGATCCGGGGGCTCTTCGTGGTGGCGGAAGAGAAGCTGGATGGGGCGAACGCCGGGATATCGTTCGATGCTCGGGGCGTGCTTCAACTGCAAAGCCGGGGGCATTTTCTTACGGGAGGTCCACGGGAGCGCCACTTCGCACTGTTCAAGCAGTGGGCCGGAGTCCATCAGGCGGGATTTCAGGAGGTTCTCGGAACCCGGTACGTGCTCTATGGGGAATGGCTCTATGCCCGGCACACGTGCTTCTACGACCTCCTGCCGCACTATTTCCTGGAGTTTGACGTGCTCGATCAGGTGTCGGGATCGTTCCTGTCCACGGCGGCCCGCCGGCGCCTGCTGGCGGGTCTCCCGGTTTGCTCGGCGCCGGTCATCTGGGAAGGGTGTCCGGATCGAAGCGAGGTGCTCACGCAGCGAATTGGGCGCTCCCTGTACAAATCGGAACACTGGCGCGAATCGCTGGCACAGGCAGCACGCCACGCGGGGGTGGACCCGGCGCGCGCACTGGGCGAATCGGACGGCACGGAACTGATGGAGGGCTTGTACCTGAAGGTAGAAGAGGGCGATCGGGTGGTCCGGCGCCTCAAATACGTGCGCCCGGGATTCCTGAACGCACTCCTCGATTCGGGCAGCCACTGGGCGGACCGCCCGGTGATTCAGAATCGGCTGGCTCCCGGTGTGGATCTCTGGGCCCACTGATGCACCTGGCGTTCCCGTGCCCCGCACCGGGCCACACCGTCGAGTGGTCCGGCTTCGACGCACCGTGGGTGCGAGACATGGCTGCGTGCGCGCAGGACCCGGTGTATCACCCTGAAGGCGACGTCTGGATCCACACGAAGATGGTGTGCGACGCGCTCGTGGCGCTGCCGGAGTGGCAGGCACTGGACGACAACGCGCGCGAGATCCTGTTCGCGGCGGCGCTCCTGCACGATGTCGCCAAGCCGACCTGCACTCGTGTGGATGGCGGGCACATTCGGCATCCGAATCACTCCCTGCGAGGTGCGGTCCGAGCCCGGCGACTGCTCTGGGAAGCCGATGCCCCGCCAAAGATGCGGGAGCAAGTCGCCAACCTCATCCGCTATCACCAGGCGCCCTTCTTTCTGATTGATGAAACGGATCCGCTGCGGCGCGCTGCCCGCATCAGCCTGGTAACTCGCTGTGATTGGTTGGGTCTGCTGGCCCGGGCCGACGCTTTGGGGCGTACTTCACCCGACCGCGCCCGGATATTGGATCAGATTGCCCTCTACGAAGAATACTGCCGGGAACTGGGCTGTGCCGATCGGGCCTGGCCGTTTCCGTCGTCCCACAGCCGGTTTCTGTACTTTCGGACTCCCGAGCGGAACCCGTACTATCACGCGCACGACAGCAGTCGGTTTCAGGTCTACATGATGTCCGGGCTGCCGGGAGCGGGCAAGAGCACCTGGATTCGCAAGCATCGTGCGGAGCCGGTGGTGTCTCTCGACGAATTACGCGTCGAACTCCGCCTGGGACCTGGCGAAAGTGGGTCCCTCGCTGCGGGGCGAGCGCGGGAACTGGCCCGCGAGTACTTGCGGCGCGCAGAGTCGTTCGTGTGGGACGCAACGAACGTGACTCGGGATCTGCGACGGAAGGTGGTGGACCTCTGCGTCGAGTATGGAGCTCGAATCACCATCATCTTTGTGGATACCCCGTGCAAACGCCTGTATCGGCAGAATCGAGCGCGCCCGGCGCCGGTCCCGGAACCCGTCCTCGGGCATCTGCTTGACCGCTGGGAGCCCCCGGACATGACTGAGGCGCATGAAGTTCTCTGGATCACGCGGGAGGGGAACCCGGACCTTACGTCGCAGTAGCCTGTAGAATCAAATGAAGCAGATGTCCCCGGAGCGAAGAGATCGTTGAGCAGTCTGGAACACACACTGGGTTCGCTGCTGACGCTCCTCGTGTCATTGGGGGTCCTGTTTCTTCTGGCGGGTGTGGCGATCGGTGTGGTAGCGTGGCAGCAGCGCCGCACGCTCCCACTGCTGCGTGCCCTGGCACAGCGAGACCAGCAGACCGTGGAGCAGTTCGCCCGCGAAGGACGCGGTGTGCACGTGCGCGGCCCTGACGGAACCACAGCCCTGATGGTGGTGGCCGCCGGCGAGGACCCAGCCCTGCTGCAATCGCTCATCGCGCGGGGGGCGGATGTGGATGCCCGGCGCCGCGACGGCTTCACCGCGCTGATGGGAGCAGCTTCCCACGGACGCCTGGAGAACGCGCGGGTACTGGTGGATGCCGGCGCCGATGTGAATGCTCGCGATCTGGCGGGACACTCCGCCCTCATGTGGGCGGTGGTGTGCGGCGACACCCCGATGGCCCGCCTGCTCCTGGAGCGAGGCGCAAATGCCCACCTCCCCGACCGGCGGGGCGAAACCGCGCTGCAACTCGCCCGCCGCAAACGACTCGCTCCGCTTGTCCAACTCCTCGGCGCGTCCGAGACGGAAAGCCCCCAGGCCCTCGGCCCCGGCCCCCAGGGGCCTCGATTCCGGCACCGGGTTCGCCGCGGCGACGTCCCGTCGCTTCCCCGGGACTGATCGGTGAACCGGCGGAATGACGGAACAGCCAGTCGGCGTGGGTGCCGGCTGGCGTGCGCCCTTGGACTGGCGATACTGGCCGTGTCCGTTTCACCAGTTCGGCAGCCACCCGTTTTCCTAGCGCCGCGCTGCCCGTCGCCGCTGTTTGCCCCGGAGCGTGCCTCGGAACTGTTGGAGGACCCGGATCGAGACCGGTGGCAGCAGCCGGAGCGCGTTGTACAGGCCCTGGGTCTCCACCCCGGGCAGGTTGTTGCCGATGTAGGGGCAGGCAGCGGCTACCTGCTCCCGCATCTCAGCCGCGCCGTCGGCCCCACCGGACTCGTGATCGCACAGGAGATCCAGCGAGAATTCCTCCCGGCCCTCGCCCGGCAAGCCCGCGCGCTCGGGAACGTCCAGGTGGTGCTGGGAACCGCCGCCGACTCCGGCTTGCCGGGCGCGACGGTGGATTGCATTGTGCTGCTGACGGTTTATCACGAGGTCCGCCGACCGGTTGCGTTTCTGACCAGACTGCGGCAGGCGGTACGGGGGGAAGGCCGGTTGGCTGTTATTGACTTCGATCCAGACAGAAACGGAGAGCCTCCGCCTCCTTCCGATCACTCCGTTCGGGAAGCGGACGTGCGCGCGGAAACAGCAGCCGCCGGGTGGAGGGTCGTTGCCGAGCACGATTTCCTGGGGAGTCAGTTTTTCCTGGTGCTGAAGCGGGTCGTACAAAAAAGTGCAGGGCGTGTCCGGGAACCCGAATACGCCCTGCCCCTCCACAAAGTTCGCGGCGCCATCCGGATCCGGGTTGGCCACGCGGGGGAAGGAGAGTCTTGGTGAGCTACCTTTCGTTTCGACCAATCCCCCGGATCCTCAAGGGCTTTTTCTACGAATCCAGCACCCGGCGCAGAACCCGCTCGTAGGCGTCAGCATAGCGGACCATGCCCAGATCGTTCGGGTGAGAGCCGTCCGTGGCTCCCTCTCCATCCTCCCCCAGGATCCGTCCCCCTTCGAGGTAGGAGAGCCCCGACACGCCGGTGCGCACCAACCCGTCGTAGGCCCGTCGAAAAGCGGCGCGGCGCGCCTCGTGAGCCTTGCGCATCCCCTCCAGGAACGGCGCGTTCGTAAATGTCCGATCCTCGACCAGCAGAATCGGTGTATCCGGGCGGGCGGCACGCAGAGTACGCACGAGCGACTCGGTGCGCTCCGCCACCAACTCCGCCGTCATGTTCGGCAGACAGTCAATGGCGTACACGCTCGGATTCAGTTCGGCCAGCAGGCTCACCACGCCCGCATCCATCCGCCCGTTGCCGGAGAAGCCCAGGTTGATCACCGGCCGATGGAAGCGGCGACCCAGAATGCCCGTGATGGACATTCCTGTCCGCGACGCGCAGGCCCCGTGCATGATGGACGTGCCGTAGAATACCATCGGCTTCTCCCGGCGGGGTTCGACCCCCCGGAAGTTCGCCTTCGGATCCACGCCGATTTCCAGCCGCTCCACCCCGTTGTAGAGCGGCAGATAGACGGTGAACTGTCGCCCGCCCTCCCGTCCGGAAGCATCCAACCCCGTGGTCAACCGGGCCTGCATCTCCTGGCGCGCCGGAAGCACCACCGCGAGCCACCGGTCCCTCCCACGGGAATCACGGGCGTACAGGTCGAGGCCGCTCACGCCGGTAGCAGGCATGTGCGGGAGCGCCAGATTCGGCGAGAGCAGGGCATATCGCGCCTGGATTTCCCGGGCGTCCGTCTCGAAGCGTACGAGCATCCCCGCTGAATGTCTACTGAGACTCCAGACCGATGCAGGGATCATCGCCTGGGCACGTGCCGGGAAGCGGTCGAAATAGCGGGCGGTATCCGCCCATCCACGCCCTTCCACCCCCCAATCCCGCACATCGTACCAGGCCACCCCGCCCTCGACCTTCGGCTTCACGGTGACGGCGGCCTCCACCTGCCCCAGAGCCGTCAGGGTCGCTGCCGCTGTGGCCCCTACCAGCAATTCCCGCCGATTCACTATCGTGTGCTGCATTCCTCGTCTCCCCAGTCTGCCATCACCATCCCGGACAAGGTTCGGCCTGCGGATCGGACGTCCCTTTCCGGTTCCCGGCCTGTCTGGAAGGGGAGCCGGCACTGCTGATTTGCGATGGTCGCTATCTCGAGGCCAATATGGCGCGAGAGGGGGTGCGGCGGGGCGAGGTGCTCGCGGCGATCCGGGAGCATGGGCTGGACGATGAAACGCATGTGCGCCAGGCAATCCTCGAACTGGACGGTTCGATCAGCGTGCTCCCCTTCGGAGGCCGCTCCGATGAGCAGCGACTTCCGCCCCTGAGACGGCGCCGCCACGCCCCCGGAAAGCAGTCGCGCTCCGGCCCTCCGTAGCGCCACACCGCACACGCGCAGCGGGGGTACGCAGTCCCAAGGATGCACTTCCGCCTTCGTTCTTCATACTTTCGCTGCTGCGCGCTTCGTGTAACCCGCCAGCCCTTCCGTGCGTCGAATCACCAGTCACGACGGTTCAGGAAGAGAGAACAAACGTGCTGCGCCGAGTGGTTTTCACGGGTCTGGTGGCCGCGTCGCTGGGAGCGGCCTGGCAGGCTCATGCCGCCTGCTGCTATTTCAGCGCCCTGGGGTCTGACGTGACCCAGCCCGCGCAGAAGGCGTGGATCTCCTGGGACCCCCAGGAAGACATCGAAAGCTGGGTGGTGCAGCCGAAGTTTGCGGGCAATGCCGCGGACTTCGGCATGGTCATCCCGACCCCGTCCCGGCCCCGGCTGAACGAAGCGCCGCGCGACTTCTTCACCGAACTCGCGGTCTATACCATCCTCAAGCCGATGCCGCTGGACAAGTACAAGCCGATGATGATGTTCGGCGCGGCAGCCGGAGCACCTGGCGGTCGTAGGCAATCCCTGCTGCAGTCCGCAGTGCGGGTGCTGGAGGCGGGAGTGGTGGGCTCGCTCGACTACAAGATCGTCACTGCCGAGCGCGCCGCCGACCTGTACGCCTGGCTGAAAGAGAACCGCTATTCCTACTCCGGGGATGAGGCCACCCTCGAACACTACATCACGAAGAAGTGGTTCTTCACGGTGATGCGCATTGACCCGAAGCAGATGAAACGCGGCGGCGACGGCAAGTACCTGGGTGAGGTGACCCCCACCCGGTTCACCTTCAGCAGCCGCACGCTGGTCTATCCGCTGCGGATCACCCAGATCAGCGTGCCGGATCAAACGGAGGCCCTCTTCTACGTGCAGGCACCCTTCAAAGTGGACCTCCCCGGGCCGTTTTCCTACCAGTACTCCTGGATGCCGATGTTCCGCCAGGCGCTGGGTTTCGCGGTGCCGGCGAAGGTCACGTCCGCCGAGAAAAAGTGGATGCAGGTGGCGGACACGCGTCTGCCCGAGTTGACCAGCTACGCGCAGTCCCGCTCCGAGCAGGCGCCCGGCTGGCAGCCGAGCCGCCTCGAGTGGGCCCGCAAGCTGACGGCGCAGGACCTGGGCGTGCTGGACGGCACGGTGAAGTACGACCGGCAGGCGGACCCGAACGCGATCAAGAAGCTGGTGCAGCTCCGAGGCTTCCTCCGCCAGGGGCAGTGGGTCACCAAGTTCCGCCGCACGTTCCGCCACAGCGAGATGAGCGCCGACCTCGAGTTCGTCCGCGCCCGGGTTGCCGGGGATACGCCGGACGAGATGGAGTACGTGTACATTCTCCCCACCTCCCCGCCATGAGACAAACCGCGGCCGCGACTCTCCTTCTCACGTTCGTTTTCGGCAGTGCCGCCCTGGCGCTGGCCCAGGGGCCGGACTTCGTGCCGGAGCGACCCGGGGGGGCGGGGGATGATCCCGCCCTGCGCAATCGGGACCTCACGGGGCGCTCGGTAAAGTGCCCGCGGGTGCGGTTCGAACATTCCACGGATCCGAGCGCACCGGGCACTTCCGCCTACTACCTATTTGCCGACCCCTGGGCCGGCTATGCGCACGGGCGCGAGTTGTTCCACCGGGAGTTTGCAGCCGCCGACGGGGTGTTCGGCGAGAGTGGGCGCACGGCGGGGCCGGTGCTGGACGACGGTTCGACACGGCTGGCGTCTCGCGATCACGTGAGCGCCTGCGGGCTCTGCCATAACAGCCCGTGGCGCGACGCGGGAGCGGGGATCACCATTCCCAAGAACGGGGGCACGGGCCGGAACACGCCGCATCTGTTCGGCGCCGGGCTGGTGGAGATGCTCGGGTGGCAGCTCCGGCTCGACTTGCTGGCGGTGGGAGACCGGAACCGGAACGGCTTCATCGAGAGCACCGAGAGCCGTGGGGTCCCCGCCGTGGTGTACAACGTGCCCCCGGGCGAGCCGGGTCGGCGCCCGCTCGAATTCGGGCGCTTCGGCGATGGAAACGGCGACAGCATCCCCGACCTGAATCCGATTCTCCACATGATCTATGTGGACGCCGCCGGCAAGCGCATCCCCTGGGCGCGCAGCCTGAGCGTGGCGGGCGTGGCAGGCTACACGTTTGAAGTGCAGGTGTTCGGATTCGGGCAACGGGGACGGCTGCCGGTACCGAGCACCCTCCGCGGCTTCACCGCGCAGGCGCTCGACACACACGCGGGGCTTCAAGCCTGCGATCCGACGCTGACGGAAGAACCCCGCGGTGACGGGCTGGCCCGTGTATCGCTGGCCGGAGCGCCGCAGTTTATGAGCGCCGTCCCGCGTGACCGCGGCAACGTCCGCACACCCGGAGGCATCAGCCTCGACGATCCGGACCGGGACGGGCACCTGCACGAAATCACGGATGGCGATCTGGACCTGGTGGAGTGGTATCAGATGAACCACCCCCGCCCCGCCCGGTCCGAGCGCACCCCCTCGGTACAGCGGGGAGAAGCGCTCTTTGCGCGCAGCGGCTGCGCGAAGTGCCACGTCCCGGACTGGCGCCTCCCGGCTGCCAATCCCGGCGCCGCAGACTACACCCGGCGCACCCGAGGCGACCGGCGCTTCTTCGATCTGGAAACCGAACCGGGACCGGACGGAGAGCTGCGTGGAAGGTTGAAACGGCTCTATGACCGGAAGGACGGGCCCATCACGCGCCGCTTCGGCCCCGTCTCCATCCCCGACATCTACAGCGATTTCCTCCAGCACGACCTGGGGCCGGAGACACACCAGGTCCAATACGACGGCAGCACAATCACGCACTTCCGCACGACGCCCCTCTGGGGCGCCGGCTCCACCGCCCCGTACCTTCACGATGGGAGCGCACTCACCCTTGAGGAGGCCATCCGACGGCACGGCGGGGAAGCTGCCACCTCTCGCCGTGCCTGGCGGGCACTTCCAGCGGCGGACCGCGAAGCGGTGTCGGCATTCCTCCGCAGTCTGGTGCTCTACTCCACCGAGGACCTCCCCACGGACCTCAACGACGACGGACGGATCTCACCGTCCTATCGCGTGGCGGGTCAGGACACCGGCCGCGAGCGGTTCAACCCGGAGTGGCTCTTCAACACTCCGTGCCGTATTGAGGGCCGGGTCCGCGCCCCGGACGGCCGGTGGATCACTTCCCACGCCGTGACGAACTTGCGGGAAGCGTACGGGATGCACCTCCCCCGGCGCCTGGATCGAGATCGCGACGGCTTTCCTGATGTGTTGAAGAGATAGGAGTTGGGAAATAGGAGATAGGCCTTCGCCGTCTACCCGGTTCCGATCGTGGCGGACTGCTACCCGATTGCACAGGCGGAGCGGCAGGGTCCCTGGACCGAGGCACAGCCGTGGAAGTCGCCCGCGACCGACGGTCGCTCGGCTCACGAAGTGCTCCAGGGGCTCGGGGCCCTTGGCTACGACTGGACGACGCGCGGCGGCTGGGTGCTGGTGCGCTACGCCGACTGGTTCTGGGAGGCGAACCGGCCCCCGACCTCGAGCCGGACTCCTTCCCCATCCCCCTCCTCTGAGGTAGCACCGCCTGAACCCACAGGTGACGCCGGCGATACGAAGGACGCAGTCGGAAACGAGGCAAGGCGAAGCGCAACGTGTCCCTGCGGCCTCCGCCTTCCTCATGCTGTGGCGAATCCGGCTCCGAAACTCACCGCAGAAGACGCAGTGGGACGCAGAGGACGGTGCAGGCAAGCGGTCGGTTACTCGCCACTTCGGTGGACACCATTTCCACAGCAGCGGCCCGTCTCTCGATTCCCCTCGGCGTCCCTCTGCGTCCTCTGCGGTGGAGAATCCGGCGGAGTGCGTCCCTGCGTCCTTCGTGTTCCTCAGCCGCCGTTGGATTGCCACCCGCAGGCAGACGAACGCCGTAACCCCGACACCCAGCCGGATCAACCGGGCAACGACGGAACTGGCAGCCTGGGAGTACAACGGGGTGGATGCCGGGTTCCGTCTCCCTTCTTCCCTCTACCCTCTCCCCTCCTGCATAGGGCAAATCAGCCGGAAGCGGCAGCGGGCGCATTGCATCTGGTTCGGCTTGGGTGTGAACTCGCCCGCCTCAATGGCCCGGATCAGGTCTGCCATCTTCGTAAGGCGGTTCTGCACCTTGCGGGCCGTGGGGAACACCGGCACTTCCTCGGCGCCTGCAGGGTAGGCGAGCCGGAGTTCGGCGTTTCCAGTGACGGATGCCGCCAGCATGAGCGCGTGCTCTTCCAGATGCGCCTTGGCTGGCCGGCCCAGATGGTGACGGCGATAGACGGGCCGGGGGCCGGACTCCACTTCGTCCAGCGTCACCTCGACGAGCCGATTGCCCACCGGGACCAGCAGCTTCGGACGGAGACTGACCGGGGCGCCGGAACCCACCCGGGTGTGGAACTCGCGGATGACGGTGTCGGCCCGCCGGCGGTAGAGCGGCTCGAGCAGGTGACCGTGCGGCCCTTCTTCCTGCCAGCGGGCTTCCAATTCGGTAGTCAGTTGTTCCGCTGTGAGCGGTTCCTTCGCGGCAGCGCATTCCACCGTCCGGCTCATCATCCCGTACACCACGCGGTGGAAGTCGCGGTAGCCCCGATCCGCCGCTTCCAGGCCATAGACGGTTTCATAGAGGAAACGCCGGGGGCACGCTTCGTAGCGAGCGAGCAGGGACGCGGGCGCCGTCTGACCCAGTTTCCAGCCGGCATGCTGGGGACGAGGAGGCGGGTCCAGCGGCGGCGGCGCCGGGGGCGCGGTCCGCTCTGCCAGTACGTCCGCGGGGAGACCGGCGCGCAATGACTGCACGTATGGGGAGGGAGGGCAGGCGCGATTGGCGTACCGCTCGGCGCACGAAAGGTACAGCCGGTCCCGGGCGCGGGTTACGGCCACATAGAACAGGCAGAGTTCCTCGTCTCCGGTCTGCATGTCGGCGCCGCGCAGGGTATCTGGGGGAAAACGAAACTCAGGCGGCTGCTCCTTCGGCGGAAAATGTCCCGCCGCGAGGTAGGGCACGAAGACGATGGGCCACTCGAGCCCCTTGCTCCGATGCGCAGTGAGGACCGCGACCGCATCGCTCGACGCCCCCCCATCGCCGTGCGGCAATTCCCCGGCTTCCAGCGCCAATTCCAGGAACTCCACGAACGTGGCGGCACTATCGGCTCCCAGCAGGGTCGCACGTCCGGGGAACTCTCGGGCCAGACCGGCCACCTGGCCCACCACACTGCGCGCCTGGCGGGCCGAGGGAGAATCGTCGGCCAGCAGATCCCTTACCCAGCCGGCCTCTTCGAAAAGATAGGTCGCGAGCGTCTCCCAGGCCCCGCCGGCGTGTGCCAGTCGCCCCGCCAACTGGAGGAGGCGGGTGGCCACCCGACGGCCGGGAGCGGACAGTGTGGGCACTTCTCCCTGCACCCCTGCTCGGAGGAGCGCACGCGCAGACCGTCCAGGGGCTCGACCTGTCTCCAGGAGCGCACGGAGATCCTCCTCCGTCAGGGCGTGATCGGGGAAACGAGCCATGCGGGGCAATCCGCGTGGATCGTCGGCGGCGAGAAGCAGCACGCCCATGAGGTCCTGAAACAGCGGCTGGTCTTCGAGGGCCCCGTTCCAGGTCGTAGCGATCCCGCGCTCCCCCAGCGCCGCGGCTACCCGCTGCGCCTGGCTGCGCGTGCGACACAGCACTGCCATCTCGCCCGGTTCCCGTCCTGCTTCCAACAGGTCACCGATCTGAAATGCCAGATGGGCGACTTCTGCGTTGCCGTCCGGAGCGGTGGTAAGCTCGATCACGGGCCCGCCATCGCGGTCGGGGCGGACCGGCAGCAGAGGCGGGGCAGTGAGCTCCGGCGGCAGATCTGGGCGCGGCGCCGCTTCTCCGCAGGCGACGATCGAAGCCACGGAGCGATAGTTCCGGTCGAGGAAATGCACCTTCGCACCCGGATAGTCCCGAGAGAATTCGAGCAGGTTGGCGGGAGACGCGCCGCGGAAGCGATAGATGCTTTGGCGTGGGTCTCCTACCGCCCAGACGATTCCGCGCCCTCCATCCAGTGCCCGCACCAGCCTCCCGCCGGCATAGTTGATGTCCTGAAACTCATCCACCAGGATCTGGCTGAACCGGTTCCGGATGAGATCGCCGATTTCGGGCAGGCCGCAGAGCCGCACGGCCTCGCTCACCAGGTCGCCATAGTCCACCGCGCCCGCGCTGCGGAGGATGTGGAAGATCGCCGGGTAGAGCGTCGCCAGATCCGCCGCACGTGCTGCTGCCGCGCGTTCTTCTGCCAGCCCCTCGCGGCCCGACTCGTCCGCGGCCAGTACCGCCTGCCAGCGTGCGACCTGATCAGCAAACTCCCGGGGGCCGATCTGTTCATCCTTCAAGCGAGAAATGACGCGGAGGAGGAGACCCAGATCCCGCGTGGGCCGGTGGAGGTCCTCAAACTCTCCCAACGGCAGCCCGGCGATGTGGGGGCGCAGGAAGACGAACTCGTCCATAGGAGGGAGGAGTCGCAGCTCTCCTTCGGGGTAACCGAGGGCAAACCCGAACTCCCGGAGCAACTGGAGCCCCAGCGCGTGAAAGGTGGTGACGTGCAGCGCGTGAGCCTGGTCCGGCAGAGCCGCCGCGAGCCGGTCCTGCATTTCCCCCGCTGCCCGGTTGCTGAACGTAAGCGCCAGGATCCGCCGGGGATCCATCCCCTGCGCGACCAGGCGCTCAAAGCGGCGCACCAGGACACGGGTCTTTCCTGCTCCCGGCCCCGCGATCACCAGCGCAGGCGTCGGCGCCTCCACCGCCGCTTGCTGGGCCGGGTCGAGGTCCGAGGCCGGCGATCGGTAGATCGTGGGGAGGGGTGCCGGCTGCCCCGCATCACTGTGGTGCGGCGTCCCCCTTACCGCACTGCGCGCCTCTCCGCTCAGTTCCTGCCCTACGAGGAACGCAGCGGCAAGGCGGTTGCGCAGAAGGGCCTTTGAGACGCCGAACCGCGCCGCCAGCCTTTCGACCGACCAGCGCAGGTCCGCGCGCACCTGGCTGCGGAGGATCTCCAGCGGCACGAGCAACTCACCGGCGAAGGCATTGGCTTCGCGTTCCCAGCGATCCGCTTCGCTATAGGCGCGGAAGACTCCATCCCGGTCCGCGAGATCCTCAGCGGGGAGGTTTTCATCCAGCTCTGCTTCCGTGTCCAAAAGCTGGCGGGGAGGGTGTTCCAGCGCCCGGTGCCCCAGTTCGTGCGCCACGACAAAGGCGCGGCGTGGGGCAGAGAGCCCCGGCTGGATCAGGATCAGGTCCGCATCCAGATCCAGCATGCCCTCGACTTCCGCGGGCAGGTCCGGCTCCTCAAATACGGTGAGACGAAAACAGCGGCGCGCGACGAGTTCCAGGAACGGGTTGGGGTCACCCCGGGGCGAGTACGCGCGCCCCGTCCGTCGCTCCTGCTCGATCAGCAGGGCCCGCGCCCGTTCCCGGACCACCGCTGCGCGATCCATCTCAGGCGGTTCCCAACCACTCCTGCCGCTGGCTCTCGGTCAACGGTTCCTGACGTGAGCACTCGGCGAGCGCCTCTTCAAAGGTGCGCTCGCGGGCCACGGGAGTGCGCGGAGAGCCGCCGGTAGCCCGAAAGAACGCACCCGCGGGCTGCCGCAGCACTGGGGGTGCAAGCATCTCCCGAACCTGGTCGCGGGATCGGGCGAATAGTTCCGCCAGCCGCAATTCCAGTTGCTCGGGCAACTCGCGGAGAGTACCCTGTTCCAGCCAGGCCACCATCCGGGCGGGAAGGTTCAGCCGCTGGGCCAACGCGCCCGGGCTCCATCCGACCGCCTTGCGGGCCTGCGCCAGCGACTCATCATTACCGTGGACGAAGGCGAGGATTCGCGCCAGCGCCGGATCCTCCGCCGGTGCCGCATCCCTGCGAACCCCCGCCTCAGGATCCTCTTCCAATAGGGAAAAGACCAGGTCGCTCAACTCCGCCGCGTACTGCGGATGCCGGGCCACCAGGCTTTCCAGCGAGGGAGCCCGGTTCTCTTCCCACGCTTCCAGGTACTCCAGTCGAATTGAGTCCAGTTCGTATGTGGTGTCCATCGGGTTCGTCCCTCACTCTGCCCCGGAGACCAGCATGACCCGCACTCGGGCCAGACCCTGGTCATAGTGGTTGCGCGCAGTCCGCAGGCTGACCCCAGAGCGAGCCGCGATCTGTTCCCACTCCAGACCGTTCAGCCGATCCATCAGGATCTGTAAATGGCGCGGTGGGAGTTCGCGCATCACGCGATCCATGTAGCTGCGACCCAGCACAGCCTCGAGCTTCTCACGTGCCGCAGGATCTTCCACCACGTCGGCGAGAAGCGGCGCGTCCTCTGCGTCGGCAACGCGGGCATCCAGGCTGAGAACCGCAGCCTGCCCCGGGCGCAAGTCGTTCTCGCGCCGAACCCGTTCCAGAACGTCCAGGTGCATGGTAAAAACCCCCCGGTTGAAGCACTGCTCCAGGAACAGGTAGCTGCCGTCAATCCGGCGGACGCGGCGAGTGAGCTCGATACCCATCTCCACCACCGCGTCCTCCTCCAGATCCGGGTCCGGCAGGCGGCGGCGAGCATAGCGGCGGAAGCGCCCGGCGAGACGACGGATCAACTCTTCGATGATCCGATCGCTCTTCCGCACTTCCAGCCGTGCCTCGTCCCGATTCCCCGCTGCCTCCAGCTCCGCCGCCTGCCGGAGGTGAGCGCGCAGCGACTTCACCCGCTGCTCCGCCTCTCCCGCCGCGAAGATCCCGTCCTGATAGGCGTTCGACAGCATCCCAATCCCTCTCCGGTTGCGGGCGCCTGCGCCGAGCGGACGCCGCCGTTTCCCCGAACCGGCCGGTAGTCCATGCGCCGGCTCCCATGCAAAGTCGGCAACGGATTTTTCCAGCCGTTTTCTTAACGCATCCGTTCGGCCGCCGCAGGGTCCAGCGGCGCCTCTGTTTCCTCAATGGGCGACCCTGCCCCCGGCGGCCCGGAGAGTTCAAGCGCTCCCACCGCACATTCCAGCAGCGCACCGGCGTGGCGAGGATGCCGCCGCGCGTGTTCTTCGACGGGCCGGCCGGTTCCTTCCTCCCAGTCGCCCAGGAAGGTCAGTCGCACCGTGTCCCTCTCCTCGGAGATCGGTCTCTGAGGGTCCGGCTCTCCTGTGATCGTTCTCCGCATTGGGGCGTCCTCTCCTCGTTACATCCGTCTCTGCGCGCAAGTCGTTAGGCGACCCTGCGCCGCAGGATCGGCAATCATTCTCGCGGGTGGCCAGGAACCTCTCGGCCGGACGCGTGCTACGATGGAGGCAGTAGCAGCGATCCCGGTCGCCGTGAGATGGACTTCTCCCGAATGATGGAAGGGCTCTCCCCACCACCGCACAGCCGGAGCCGATCGCCCGCGGCAGCCTCCCGGGCGCACTCCCAGTGCCGCGTCGCGACACCCCCGCAGTGCCACGCCGGCCGCACGAGTTGCGCCCCGACGACGCACTGGCGGCGGACGCACCGGGAGTGCGCGAAACGCCTCAGTCCCAGCGCCGGGCGCCTTCCAGGTAGTACCTCTGAATGCGGGGGTGATCCAGCGTGGAGATCTCCACCGGGATCTCGGCCGCATCGGCATCGAAGACGGACAGGGTAGGAAGTACCGCGGGGGAGAGGAAGCGGAGAGTTCTCGGGAGACGAGCCCGAGGCAGGTGGAGGGTTCGCTGGGAGCCCAGAACCCACCCCCAGTCTCCGAAACTCGGTACGTAGGTATGCACCGGCGCCGTCCGAAAGCCGGCGGCGCGCATGGTGCGGACGATGCACCAGAACGCCTCGCGCCCAAAGAACGGCGAACCTGCCTGCGTAATGAACACGCCCCCCTGGCCCAACCGATGTTGCACCAACCGGTAAAACTCCCGCGAGTAGAGCTTGGCCAGCGCGTCGTTGTTCGGGTCGGGGAGGTCCGTGACAATTACACCGAAACGCTCGACACCCTTCTCCAGGAATGTGTAGGCGTCCTTATGAATCAGGCGTACGCGCGGGTCGTGCAGGGAGTCCCGGTTCAGGGCGCGCAGCGTGGGATAGGTCCGCGCCAGCCGCGTCATCTCCGGGTCCAGATCCACCACAGTAACCCGTCGCACGTCGGGATATGTCAGCACCTCGCGCACCGCCATCCCGTCACCCCCGCCAAGGATGAGGACCTCCTCGCGATTGGCAGCGAGGCCCAGCGGAAGATGGATCAGCGTTTCGTGGTAACGATACTCGTCCACCGACGAGAACTGTATGTTGCCGTCGAGGAAGAGCCGAAAGTCATCGCGCCAGCGAGTGAAGACGATCCGCTGATACGGAGTCTGGCGGGAAAAGACCACCTGATCGTCGTAGAGGCGGCCTTCCAGAAACGATGTGAGCTGGAGGGAGAAGGCAAACCCGGCCGCGAGTACAGCCGCCGTCAACCAGCACAGCACCAGCGGCCCGGAACCCCGAAACCGATGTCGGAATGTCTGGAGCGTGTACAGCGCCACTCCCACGTTGAGCAGTCCGACCGCAAACCCCGTGCGTACGATGCCCAGCACTGGGAGGAGCACCAGCGGGAAGAGCACGGAGCCCACTAGCGACCCGAGATAATCGAAGGAAAGAGCCTGCGCCACAATCGTCCGGAGCTGGCCGTATTGATCCAGCAGACGCACCAGCAGCGGAAGTTCGATGCCGACCAGCGTGCCGATGAGCACCAGGAGACCGAGCAGCAGCACCCAGTAGACCGCCCCATACTGGTAGGCGGCAAACAGCAGTGTGGCGGACACGCCTCCGACGGCTCCGAGGGCCAGTTCGAGAAAAAAGAACGTGGGGAGGAGCTTCCGCTGCACCCGCTGGGAGATCCACGATCCCAGCCCCATGGAGCCGACGAAGAGCCCGACGGAGAGCGAAAACTGGGTGACGCTGCTGCCCAGCAGGTAGGACGAAACGGTGGCGATGAGCAGCTCATACACCAATCCGCAGGCGGCAACCAGGAAGATGGCCGCCAGGAGCGCAAACGCCTCCGACCGCGATTCGTCCTGCGGCCCCACCGGAGCAGGCGCCGAAGAGGGCGCTGCAGGATCTGGAGCGGCGGACGCAGAGTCCGCCGGTGGTGCAGCCACGCCGTCGTCCAGCCTCATCCGTCACACTGCAGCGGACCGCTCGGAGTCACGGAACGTATCGCCCCCTTAGCCCTCATCCTTCAGTGGACAGGTCGTACCACGCAGACGGCTCCGCTCCGCTTGCCCGTGCGTCCCTCCGTGGTCGGGTATTTCACGTCAGGATGACCGCGGCGACGATGAGGCAGAGACCCAGGATGACCGCACCCGCCAGGATAGACGCAGCGATATTGTTCTTCTCGCAGATCTCCCGCTCCAGGTCGAAGCGGATCACCACGTCGAACAGCTTGAAGCCGGCGATCACCAGGACCATGCCGAGCACGCTGAAGAGCAGCGTGGTGAGCACCTGCGACCAGAGATCTGCCCCGCCCACCGGGGTGCCCCCGCCTACCGCCAGGGGCCCACTCTGCGCGCGCGCAGCCGCCGCGAGCCCCAACGCCAGGAAACCCGCCGCCCACACCGTCCCTTGCTTCCAGGATCGCATCCCCGGTCTCCTCCCCTGCTCCTACTTGCCGAACCCGGGGCCGCCGCCCATCATGCGCCGCCCGTGGATACTGCCTTGCCGCAAGTTGCGGGCCCGCGCCGTAGCGTCCGAGTCCAGTCCCCAGCCGTAGTATCCCGCCATCCAGGCGAGCCCCAGCAGGACCACGATGATCGCACTTGCGATCCGATATCCCGGCAGCATTTCATCCTTCCCCCTGTCCGGCAATTGTCCCTGCTTGCCGGTGTGTCAATCGTCGGACGAGGCCATGGATTCCTGGAACTTCTGCACCGTCTGGGGCGATCCAGAGAGCAAAAAGCAGGTGCCGATGACGAGGGCCAGGAACCCGTAGATGCCAAGCCAGGTGCCGTTCAACACTCCTTCCCGAAGTACGAACGACCCGGACGTGCCGAGTGAAGGGGTGCGGCCCGGCTCCGGCTCGGCATACAACCGGACGTAGTACTGGCCCGGCTTCCGCAGCACGAAATCGTGGCTGGCGCTCAGATCGGATTCGTGCCAGGCGCCGTCCGAGTCGACCCCGTGTTCATCCCACATGTCTCGGTCTGCCGACACCAGTTCCTGCTCCTCGGCATCCTCTAGCACGGCGGCGACCCAGTTGGAGTCGTCGCTCATCTTCCCCTGAATCTCCAGGCGATGTACCCGATCCCGCGCTCTCAACTCCACCGGCCCGAAGCGTACTCCCTCGTCGGTGACTCCGGCTAATGGTGTGTTCCCCATCCCGCCCTCAACCACCTGTCCGCCGCCAAAGGAATAGATCCAGCAGCAGAGAGCCAGGACACCGGCCGCGATACATACCGCTCCGAACCGCCGACGACTCTGGTGGCTCAGTTGCTGCCGATCCAGCGCGATGAGGGCTTCCTTCTGCCCGAAGAGCGTGCAGAGCTGCCGCTGGTCCACAAAATGGCCCCGGTAGCATTCAATGGCATCCTCGGTCCACTCCACGCAGAAGAACTCGCCTGCTCGGAGGGCATCCACGTACCCGGTCGCTTGCCCGGGCCGCACCAGCCAGGGGAGTTCCCCTTCCACATGGACAATCAGGGCTGCTCCGCTCTCGGTCACCATTGCGTGTGTGTCGCCGAAGTTCACCACGCGGCCCGGAGGTGCGTTTCGCAGTTGGTCGGGACTCGGCGTCTGCTGCGGGGTGAAGCTCTTGCTGAGCTTCCACTTACCTTCATCGAACTCCAGGAACAGCACCTCGCCTGTTTCGGAAACGAGGACCCACTCCTCCCAGGTCGAAGTCGCGTCCTCAGGGTCCTGAAACACCTGACGGCCGACTACCTCGTACTGGGCGCCCTGCCAGTCCGCCTTCATCCCCAGGCGCACAAATGTGCGGGTGGGAAAGCGCCGAGCCCGCGCCTGTTCTTCCAGATACGCCTGCGAGAGCTTCACTTCCGAGCCGCAGTGCAGGCAGGCGGCGGTCTGTTCTCCTCGCAGAAGACGGGCTCGGCCTCCACAGTTCGGGCAGTTCAGAGAGCGCAGCAGCACCGGCTAGGCCTCCACGCGCACATCGGAGCGATCCAGCGGTTCGCCGATGCCGAACTCCACACCATCGTCCGAGAACTCCAGGTAGGCGATCCGGCCCCCGGCGTTCCCTTCGACAAAGTTCACCGGCCGATTCAAGAGCGCACGCGAGAAAAGCTGTCCCTCCGCTCCCGCCACCCGGGCCCGGCAGCGCTCCGTGACCATCAACGAGTACCCGTTCACCGTGAGCCGCACACCGATTCGGAGTTGGTCGAATCCGGGAACTACACCTTGCAGTTCCTCCGGCCGCGCGAGGATGTACTCACCGTCGTCTTCTTCCAGCCACGCCGCCTGGCCATCATCCAGCGCGAGATACCACTCGTCCCACACACCCTCGTCATAGGCATAGCGGACCCGCCCCAGTACGTGGAACGGGCGTCCGCGGATCGTGCCGGTCTGTCCCACCCGGAACTGTGTGGGCAGCGGGACCAGGCGCGCCGCCGTGCCGGCCATCCGCACGCCGTCGGGAACGACCTCCAGCAGACCCGCACAGTAGCCACACGCCACCATCCGCACAGACCGGTGCTCGACGCGGACGGGGCCGCCGCAGTTCGGACAGTTGAGGGATTGGGTCTGGGATGGCACGTGTCGTCCTCGAGCGGGGATGGTTCTTGCTGTAGAATGGATGGTTGCTGGAACGGATTCAGGCGGGGATCGGTTACGGAGCAAGCTCTGGGTGCAATGCACTTCTCGGTGCGAGCGATGAATTCCTGCCGCTGGGCAGCGAATCCGAGGCTCACTGCACTCCAGTCTCCTCAGACGGCGCGTGGCGGTTTCCGCAGCAGGATCAGAAACTCGTGGACTTTGTTCACCCGAAACACTGCCGGGTAGCCGAGGGGCCGGAGTGAGTTGTAGTCAGCGCGCCGGTCCCAGATGATGAGGTCGTCATAGATGTAGCGTCCGCCTCGTTCCGGGTCGGACAGGCGGGAGGCGAGATCACTGTGGAACGGGTAGAACCGGGATTTCTTCCGCAGGTCCATCACGTTGACAACACAGTAGGCGCCCGGCTTTAGCACATCCCAGACACCGTCCAGCACCTGCGCCAGCGTTTCGAGGAATGTCGGGTACTCCTCAATGCGAGACAGGTCGTCGGCAGCGCCGGCGTAGTCCCGCGTCTCACGCCCATCGGCGGTCCGCGGACGCGAGAGGATGTTCCAGTAGGGGGGCGAGGTCACGCAGAGGTCCACACTTTCGGGCGCGAGGCGCTCCTTCACGCCCGCGGCCCCCTCGGCGTGCAGTTCATACGCGCCGGGCGCCGGCGGTGCGATCGCCTCCAGCCGGCGCAGGCAGAGCGCCCGATATGGCTCCGACACCTCGAATCCGATCCCGCGCCCACCGAGCCGGCAGGCAGCGACGAGTGTGGAACCGGATCCGCAGAAGGGATCGAGCACCACGCGCGCATCTTCTTGTGTGAAACACCGGATCACGCGCTCGATCAGCGCCGATGGGAAGAGCGCCGGGTGACCCAGAGCCACTTCCTCGGGGGTTTTCCGCAGGTCGTTCCAAACGCTGATCGAGAACCGCGTCCAGTCTACGCCGTTGAGGTCGTTGGCTCGGTTGGGCATGGCAAAGGGTGAAGGGGACCGGAAACTCGAAGCTGGTATAACATAGGACCGACGTTCTGCCTGCGTTCCGGAGGGGGTATGTTTCGCGGACTGTTCCGGAAGGTCACTCAGATCTTCCAGCGGCGCACGAAGATTGATGACGCGCTCTTTGAAGAATTGGAAGAGTCGCTGATCGAGGCGGACGTGGGCTATGAGACGGCGCTGTCGCTGGTGACTCGCCTGCGGGAGGCGGTGCGCAAGGAACGCCTCGCCACTGGAGAAGAAGCTCAGAACTGGTTGAAGGCCGACATTGAACGGAATCTCTCCGCAGGCAGCGGCGTCATCCAGTGGGCGCCGAACCCTCCCACTCTCATTATGGTGGTGGGGGTCAACGGCACGGGCAAAACCACGTCCATCGCCAAGCTCACCCACTACTTCCAGTCCCGCGGCAACCGGGTGATTCTGGCGGCGGCCGACACGTTTCGTGCCGGGGCAATCGAACAGCTTCAGGTATGGGCCGACCGCCTGAAAACGGACATGATCCGCCACCGCGAGGGCGCCGATCCGGCCGCGGTGGTCTTTGATGCCGTGACCGCAGCCCGTGCCCGCGGCGCTGATCTGGTGATCGCCGACACAGCGGGTCGTCTGCACACGAAGACGAATCTGATGGACGAGCTGCGTAAGGTGAATCGGGTGTCCGAACGAGCCCTCGGCCGGTCCGCCGACGAGGTGCTCCTGGTGCTGGACGCCACCATCGGGCAGAACGCGGTGCAGCAGGCGCGCGCCTTCACCGACACCCTACCCATCACCGGCATTATCCTGACGAAACTAGACGGGACGGCGCGGGGAGGAGTGGTCCTCTCGATCCGGAACGAACTGGGCATCCCGATCAAATTCATGGGCACCGGGGAAAAGCCCACCGATATCCAGGCATTCAACGCCAAAGAGTTTGCCGACGCCATCTTTGGTCCGGAGTAACTCAAGTGCAGGGTGTACGGATTGTGGGGATGTCCATCCTGGCGTCGGTGCTCTATGGAATCCTTCACGACCAGATCACGGCGCATCTCCGCATTGAGTACTTCACCGTGTTTCATGAACGGGTTGTTGCCTCCGATTCCCCGGTACTACAGGGGCTCGTCTGGGGTGTCATCGCCACGTGGTGGGTTGGATTGCTCCTGGGGGTCCCGTTGGCGCTGGCCGCCCGATCCGGCAGTTGGCCGCCGCTCGCCCCGCGGGACCTGCTCCGCCCGATAGGCTGCCTCCTCCTGGCAATGGCCCTGTGCGCCGCGATCGCGGGGATCTGGGGCTATTTCACGGGACTGCATCATCCGGATCAGATCGTGCTGGGCCTGGACCGCCGAGACTGGGCGGCGGTTGCCTCGCCCCAAAAAGTGGCCCTTCTTCCTCGCTGACTACTGCGCGCACAACGCCAGCTACAATGTGGGTTTCACCGGAGGAATCGTTGTTATCGCTCTGATTCTCCGGTGGCGGGCGCAACTGGCCCACAGATCTGCGGAGTAGACCGGCGCCCCCCGTCATGGTCAGGCGCCGGCCTATGTCCAGCAACCCCGCGTTTCGCTGCTCTCCTGAACGATACCCCGCACGGATCCACAAGCGCCTTCGGACAGAGTGGTGTCCTCGCGGGCTTGCTGTCGCCCACCCGAAACGCGCGTGCGTGAGCCGGGGTTCTGCCTCAGAGAGGCCAGGCAAGAGTAAGGGTAGGGAGAGGATGTAGGGGGAGTAAGCAGGGGTCAGTCGGTGGGAGTTAGGGGTGAGAGGTAGGGGTAAGAGTGGCATTAAGACTTCCCCTGCCGCTCGCAGAGCAGCGCAATGCGATAGCCTTTTCCGGAAGACCTTCCCTGGCGCCGGACTCGAGTGGCGATAGGCCGGGCGGCCGGTACGCACAGAGCCTGTAGTGCCAGCGGTCCGCCGACCAGAGAACGATGACCATGCCCATCCCCGTCGAACTCGCCATCGCCCTCTGCTGCGTGCTGCTCCTCCTCTGGCTCTGGGAGAAGTGGCAGGGGCTGAAGCTGCGCAGCCGCATGCTGGAACTCGCGCGGGAGCAGTTCGACCAGTGGCGGCAGGCGGAACTGGGGGGTGTTCGCGAGCAGGAACGGCAGGTTGCGCACCGAGAGGCGCAGACGCAACTGGCCTCGTGGCGGCAATCCTCCGAAGGGGCGATCCGGCAGGATGCGATCAGCCGGAGCCAGGCTGTAGTAACCGGAAAGGTGAGCGAGCACCTGGCGCCGTACCTGGGCGACTTCCCCTACAATCCAAAGGACGTCCGTTTCATCGGCAGCCCGGTGGACCTGATAATCTTTGATGGCCTGGACGAGGGGCGGGTGCGCGGGGTCGTGCTGGTCGAGATCAAGACCGGCAGCAGTTCCGTCTCCACCCGCCAGCGTCAGGTGCGCGAGGCAGTGCGCGAACATCGCGTCTCCTGGCTGGAACTGCGGCTGTGAGGAAAAAGGACGAACGATGAGCGTGAACCCGGTTCCCTACGACCATTACCTGACCTACGACGAAATCCGAAGTCTGCTGCGGACCTGGGCAGCGGCTCGTCCCGACCTGCTGCGAGTGGAGCAAATCGGCACGAGCCACGAGGGGCGGGAGATTCTGCTCGCCACCGTGACCCGCTTTGCGACCGGCACGGACTCTGAGAAACCGGCCCTCTGGGTAGATGCGAACATCCATGCCACGGAGGTCTCCCCCACCACGGCATCGCTCTGCCTGATCCACAAACTCCTGTCACGCGACGGCGAAGAGGAAGAGGTAACGCGGGTGCTGGACACCCGGGTGTTCTACATCTGTCCGCGGGTGAACCCGGACGGTGCAGAACTCTTCCTGTCGGACCGCCCCCGCTATCTGCGCAGTTCGACCCGACCCTACCCCTACGACGAGGACCCGCTCGAGGGACTGCGGCGCGAGGATGTGGATGGAGACGGTCGGGTGCTGCTGATGCGTCTGCCGGACCCCCACGGCGCCTGGAAGGCTCACCCGGACGATCCCCGACTCCTCGTCCGTCGCGAGCCCACCGAGGCCGGCGGCTCCTACTACCGCCTGCTGCCCGAAGGCGTGATCGAGAACTACGATGGCGTGACCGTCTCGCTCCAGCGCATCAAAGAAGGGCTCGATCTGAACCGGAACTTCCCGGCCCACTGGCGCCAGGAGCATGAGCAGAAGGGAGCCGGGCCGTATCCTACCTCTGAGCCGGAAGTCCGGGCCATCGTAGACTTCATCGCGCGGCATCCGAACATCACTGGCGGGGTCACCTTTCACACCTACTCGGGCGTGCTGCTTCGCCCCTACGGCACCCAGGCCGACGACAAGATGATCGCCGAAGACCTCTGGACCTACCAGAAGATCGGGGAGAAGGGGACCGAACTGACCGGCTACCCGGTCCTGAACGTCTACGCCGACTTCAAGTACCACCCGCAGGAGGTGATTACCGGAGTCTTCGACGACTGGCTCTACGACCACCTCGGAATTTTCGGCTGGACCACCGAACTCTGGTCGCCGCAGCGTCAGGCGGGGCTGACCGTACCGAAGCCGATTGACTGGCACCGCGAACACCCGGTAGAAGACGATCTGGCGATGCTCCGCTGGAATGACGAGAAGCTCGGGGGCAAGGGTTTTGTGGAGTGGCATCCGTTCGAGCACCCGCAGCTCGGGACGGTCGAGATCGGCGGTTGGGATTCGATCTACTCGTTCCGCAACCCCCCGCCGGAGTATCTCGAAGCAGAGGTCGCCCCCCACGCCGACTGGCTGATCTGGCACCTGCTCATCTCCCCGCGCCTTTCCGTGCTGGAGGCCTCTGCGGTGGCTGTAGGCGAGGGTTGCTACCGCGTGCGCCTCGTCGTGCAGAACGAAGGGTGGCTTCCCACCTACGTGACTAAGAAAGCAGTGGAGCGCAAGGTGACTCGCGGCGTGATCGCGGAGATCACGCTGCCCGCGGGGGCCGAACTCGTGGGGAGCCTGCCGCGGCACACGGGCCCCCAATTGGAGGGCCGCGCCTACAAGCCCTCCGGCGTGTTCGGCTGGGTCTCCGACCCCACGGAAGATCGCGCGAAGTTCGAGTGGGTGGTGCAGGCCCCACAGGGAGGAGCAGTCAGCCTCATCGCCCGCCACGACCGAGCCGGAGTGGCCCGCGCCGTCGTCTCATTGCCACAACCCTGACCCGGGGAGGAACCGAGCGATGCTGGAACGCGCGGAACTGCGGATCACGCCGGAAGAATACCTGGCGATGGAAGAACCCGCTGACCGCAAGAGCGAGTACTACGACGGCCGGATGTACTTGATGTCCGGCGGTACCGACACTCACAGTGGGATCGCCGCGAATATCATCATGCTGCTGGGACCGCAGCTCTGGTCCACAGGCTGTCGGGTCCGCGGCAGCGACCTGCGCGTGAAGGTCGAGGTCACCGGACTCTATACCTATCCCGACGTCGGTGTGGTGTGTGGACCGGGACACTACGAGGATGCAATGCGAACCACGCTCCTGAATCCTGTCGCCCTCTTCGAGGTGCTATCGGACAGCACCGAAGCGTACGACCGCGGCACCAGGTTCGAGCACTACCGCCAGATCCCGGCACTCCGAGAGTACGTGCTGGTCTCGACGCAGCGCCGCGCCGTCGAAGTGTTTTCCCGAACTTCGGAAGAGGGGACCTGGACCAGTCGCCTGTATTGTGTCCCGGAAGCCACCGTGGAACTCGCCTCCGTGTCCGCCACTCTTCCCCTGGAAGGACTGTATCGGGACGTGCTGCTCCCTGCTCACGCACCCCTGCGTCCTCCTACGTTCACCGACAATGAATGAGCCCGGCACTCCACGGCAGAGTGGGCGCATCGCCTCCCCGCTCCCGCCATGATCGGAAGCAGCACCATGCAACAGGAAGAAATCGAGCGTCGCCTCCAGCAGGAACTCGCGGCTCCGCTCCCGCCGGATGAGTTGGCCGAGGTGGTGGACGGCGTCCGCTATCTCGAAGAACTCGCACGCCAGATTCGTGGCCTGGACCTGGACAGTCTTGAGCCCGCGTTGCCCCTTTCACTGGAGGAGCCGCAATGAGCGCGATCCTGGACCTCTCCCTACAAGCGCTGAGCGAGGAGATCCGCGCGAAACGGATCTCCCCCATTGAAGCAGTAGAAGCCTGCCTGAGCCGGATCGAAGCGCGGGACCCGGAACTGAACAGCTTCCTTACCGTCACGGCGGACGCCGCCCTTGCGGAGGCGAAGGAACGCACCGAGGAACTGGCTGCCGGACGCTTGCGGGGGCCCCTCCACGGCGTGCCCATCGCACTGAAGGACTTGATCCTCACCCGGGGGGTGCGCACCACCTCCGGCTCCGCGATCCTGCGCGACTGGGTCCCGGATCGGGATGCCGCGGTAGTGCGGCGACTCCGCGCCGCCGGGGCCATTTCGCTCGGCAAACTGAACATGCACGAGTTTGCGTTCGGCGCCACCTCGATCAACCCGCACTACGGCGCGACGCGGAATCCGCACGATACGACCCGCATGACGGGGGGGTCCAGCGGTGGCTCGGGCGCAGCGGTCGCGGGCAAGCTCTGCTATGCGGCGCTCGGGTCCGATACGGGCGGCTCGATCCGGTGCCCCGCGGCGCTCTGCGGGCTCGTCGGACTGAAACCGACGTACGGGCGGGTGTCCCGGGCTGGTGTGCTGCCGCTGGCCTGGTCACTGGATCACGTGGGGCCGATGACACGGACGGTGACAGATGCCGCGCTGATGCTGGAAGCGATGGCCGGCCACGACCCCGAGGACGGCACATCGGCGAAGCAGCCGGTACCGGTCTTCTCTCGCGGGCTGGATCAGGGCGTGCGCGGGCTGCGGCTGGGCGTGCCGCGCGAGTTCTTCTGGCATCCCGTGCATCGTGAGGTGCGCAACCAGGTGCTTGCAGCGATCGAAGCACTGGGAAACGCCGGCGCCGAAATCCGCGAGGTTTCGCTCCAACACCTCGACGCCGCCCGGGCTGCCCAGGCGATCACCATCTTCTCCGAAGCGGGCACAGCACACCGGCGCCTGCTCGAGACCCGTTCGGCCGAGTACGGGCCCTCCGTCCGATGCCGCTTCGTCCAGGGGTTGTTCGTCACGGCCGCCGACTACCTGGACGCCCAGCGGGCCCGCCGGGTGGTCCGGGCCGCCCTCCTCGAGACTTTCCGTGAGGTGGATGCACTACTCACTCCCGCCTGCCCAATTCCCGCCCCCCGGATTGACCAGCAGCGCGTGAACGTGGATGGGCTCGTCGCCCCTCCGCAGTACTTCCTGGTGCGGAACAACGGGCTCTTCAACATCACCGGGGCACCGGCGCTGAGCGTGCCCTGCGGGCTCGCGGCCGGACTGCCGGTGGGACTGCAAATCGCGGGGCGACCCTGGGATGAGGCCACGATTCTACGGGTCGCCCGCGCGGTGGAGATGCGGTAGGTCGAGTAACCGGGCTGCAAAAACCCCGCTTCGACGGCATTATGACATGGAGTAGCTGTGCAGGTCGGCACTCCGCGCCGGGGCATTCGCGGGGTGGTCCGACGGATTCCTGGATTCGATGCGGGAAGTCCCGGCAATGATGCCGAAGTCGGCTCTTGCTCCTTGCCGGGAACTCCTGGTCGAAGTCTTTGCCTCAAAGCACGACACTGGAAACCGGAAACTCAACGTATGCAGCCGTTCGACCTTCTCCTGATCACCGCCCGCGATGCGGGGCAGCGCTGGCTCTTTGCCCAGCGGCTCGCGACACTCCCGCTGGAACGGATCGCACGCCAGGTCCGCGTCGTGGCCGATCCGCCCGGTGCGCAGGCCGGGAGCGGCGGGTCCACTCTCTACACTCTGTGCGCGGCACTCGATTGCCTCGAGATACCGCTGCAGCCCGGCGTGGAGAGGGAGGCGGCGCTGCAACGGGCTCTCGCCGGACGGCGGATCCTGGTGGTCCACTGTGGAGGGCTATCACAACGTGTGCCGCAGTTCGCCTCACTGGGCAAGGCGTTCGCGCCCAGCCCGGGGACTGGTGCGGACGAGCCGCTGTTCCAAAAGGTGGTAGAGGGTCTCCACCGACTGGTCGAGGACTTTCCCCCCGGCGTGCTGGTGGCCTGCGGAGACATTCTGTACGAGACGCCGCCGGCAAGCGCGCTCCCCACGGATGCCGATGCCGTTGTGTGGGCCTGGTCGGCCGGGCTGGAACAGGCGTCCCGCCACGGAGTGTTTCTTTTCGACCCCCCCACCGGGCTGGTCACGGATGCGCTGCAGAAGCAGCCGCCCGAGGTGCTGCGCCGGCACGGCTGCGAGACCACCGCACCCCTGGATACGGGCGTAGTCTTCTTCCGCCCAGCGGTGGTGGCGTCGCTGTTGGCCGGCCTGGCCGACCGGAAGGGCGGAACGGCAGTCCGCCAGGCGCTGCGTAATGACACTGCATGGCGCGGGCTCGACCTGTACGGTGAGTGGCTCCCCGCCCTTACTCCGGCAGGCCGGCAGCGACCGGCGCGCGCGGCGGCCCGGCCGCTGCTGGCTCGTCTGACGCGCTTCCGTATGGCGGCGCTGTGCCCGACGCGCAGCCGGTTCCTCCACTTCGGGACTACCCCGGAACTGCTGGCGCTGCTGCGCGGACGGAATGGGGCGCCGATGCTCTTCAACTCGGTGGTTGAATCGGGTGAGCCACATCTGGCCGAGGGCGTCGTGCTCCATAACTGCCTGCTCACGGGCGCGGTCTCCATCGGCGCCGGTTCGTTCGTCATGGGGCTCCGGGGCGACGGCGTGGCGCTCGATACGAACCGCCTGGCGTACCAATTGCCGATTCAGGGGACCGGCAACTCGCGGGAGGCGCTGGTCGCTCTCGGCTTTCAGGATGACCCCAAGCAGGGAGCCGGCGCAACGCTGATGGGAACCCCACTCACGGAGTGGGCCGGAGCCCGGGGCCTCTCCGAGGAAGCACTCTGGGGAGATCGCCCGCGCGAGACCCGCACTTTCTGGAATGCAGCCCTGTTCCCGGTAGTCACCCCGGACGATCTCTCGCGGGGCCTCGACTGGCTGCAGGGAGAACTGCCCCGCGCCACGGGGCCATCCTGGGCGCCTCAACGCCTCTCAATGGACGCGATCCATGCCGCATTCGATGCCCACCAATGGTGGCGCCACGAATCCAGTCTGCGCGCACGCCTGGCCGCGCAGCGGATCGCGGAGCGACTGGCGGCTGAGCCGGGCCTTTCCATCGCCCTGGCCACCGCAGAAGTGCCTGCCTCAGTGGCTCCGCGCGTGGCCGGCGAATTAGCACGGCTGGCACGGCACAACCCGCACCTGCTCACGGCCGCATCGCTGTACCGGGGCTGTGCCGAGTTACGCGGAGCGGAGGATCTGACTTCGCTCGATCATCGTCGTGCATTCGGATGCATCCGGACCGGCCTCGCGACTGCTATCGCGCGAGGCGCGGGGACAACTGGCCCGCTGCGCTGGCAAGTCGCGCCGGGAAACGGGTTTGAGGCCCGAGCGCCGGTGCGCATTGACATCGCGGGTGCCTGGAGCGATACTCCTCCGCAAGCCTGTGCGGAGGGGGGATCGGTCCTGAACGTCGCCCTGCTGCTGGAAGATCGAATGCCGCTGGTAGCGCGCGCGCGCGTACTGTCGGAGCCCCTCTTGCGGTTCGTGGCGCGGGAGCAAGGACAGGACCACGTCTGCGCCTCATTGGAGGAACTCCGCGGCTGTCAGGATCCGGCCGATCCTTTCGCCCTGCACAAGGCCGCGCTACTCGAGGCCGGGCTGGATCGGGTGCGGGCGCGGTCGCTCAGCTCCCTCCTGCACTCCCTGGGAGGGGGCCTGGAGTTGGAAACCGACTCCCAGGTTCCCAAGGGGAGCGGCTTAGGTACGAGCAGCATCCTGGGAGCGGTGGTGCTGGCATCGCTCTTCCGCCTGGCGGGTCGAGCAGACGACTGGCAGACGCTGTTTGGGGCCGTGCTGCGGCTCGAGCAGCGGATGACGACCGGCGGCGGCTGGCAGGATCAGGTCGGGGGAATGCTGCCGGGATTCAAGTGGACCCAAACGGCTCCGGGCTGGGAGCAGGAGCCGCACGTCCGCACGCTAACGCCCCCCGAGGGGTTCGTCGAGGCACTCCATGCGCGGTCGGTGGTCTTCTACACCGGCCTGCCGCGTCTGGCAAGAAACGTACTCCAGCGCGTGGTGAGCCGCTACCTGGCCCGGGAGCCTCGGGCGCTGTCCACCCTGGCGCGGATCCGGACACTGGCGGGCGAAGCGGCATTGGCCGTCGAGCAGGGCGATCTGGAACAACTGGGCGCGGCGCTGTCGGAATCCTGGGCTCTCAATCAGGCGCTCGAGCCGACCGCGACGAATCCCGAAATCGAGACACTCTTTGCCCGGGCGGCCCCGTATTGTGTGGGTGGGAAGCTCGCCGGCGCAGGCGGCGGCGGGTTCGCGCTGTTCATCGCCCACTCCGCGGCGGATGCAGACGCGCTGGGTGAGGTCCTCCGGGCGCACTACCCGCAGGGCCGGAGCTACAAGGCGCGGGTGGCGGATCTGGGCCTCACTATTTCACCACTGGACGCCCTTGGGGCTCCCGGTGTGCCCGCCGAATGAGGAAACGAGAGTCCCCCACAACGGAAGTGGTGTCTCCGTAATCGTCGGTGGGTACGGCTCCTTGCGGCGCAGTGGCCGTGAACACGTCGGTGCCCTCCGCCGGATCAGGGAGCAACAGTCCATGCACATTCTTGGAACTGGAGGCACGACTCAGGTGACCTCTCAGGGAGCCAATATGCCCGAAGCAATGATTCAGGAAGCTGTCAGCGGCCGCTTCGATGCGTCCACCCGCACCG
>SXGS01216228.1_pt1 | contig 42770 bp, 42 predicted proteins | sample 3174681 | NCBI WGS metagenome assembly SXGS01 (sample SAMN11356861, study PRJNA531348) | freshwater metagenome | isolation source: freshwater sample F1-80 | place: China: Fuxian Lake, Yuxi | collected 2017-12-25 | reverse complement strand
CAGAGATGAGTTTTCGCAGGGGGCGCAAGTTCATCATTTTTCCTTAAAAGCCTTCGACCAAACGAGAAGCTGATTTTGACTCGCTCAAAATCAAACGCGTGACGTCCTCGTCTTGTCAAGGTTGACGCCTCCGTGGGACCATGAAGCTTATGGCATCACCAAATGCGACAAATTCATCCGCGTCCGCAAACGTTGAAAAAGCGGAATTCGAAGCTGGGCTCATGGCGCGCGATCATGTGCGCCTTTCGCTTTCGCTAGACGGCGACCAAATCGTCTCGGCTCACTTGCGTGCGGTCGGTTGCGGTGAGTTATTGAATCTCGTTGCGGCCATACGTCCGCAGCTTCGCGGGAATTTAGGTGACCTTCTGCTTCCCGAGGGATCGGGGCATGCCGTGCTTTTGCTGCGTGAGGTTCTTTTGAAAGCCCAAGGGCGATGGAGTTTTCCTTATCAAGAAGAGGAACTCTGTCACTGCCGGGCGGTTCCTACGAAAAAGGTCGACGAGGCCATCGTCTCCGGTTGTCACACGCCGGAGGATGTGTCTCGCGCGACTCGTGCGAGCACTTCGTGCGGCACTTGTCGGCCCGATGTCAATGCCATCATCAATTACCGGCTCGGCCGGGATTCAAAATAAAAATTGTTTTGCTAGCGGCGCTTGCCGCGATTGTCTTTTTTGATGACTTCCGGAAACGTCCCGGTTTGCTGGAAGCTGTCGAGCATGGGTTGGAGTTTTCGTCGGCACGATCCACCGCAGGGGCCGACACCGGCCGTAGTTGCATCGAAAATCTTATTGAGGGTATCGCAGCCGTTGCGAATCGCCTCTTCGATAACGTCACGGGGAACGTTGTTGCAGAGGCATATGATCTCGCGCCCTTTGTGCTTGGGATTCAAAGGTTCGTTCCTTTGCTCGCGTACGGCACGAGCTGATGCAGTCCTCGGATCAATCGGTCGCGGAGATCGTCAAAAGTCCCTTCAAGGTAAGCGCCGGAGGCGTAGCGATGTCCGCCGCCACCGAAGGATTCCGCAAGGCTTAAAACTTCAACTGTTCCCTTACTCCTTAGGGAGAGCTTGAACTTCTTCGGTGCATCTTCTCGCAAGAGTGCGGCGACTTCGATGGAATTGATGTTCATCACCTGATCGATGACGTCGCCGGATTCATCTCGATCGAGTCCCCCTTGAGAAAGCGTCGTACGCACAGGAATAAACGCGATGCGATTCGATGCGAGATATTCAACTTGAGAAAGGGCGGCGATCAACGCGCTGAGCTTCTCCACCGTGTAGTTGGCAAAGAGCTTACGATGGACTTCTTCAGGTTCGCGCTCGAAGCGAAGAAGCTCGGCCGCTAGCAGGTGAGAAGTCGGATCCGATTTGACGAAGCGAAAGAGCTGCGTATCGAAAACCAAACTTGTATAAAGCGCGCGCGCAATCGTCGCATCGAGTGGAATCTCCAGTGCTTTCAAAATGCGAAAGGCGAGTTCACCCGTGCTCGCCGCTTGGATATCGATAAAAGAACCTTTCGTTGGCGCCGGGCCGTGGGCCAAGACCGGATGGTGATCGATGAAGATCACCTCATCCACCTGATTTTTCAGCGCTGAATAAAGAGGCTCCACTAAACGCGCGTCGTTGGTGTCGAGGATGAGGGCTAACTCCGTTCGGACGGACGTTTCAGGCGTGAACACTTCGATGCACTGTTCAGTGCCCAAAAAATCATATTTTCGGGGAGGACGGTCGACGCTAACGATCCGCGTCTGAATGCCGGCTTTCTTAAGACCATGGAAAAGGGCGATCTGCGCACCGAGGCCGTCGCCGTCTGACTGCCGATGGGTCGAGAGAAGAACTGATTTGGCCGCGCGCAACTTATCGACGATCTGAGCTAGCATTCTGAAATTCTTAATGCATTTTGCGGTGGTTACAGGAGCCGTTAAGAGGGCCTAGAATACCCTTAACCGGGAGGAGCCTCCAAGGGGATGCGTGCCAAACAGGATTTAAGGCTGGGTCTCAAGAGCTATTGATGGCTTCACCAAAGTGCGATAGTCTCCGCGGTTTCTCCTAACTGTTCTTTTGAGGGAGTTCGAGATGGCTGACAATTTGCCTATCACAATCCGCGGCAAAGCAAAATTGGACGAAGAATTAAAGCGCTTGATCACCGAAGAGCGTCCGAGTGTCATCAAAGCGATCGAAGAAGCTCGCTCTCACGGCGACATCAGCGAAAATGCTGAGTACGACGCTGCCAAAGAGCGTCAGGCCATGATCGAAGGTCGTATCGCGGAAATCCAGGGTCAACTTGCGGGGGCCGAGATCATCGACCCTGCATCGATCAAGGCGGATAAAATCGTCTTCGGTGCGTCGGTTGTCCTCGAGGACGTCGATAGCGAAGAGGAAGTCAGCTACCAGATCGTTGGTGTCGATGAAGCGGACGTTAAGCAAGGGAAGATTTCGATTCTCTCTCCTTTGGCGCGCGCGCTCGTCGGAAAAACGAAAGGCGACACCGTCACGGTTAAAAGCCCCAAGGCCGACAAAGAATACGAGATCAAGAGTTTCATGTATAAGTGAGCGTTAGCTCTCCGTTTTTCATCCGACGCACCAAAGTCGGAGGGTGGACGGTAACGGGGCAGCCTCGAGCGCAAGAAGGCCTAAAGACGACCGGTCCGAAACCGGTTCAGTTCTTCAGGCCTTTTCTTTTTTGCGGTCCTACCTTCCATTTTGTACCGGTAGGCGAGTTGAATTCGTCTCAATCTCAAGAGATGATTTTCGAATTAGAAGCGAGGCACGATGGCTTTCGCTCCATGTCCATCGAGGTGCGCTCTTGAACGGAAAACCCCGCCCACCTGCACCAGCGTCTTCCACGCCGCAGCCCAAGCGGCCGGCGGTTCGCTATGTGGATGGACGCCGCGGGTGGCGGATGTTCTTTTTTGCTTTCGCGGTTTCATGTCTGGCGGGACTCTCCCTTCGACTTTATTTTAATCCGGCCCGCATCAAAGATTGGGTGAGCTCTTCGTTACGTAAACAAAGCTCGTTGAGCGTTACGCTCGATTTTGACGAAGCTCATCTCAGGCTCTCGCGCGGTGCGCTCCCGCAGTTTGCGATTGAACTCCGCGGTCTCCGCATCGCTCCGGCGCCTGAATGTCGACAACAACCCTCTGTTGAAATCGCGGAACTTCGGCTGCCTTTAAGTTTTTTTGCGCTAATCGAAGGGCGTTTGGCGATCGGGGTCGTCTCGGCTGAAAATGTGCGACTCGATATCGATGGCTGGAAGACCCGCTGCACGGCTCAACAGGGCGCTCTTCCAAATCCGACTTCTCCAAATTTGACTTCTCCGAATTTGACTTCTCCAAATTTGACGTCGTCAGGTCGCGCACCCGCCGCGGCGGCTTCGACGGCACCCGCGCCCGGGCACCAACCGCCGTCGGAAAAGCCATCGTCCGAAAAGCCGATTCCGTGGTGGACGCAAGCGCAACTCGACGGCGTCAAGCGCACGATCGAGGGCTTCGAATTTGCGAAAGTCGAGCTTCAGTTTGAGAACAAAACAAAGCGAATTTACTTAGAATCGCTCACGGTCGGCGGGGGCGATGATCCTATCTCGATTCGGCTTGAAGGTGATGTACGAATCCCGCCGGAGCTGACCTACGGGGAGAAGCTTCCTCCGCTCGAGATCAGCGCGACCGCGAGACCAACCCAAGCCGAAGTCGATATCACCGCGGCCCTCAGTGAAGGGAACATGCGGCTAAAAGGACTCTTTGCTCCGCGAGCGGACGGCGCGCTCGAATTTGCTGGTCACGCGACCGCGAACGATGTGCCGCTCTCAACCCTCGTGCCTCTCTTTACCAAAGCTGGCGTAGTTCAAGGGAAGTTTCACCCTCGTTTCCTTTGGCTCGACTGTGAAGCGCTCATTCAAGGACGCTTTCAGGGCCTGATGACGGATAATCCGCTGGAACTCCGGAATTGCGAAATCAACGGTCAGTCTGGCCGGCTCACGCTTGAACAAGCAAAACGGCATCCGAGTGGCAAATGGGATCCCTTCGCGATCAAAATCGCTCGCGTAAATTTAGAGAAGCTCATGGAGACGTTCGCGTGGCAGGGGCCATCGGGTGTGATGAGTCGATTCGGTGAACTCACCGGAAGACTCAGCGTTGAGAACGCGGATGTCGCTGAGTTCGATGGCGTCATCGAAAATGCGCAGCTCTTCTTCATCAATCACAATATGCAGGCACTCCAGAATCTGCCGAAAATGAAGACGAAGCTCGCCCTTGAGAAGGGGCGCCTCCGCGGTTCGCTAGATGACATTGATGTTGAAGACGGGGAGTTCAAAGGAAAGCTCGAGATCGCCATGGAGCGCCACGCCTCGCACGGCAAAGTGAAACTCGTCATCGACTCGCTTCGTCTGAATCCCGAAGTTCAGCGCGTGATGGTCGGAGGGAACTGGGCTTCCATCAAAGGTCGTGCAGAGGGTGAGCTGGAAAAAGGCCGACTCGCCTCTATGGACGGTCAGCTTGCAGTCACCGGTCTTCAAGGAAGTGAATACCGATTCGAACAAGCGCAGATCCAGACTCAGCTTGCTGATTCTCGCTTCCAACTCAAGATTCGTTCTGAGCGAGTCGACTTGCGACGAGACTCGTCGCTTTTTCAAGCTCTGCGGCCTGTGTTCTTCGGTCACGAGTTCGCGCAAGACTGGATCCGTGTGGAGCAGCCGCAAATTCTCGCTCATTTTCCCGAAGAAGGTGGCTTTAGCTGGGATCACGCGACCGGTGTTCTTGAGGATGGGCGCATCCAAGTTACGAGTGAAGGTCATTTTTCGCGCGCACGAGATATTGTCGGCTGGGTAGGCGTGGATTATCCCGCGATCAAGAAACTTAAGTGGCTCATCGGCGGAACCCTAGACGAGCCGGTTTTGAAAGATCAATCAAAGGCGCTAGCCGATTTACGCCGATCCGCGGAACTTGGCAAAATCGAGAAGATCGATGCATCTGTCTTGGGCCTGCAAGAGCGAAAGCCCGCGAAAGATTCAAACCAATAGTTTTTAATGGATGAGAGGGCGTGGTGAACGCTCTTTGCAAACCGAGTGGGAGACCGTGATGGCATCAGTGGATGAATCAGCGGCTTTGTCTCCGCATTCCACGGGTGCAGGGTCGATTTCGACAGGGCCGATTACGTTTTCGTTGTTGAGCACCTGAATGTCGTCCATTTGTCCAACCGGGCCCCGCGCTTCGATCGTTCCGCAAAGGACCATGGCCGTAACGAAGAGACCACCGAAGACCATAAGCGGCTGGGACCAATCGGTGCGACGGCAGGGATGCGTCCAGTAAGCGGGTTGCTGCTCCGTGAGGGTCTTCGGCATAAAGAGTAGGTCCTTGGTTGATCCCTTTCTTTTCGACCACCCACCCTGATGTGGTCAATTCAATTCAGGGGCTGCTGAAAGACGAGTCAAAAACTCCCAAGAGTTTGGCCTTGTTAGCGTTGACGGACTTCGCGCCCGTGTTAAAGTTCCCAAATGGACGCCGAAAAGCCCCGCAGCTTCAATGAATTTTGGCCATCATACGTGCGCGATCATAGTCATCCCACAAACCGGCGGTTGCACGTTGTCGGAACCGGCCTTGCTTTTGTCCTCCTTGCACTTGGGGCGATCTTAGAACAGCCGCTCTTTCTTTTAGGGGCTCTCGTCTCGGGCTACGCGCTTTCTTGGATTGGGCACTTTTTCGTTGAGCATAATCGGCCCGCGACCTTTCGCGCCCCGCTCTGGAGTTTGATGGCCGATTTCCGCATGTTCTATCTTACGATCAACGGAAAGATGGCAGCTGAAATCGAGCGCGTTTCGCTCGCGCGTAAGCCCTAGCATGTTAGCTTCAAAGAGAACCCGCTGGATCGCGCTCTTCACGCTCACGGCAATCAATCTTCTCAACTACATTGATCGGTATATCTTCTCGGCGCTTCTGCCGGCGATCAAAGAGGATCTCAAATTCACCGACACTCAGCTGGGTTTGCTTGGTTCCGCATTCCTCATCTCCTACAGCGTGGCTTCGCCTGTCTTTGGGTGGCTCGGTGATCGGGGCGGAAGATCAAAGATCATGGCGTCCGGAGTCGGGCTCTGGAGTTTAGCGACCGGCTTTTCAGGTGTGTTCACGACATTTGGCGGTCAGTTCGCTACGCGGGCTTTGGTGGGTTTGGGCGAATCTGTTTACTCGGTGATCGCTCCTTCTTCGATCGCGGACTATTTCTCGAAGACATCACGCGGAAAAGTTTTTGCGATTTATTCGGGAGCGATTCCCGTTGGGAGCGCGCTTGGATACGTGATCGGCGGTCAGCTCGAGCCGATCCTCGGGTGGAAGAAGGCATTTTACGTCGTTGGTTTTCCGGGGCTTCTGCTGGCGCTCGTTTTGTTTTTCCTACCGGATCCCTCGCGCGGAGACTCCGAGCGCCAACACCACGGAGAATCAAAAGCACAAGAAGACTGGCCACTAAAGCGCGTCTACGCTTCGCTGTTTCGTAACGGTGGATTCATCACCACGGTTTTGGGGTACGCGGCCTACACGTTCGTTGTAGGGGGCATGGCATTTTGGATGCCGTCCTACCTCGTTCGGTATTTTTCCGTGAGTTTAGAGGACGCAAATACCCAGTTCGGCGCTTTGACGGTCGCGGGTGGATTTATCGGGACCCTTCTTGGCGGTTGGTGGTCGGATCGAATCGAAAAGCATAAGGGAAACGGTTTTCTTAAAGTTTCCGTTTACTCGATGATCTTCTCCGTTCCGCTCTTCTTTTTCGCCCTCTCTCTCAACGATTACTTCGCTTTCATGACGGCGCTCTTCTTTTTGGAAGTCGCGCTCTTTCTTTGCATCTCACCGCTCGATGCCGCCGTGATCAGCTACGTGCGACCGCAAACGCGTGCGACGGCGATGGCGCTCAATATTTTCCTCATCCATGCGCTCGGCGACGGGATTTCTCGTACGATGATGGGGGCGGTGAGTGATGCTCAAGGGTTGCAAGCTGCAATTCTGATCCTCCCCTGGGTTCTCGTCCTCGCGGCGGTTTGCTGGCTTTTGGGTTTGGTTTTCTTCTTTCAGGCGGTCCCATGGCCGAACGGAGCACTTACGATTGCGCGCTGGCAAGCGCACCGAGGTTATCGGCCCGACGCGAGCGTGCAGGAAAACACGCTAAAAGCATTTAGGCTCGCGCGTGCCGCTGGCGCCGAAATGCTTGAGTGCGACGTGCACGTGACCAAAGATCGGCGAGCCGTCGTTTTTCACGACGCGGATCTCAAGCGCCTCGCGGGCTCTGATGAGAAAGTTCGTGATCTCATGCTCGAAGAGGTTCGCACGAAGACGGGTGCACCTAGTCTACGCGAACTCCTCGAGGACTCTGAGTCGCCTCGGTTGCTGAATATCGAGTTAAAAACGGCGGCGCGAAGCCGCGGTGAAGGGCTTGAAGAAGCCGTCGTCAGAGATGTCCGCGAATTGCGGGCGGAATCTCGCGTGATGATCTCAAGCTTCAATCCCTACGCGCTGCGAAGGATCGCGAAGCTTGCGCCCGAAATTCCCAGGGCGTTACTGGTGACCAAGCGGGGGGATACGCTAAATAAAATCTATTTGCGGCAAATGTGGCTGGGATTCTGGTCGAGGCCGCATGCGCTTCACCTCGACGATCCGATGTTCTCCGCTGAGCGCTCGGAGCGTTGGCTTGAGCGAGGACTTCCGCTCGTCGCTTGGACCGTGAACGACCTCTCGCGAGCCCGCGAACTTTTTGGTTACGGAGTCCGGAGTGTCATCTCGGATAGATACTTCCGCGACCCTCCGATCTGAGTTTTATTCGTAAGTCACCCAGTGGAACCGAAGAGTTTCGCGCGATGCTTTATGCAAAGAGCCGGCCTCTTTTGCGTGAACCAGTCGTAGGTTCGCGTTCGCCCAGCGCGTGCGGGTGGCCGCCTCAACATCGCTCGACGGCGTTTGCGCCCACGACGGGGTTGATTCCAATTCGTCGAATGGAATGAGCTCCTCGGTTTCGCGGTAACATTCATCGGGCGCGTTCTCAGCCGGTTGTCCATCGCAAGTAAAAAGCCACGGAGAAAAGATGCGAACCGTTGCGTGAAGGCCAGGCTCACCAGCTTTGAAGCGGAAAGACGCACCAATGTATTTTTCGCCTTCATCGAGCGTCATTTCCTCGCTAAGCGAGTCGCTTGCGACGGGGAGGGTGCGAGCTTTCTTTTTCTTTAAAGTCTCCGGGCTATGCGAGAGCACGAAGCCGCGCAGAAGTGCTGACATCGTCTGCCAGCCGTAAACTTGGTTGAAGGCGCAATGACTTCCCTGCGGGAGCATCACGACTCCGAGCTGATCCCCGTGCTCAGCTTGCGAGAGGCGAAGAGCGTTGATTTTGGAGCGAACGATGCGGTCATCCTCGGCCGCAATCACAAGCGTTGGTGTCTTCAACGGTGTTTTGAGATTTTTTTCGGCCGCAAAGAAGTCGTTCGCCTTCCACAGATCGGAAACAGACTCCACTTTGGTATGAGCGAAGGGTGCTGGCGCCCAAGGTGAATCAAGAGACGAGTAATGCGCAACGGCCGCCTTCGCAATCCGCTCGGGAATGACGGAACTCGCATCGTCGTTGCTCGGAAACAACCCCTTGAGCATGGGGAAGAGGTTCGTCACTTTTAAAACTTCCGTATCGTAGAAGTAACGGGCGATTTCTCCTTCGAATGAGTCTTCGAAGAGTTGGCCCATCGAACCTTTGAGATCTACGACCGGGCAGAGGGCGACGGCGCTTGAGAGGGCGTGTTTTGCGCCTGGAGGCGCATTCTCCGGGCTCATGGCTGAAGCAAAGAAGGCAGCCTGACCCGCAAGGCTCACGCCGGCATAGTGCACGCTCGAGACGATCTTCCCGAGCGCTCCTGATCTTGCAAAATGCGCAAGTTCGATCACTTGGCGAGCTTCGTCTAATCCACCGAGCGAAATATGTCCGTTGTCGCGAACGAAGTCAGCGCCCGTAACGTTGCCGAGCGCGAGCACGTGAAACGGAGATTCGTCAAACAAGTGCATGAGTAAGAATCGGTGGCTCAAATCTCCAGCGTTACATAAAACTCCGCATTTGACGATCACAAGCGGGCGCGGTGTTGAGCCAGTTTTGAGCGCGAGAAATCCGCGCAACACGTCGCCTGTCTTTAGGCGAGCAACGAACTTGCGGATGCCAGAGTGTTTGCAAAGCGGGTACTCTGTATTCATGATCCAGAAGAGAGCTTCGAGGTCAGACGGTGCATCGCGCGTGAGTTCGGGTCCGCACGCGTTGAAGTATTTGCGTAACGAGCGTGCTTGATCTTTAGCCGAGGCTCCATCTTTTCGGAGGAGACCTTCAAGAATCTCGGGTTGGCAACGGGCGCTCGTGCGGGTTTCGCTGATTCCCTCTGGCGTCCACTTGAACATCTCAAACGCATCGCCGCCAGCAGCGTCGTCTGCCCGGGACGCAAACTTCTTATGACTCGAAGCTTTTTCTAACTCGTGTCGGGCGTATTCCTTTTGGCAATCGTCACCACTTAAAAAGCGGAAGTCTTTTGATTCAATCTTTTTGAAGTCGGGCGCCGCGAGAGTCGCCGTCGTGAAAGCTGAGACTGAAACGAAGAGGAAGATCTTCGAAAAAAAGAGACCAACGAATGAGCGCACGGTGTGGCCTCCATCCGAAACCGGCCGAAGCGGGGCCAGAGATGTTTTGGGATGGAGGGAGTTTTAATGGCCGCTAACACGACCTGCAACAGATGGATGGAATCCTTGGACGATTGAAGAAAGTCAAAGATCGAAGCGCGTTCGGTTGGCGTCGGTCCAGAGTTTGAGGAGCGTTTTGTGTAAAATTTCCGAGGCGGATTCTGAAAGGCGATCGCGAAGTTTTTTACGACCATGATAATGCACGCGAAAGACGTCAGCCGTAGGGTAGCGCTGAAAGAGATAGTCATCGCTCGTGAGCAGTCGGTCGACTAAACCCAGCTCTACTGCCTGCGTGCCGTACCAATGCTCTCCGGTTGCAACCTTTGCGATGTCGACACGCGGACGGTGCGAGGAAACAAAATTCTTGAAGAGAAGGTGGGTGCCTTCGATCTGCTCTTTGAATTTTTCCATCCCGTGCTCGGTGATCTCTCCGAAGACGGTGACCGTACGTTTGAATTCTCCTGCCGTGACTTCGCGGTAATCGACATCGTTTTTCTTGAGCACACGGTTGAAATTCGGAACTTGCGCGATGACGCCGATCGATCCCACGACCGCAAAAGGAGCAGCGATGATTTCATCGGCCACGCACGCCATCATGTACCCGCCACTCGCCGCGATTTTGTCGACGCAAATCGTGAGTTTGATTTTTGCCTCTTTGAGCCTCGCGAGTTGTGAGGCTGCGAGCCCGTACGATGTAACCAGACCGCCGCCGCTTTCGAGCCGAACGACGACTTCGTCGCCTGCCTGCGCTACCGAAAGGATGGCGGTGATTTCCTCACGGAGACTTTGAACAGCCGTTGCCCGAACGTCACCGACGAAATCAATCACAAATACCCGGCCAGGTCGCGCATCGCCCGTATCTTCGGCTTTGCGTTGCTTTTTCTCGGCCTTCTGCAAATTTTTAAACTGTTTTTTTCCGAGGAGGTGTCCTTGGAGATGGCGACGAAAGGATTTAAATCTCGAGTTGAGCTTTTCAACTTCCATCTGCGTTCCGCGACGATTGCGCGAGGAACCCATCTGAAAGAGAAATGCAGCCGTTAATAACACTCCGACTACGATGAAGACGGTTTTCAAAGCGAAGAGGCCGATCTCGTAAATGAATTCCATGTGGTATTCTTCCTCGGTTCCGTGTCTGGAAATGAGACGCCCTATCCGCATCACTGGCGGCGTCATTGGCTCAAAAAAGCCCGTCCACTCTGCCCCGAATGTTCGAAGAGGTCAAATGTGGCCAAAATAGGACGAAAATCGGGGCGAGGAGTTCGCGGAAAGTTCCGATAGGAAGTCATGAACTTCTCATCTCGCGTGGGTGTCATCATCAGTGCCGCAGCCGCCGCTTTCTGGATCGGACAGCCGATCGCGTTGGGTTTCATGGCGTCTGAGGAACAACAGTTCCGCGCGGAAGTCGAAGAAGCGCGCGCACGCGCGCGCGATTTCGAACGCACGCTCGAGCGCATGGCGCGCGAAGCACGCGAGCGCGAAAGCGCCGCGCGCGAGATGACGGTGATTCGTGAGCGCGCGGAGCGTGAAGACGCGCGCGCACGCGAAGAGTTCATCGTCGAGCGCAATCAGCGTCCCGATCCGAACGCGGGTCGCGACCGCCTCGAAAGAGAGTGGGAGCGAGAGCGGGAACGGGAAGCTAAGAAGATGGAAGCCGATCGCCAGGCGTACGTACGTGCCCGAGAGAAAGTACGCCAAGTGATCGAGCGCGAAGCTCATATCGACGAGAAAAAAGAGTATGGGCTGTAGGAAAGTCCGGAGCGAAGGGAACCAAGTTTCTTTCGCACCAGTTTCGGAGCAAACTAAAAGCGAGCCGGGTGTAAACCTGGCGTTAAGGTTCCAGATTTAGGTTGAGTGCAGCTTGGTAACGACAACGACGCTACAATCTATCTTCGTGCTGCTTGTGATCTTTCAGATCAAGCATTTCGTTGCGGATTTTCCGCTTCAGTTCCCTTATATGCTCAAGAAGTTCAGTCCGAACTGGTCGTTTGTCGTTCCTCTCTCGCTCCACTGCGGAGTCCACGCGGTTTTGACTTTGATCATTTGTTTGTTCGTACAGCCGTCATTGTGGTGGCTCGCCGCGATTGATTTTGTCGTGCACTTCGTTATGGACCGAATCAAGTCCGGTCCCCGGTATCTTGGTCGATTCAAAGATACAACGAGCGCCGCCTACTGGAGCGCGTTCGGGTTTGACCAGATGGTGCATCACCTAACGCACATCTACATCATCTACGTTCTCGTAACCCATCAGGGTTGAAGGCGAGACTCATGAAAAACCGAGACTGCAGCTGGCTTGCTCTCGCGGTAGCCGCGATCGTATTTTGTCACGTGCCTTCGGAAGCGTTTGCCTTCATGGATGCGTTCAACGACGTGATCTTCGGCGACCTCGGTATCAAGGATGATGAAGCGGAGTTTCGCGTTTTCTACAACGTGCGAAACGTTCGCGACAACGGAGTTAAGCTCCTGACGGATGAAAAAGATCTTCCCGCTTTGAAGTCGCTTTCGGGCTTCGGGATGGATCTCACGATGGGCGCCCGACGTGCGCAAATAGGCCTTCGTGTCGTGTACGATCGCACGCAAAACGACGGCGCAACTCCGCATGGCCCGCTGCCTGAAGGCGCAAGTCCGGGCCCGAATTTTTCGCGACTCCAGTCTTTCACCGCAGCCCCTCTCGTTCGGTTTTATCCGGTCGATACCGAGTTTGTTCGTCTCGATTTTCACGCGAGCGCGGGGCTCCAGTGGTCGCAAGTTGATCTGCAAAAAGACGGCATCGAGTTTTATTCCGGAAGCGGCGCAAGTTGGCTTGCGCAGTTCGGAGGTGGTTTGAGCTTCGGTCGAGACTCCGTCTTTCTGACTCTCGAAACGGGCTACCGCTTCCTAAGGACACCGATTGACCTCGGTGGACCCTATTTCGCGATCGGCGTGAGCTTTCCCGATTAGCGTTCTCTCGAATGCCTCACTCAACAAAATCAGAGCCACTTTAAACAAAACCTTTTGCCTCTTCGATGTCAGCAGGATAGCCCAAAGGGCGTTCGCCAAGTTGAATGAGGAGTCGATATGAATGCTTTGCAACTATCGCCATTTTTGCCCGCGCTATTAGGCGGAGCCCTTATCGGGATCGCGGTGTCGCTTCTTCTCCTGGTGAACGGTCGGGTTGCGGGAGTCAGCGGAATCTTGGGTGGAGCTCTTCAAAAGCGCGATCAAGATTTTCTTTGGCGGGTCGCGTTTCTCCTGGGCCTTCTTGGGGGCGGGGTCGTGCTGCAATTTCTTGCTCCGGCCGCCTTCGTGAACACAACAAACCGCGGATGGGTCATTCTGGCGATCGCGGGATTCCTCGTCGGTTACGGCACCTCACTCGGCAGTGGCTGCACGAGCGGTCACGGCATTTGCGGTTTAAGTCGTTTCTCGCCGCGCTCATTGGCCGCAACTCTTGCCTTCATGCTTTTTGGAATTCTCACCGCAACACTTTTTCGCATGATCGCGGGTGTTCAGTGAGGGTCGCGGTGTTCACCTTCATCATCGGATTTATCTTCGCTCTCGGTCTTGGAATCAGCGGGATGACGCAACCTGGACGGGTGATTGGATTCCTCGATCTTTTCGGAAACTGGGATCCTTCGCTCCTCTTTGTCATGGTCGGAGCACTTCTCGTGCACGCAACTCTTTACCGCGTGATCACGAAAAGAAAGTCGCCGCTTTTTGGCGAAAGTTTTCAAATTCCGACGACGAAGTCGATCGATCGTCGGCTTCTCGTTGGCGCGATGATCTTTGGAATTGGCTGGGGGCTCGGAGGGTTTTGTCCAGCGCCGGCAATGACCGCTTTAGCTTCTCTCCAGCTTGCGCCCTTGATTTTCGTTGCTAGTATGGTCGTCGGCATGATCGTACAAAAGCGAAACCGAACAATCCTCTAGGAGCGTTGTGTTTCTCGATCGTCGGACGTAAAATTCCCCCGCCCGTCGACGCATCGTCAAACCCGAGTCGCTGAGAAGGTCCCCATGCCAGAACTACCAGAAGTTGAAACCATGCGAAGCGGATTAGAGTCGCTTCTTGGGCGGTCGCCGGTGATCCGCGAGGTGAAACTGCTCCGCCCGGATATCCGTTTCCCGATTCCGAAAGAACTGCCAAAAACGTTCAGAGATCAACCGATCCTCGCGGTTCGCCGACGGGCGAAGTATCTCCTCCTCGATACTCCTGAGGCTTCGATTCTTAGTCACCTTGGGATGACCGGAAGCTGGCGTCTTGTCACTTCACTCTCTGAAGTCTCGAAAGGAAACCACGATCACTGCGCGATCGCATTCGCCGATGGTCGGTATCTTGTTTACAGAGATCCTCGGCGCTTCGGCGTTTTAGATCTCGTTCGTCACGGTGAGGAATCCACTCATCCAAGACTGAGAGGCCTTGGTGTTGAGCCGCTCGATGACACTTTGTTTACGGCCGAATTTTTATTCGCGACTTCACGCAAACGCAAAGTGGCTTCGAAGGTCTTCATCATGGATCAGCGCATCGTCGTCGGGATCGGGAACATTTACGCATCGGAAGCTCTTTACCGAGCGCGTATCCGCCCGACCAAGCCCGCGGGACGTTTGACCAAAGACGAGTGTCAGCGCCTCGTGGAGGTCTCGCGAGTCATTTTGCGCGAAGCTATCATGCAAGGTGGATCGTCGATTCGCGACTACCGACAAGCGAGCGGCGAGAGTGGCGGATTCCAAGATTCTCATCTGGTCTACGAGCGCGGAGGAGAGCCCTGTCGCGAATGCCGACATCCGATCAAAAGTAAAGTGATCGGTGGCCGCAGCACATACTGGTGTGCCAAATGTCAGCTTTAAGGGGCTTCAGCTACGCCTTAGCGAAAGTCTAGGCGTGAGCGGCGCAAGCCGTGGCGTTTTTCTTTTGCGGGAAAAAACCTTATCCTTAGAACATCGGCTGCTAAGCGCCGCGCCAATTGATACCTAAGGAGCCGCATCCTTGTTTTCGCCTAAACTCCGCGAGCCGCATCAGCAAAAACGGATCGACCGAAAGCTCCCTGAGCTCGTGACGCTCGAAAAGCTCTTGCGCAACTTCGGTCATGGACTTGCGCGCATCCACGTTGAAGCGACGGTTGAAGATCGCGGGAACGAATTTCCAATTTACAGCATCGTGCTGGGAACCGAAGACAAAACTGCACCTTGCCTCGGAATCTTTGGCGGCGTCCACGGACTTGAGCGGATCGGTAGCGAAGTGACGATCGCGTGGATGCAGACTCTCAACGAAGTCTTGAGTTGGGACGATTCGTTGCGCGAGCGTCTTGGAAAATCGCGGATCGTTTTCATGCCGATCATCAACCCGGTCGGCATGTTCCACATGCGTCGCGCAAACGGAAACGGCGTGGATCTTATGCGCAACTCGCCCGTAGTGGCGGAAGAACCCCCTGCGTTCCTTCTCGGCGGACAGACTTATTCGAACATTCTACCTTGGTATCGTGGTCAGACGGCACGCGCCGAGACGATGGAAGTTGAATCCAAAGCCCTCTGCCGCGTCGTCGAGCGCGAGATGTTTCCGTCAAAGCTCAGCATGAGTGTGGACGTGCATTCTGGCTTTGGAGCGGTCGATCGTTTTTGGTTTCCTTACGCAAAGACAAAACGCCCACCACCGCACTTAGTGGAGATCGTCGCGCTCAAGCGTTTATTCGATCGTAGTTACCCGAATCACATCTACCGCATCGAACCGCAAGCAGCACAGTACACCACGCACGGCGATCTTTGGGATTGGCTTTATGATCGTAAGTTCGAAGAGGCGGGTGGAGGGCTTTATCTCCCTTGGACGTTGGAGCTCGGAAGCTGGCTGTGGCTTAAAAAAAATCCGCGTCAGCTTTTTTCGAGTCTGGGCGCTTTCAATCCTTTGCAGCCGCATCGTTTGCGTCGCATTTTGCGAAGGCACATCACCCTTTTTGATTTTTTGCACCGTGCGCTTCTGAGTCCACAGCCGTGGACGCAACTCGCAGCGAACGATCGGGTCGCGCTCGAGAATCGCGCAAAGGAGCTTTGGTATGCCGGCAAGTAATCCGAGGACTCACTGGATTCTTATCCGAGGCCTCGCTCGCGAATCGCGTCATTGGGGCGATTTCCCGGCGCATCTTGAGCGTGCCCTTCTCGCGGAAGGTCACGCGGCGCGAGTTGATGCCATCGATCTCCCCGGATCGGGGCGCTATTCTGAGATGAAGTCTCCAACCTCCATTCCCGAGATGGCTGAGTTCGTGCGCGAGAAACTCCAAGAGATTCGGCGTCGCCAACGCGAAGCGGGTGAAACGCCAGCGCGCGATACTTATCTCGTGGCGATCTCACTTGGCGGAATGATCGTGAGCAGTTGGCTTGAGCGTTGGCGCGATGAGCTCGCGGGTTGCGTTCTGATCAACACGAGCTTTCGCGGTTACTCAACTTTCTTGCGTCGTTTAAGTCCCGCTAGTTATGGTCACCTTTTCCGGATCGCGAAGGCCGAATCGGCGATTGAGCGCGAGCGCAACGTCTTGAGGATGGTGAGTAATCGTCCTGAGCTTTACGACCAGATCGCGCACGATTGGGCGACGATTCACCTTGAGCGCCCGGTTTCGCACGAGAACTTCGCGCGGCAGCTGCTTGCGGCGGCCCGCTATCAACCAAAACAGGTGGCGCCGGTTGTTCCCGTGCTAGTTTTGGGGAGCGATAAAGACCGCATGGTGGACCCGTCTTGTTCGCGCGTCATCGCCTCGCGCTGGGCTGCCACATTTAAAGTGCATCCTTCTGCCGGGCACGATTTACCGCTCGATGACGCACCTTGGGTGATCCAGCAAATCTTGGATTGGCTCCCCGAAAGACCACGTGAGGAAGCGCATCTCTGATTTGCTTCTAGGGGAAGAAAAAGGTAGCTAAGGGGAATGAAAACACTCCTCCTGCTGATTACCTTGTTTTTCTCCCAAGTGGCTTGCGCCAGCGCTTGGAGATCCGGTGCAATTTACGACGGTCAAACGCTTCAAGAAGCTTCGCTCCAACAAGTTGTTGATCGTTCGCTCCAGCCGGGAACGGTGGTTGTCGTAAGCGAGCAGCACGATATTCTCGCGCATCAACAAAATCAGTTGAGAGTCCTTGAAGCGCTCTACACGGCGGGATCAGATCAGCTCTCTGTCGGGATGGAGTTTTTCTACCGACCTTCGCAACCGCAGGTCGATCAGTTCGTGAACGGACTTCTTGGTGAAGCGGAATTCTTGAAAACGATTGAGTGGGGGAAGGCACCATTTGCTCCCTACCGGCCGCAGGTTCTCTTTCCCGCGAAGCACGGTGGAAAGACGCTTGCGCTCAATGCTCCCCGGAGTCTCACCGGTCGAATTTCGAAAGTCGGCATCGCGGGTCTCACGGAAGCGGAACGAGCCCAGCTTCCGCCTGATTTTACACTTGGGAACGCCGCTTACTTCGAACGTTTCCAAGAGGTCATGAGCGGACATATCTCCAAAGAGGCTTTGCAGCGCTTCTTCGAAGCCCAAAGCGTCTGGGATGAAACGATGGCTTGGACGGCAACCGAGTACCTCAAACAAAATCCTAAACAGATTTTGGTGATTATTGTCGGCGACTTCCACGCCGTCTACGGTGGAGGCTTGCCCGATCGCCTGCTTGCGCGTGGTGCACAAAACGTGGTGGTGGTTTCGCAGGTGCACTTTGACGGTGTTGGCGAAAACGAAGCCGAGAAAGCGATGAAGCCCCACGAAAAGTGGGGCCCACGCGCGGATTATATCTGGGTAAATCGCTAACAGCGCTCTAGGAGCGCTCTAAGCTCGCTTAGCGAGCGGCCGCAACGGGGACGCTCTTCGACGGGGCTTGCGGTGCCTGGGTTGTCGTGCGCGCCGGAGTCTGAGACTTCGGAGCCTCCCGACGAGGTGCCGACTCTTCGGTTTCAATCACTTTTACGAGCGGCTTCACCGCGCGGCCGAACCCAGGTGGGTTCACGCATTTAGCTGCGCGCATCTCCGGCGGAATCGGTTTTTTATCGATATCCAGCTGGAGGCGACCTTCGCCTTCTTCGTTCTTCGGCTTTACGGGAATACAAAGTTTGAACGTAAGGTTCTGCTGCGCCTTCTTCGGTGTGAGACAGATGGGCGGAGCATTTGATGTCACGTTATCAACGATGGACATTTCATCTCTTGAGATGACTTTGGCTTCGGTTTGTCCCGCTTCGACTTTCGTGAGTTCCATGACGAGACGATCCTCGTTCACTTGGAAACGCATGCGGTAATCACCAGCTTCACAACGCAAGATCGGCGAGACCTTCGGCTTTTCTGTCGCTGGCTTCGAGTAGAGATCGCGGTTCAACGTTGTCACGAGAACTTTTGCGGCTTCATCGCAGCGGATTTCTTTGAGCTCTTGATAACCTTCCAACTTGTTGAGGCGGAGAACCTGATTCACGAGGGACTTATGCTGTTCCGTGAGGTTGGCGAACTTCACGAGGTCATCTTTTGAGACCCCGAGCTTTGGCGTGAGCGTAGGAGTTTGGATCATGCACAAACCGGTCTGATCGTTTCGCATAAGACGTGCGCGCTTAGCCGGGGCTTCGAGAGCCTCAACAGGTGCAGCGGGTGCTGAAGGTGCGGCTTGCGGGCGCGTTTGGGGAGCGGCGGCCTGAGGTACGGCGGCTGGAGGAGTTTGACCCGCCGGGCGGAGACGATGAGGGCCGGCCGGCGCTGCCGCTGGAAGTGTCGCGGGTCCTGCCTGCGCCTGCATTTGTGCTTGCGCCGGGGATGTCGCGAGCATCGTTTGCGCGAGGCTCATCAGGGCGAGCGCGAGGAGAAAAGGTTTGTGCTTCATAGATCGTCTCCACAACAAGAGGGACTACGAGCAGAAGCTTGTGCAAGCCTATCGCCAAAAATAGCTGCTCAGATCGTTTTTAACGCAGGTGCGCTACCAACTGGTGCCAGGCACCTTTTGGCGGCCGTAGCGGGATGAACAGGTGTCGAAGCCTTAGACAGACTTGGAAAACCTTGAAGGATCGAGAATCAACCCAGGAAGGTCAATACGAGACGGCGGGAATGGGGGGCGCGACGGTGCTCCCAGAGGTAAAGACCTTGCCACGTTCCCAAAAGGAGTTTGCCGTCCTTTACCGGGATCGTGAGAGATGTGGCAGTTACAGCTGATTTCATATGCGAAACTGTATCGTCAGAGCCCTCATCAAGGTGACGGTGCCACGACTGATTTTCGGGAACGAGTCGATCGATGAACTCCTCAAGGTCGCGCTTTGCGGTTGGATCTGCATTCTCTTGGATGAGAAGTGAGGCCGAGGTGTGCTGGATAAAGATGTGCAGTAGACCCGAAGAGGTGACACCGGAAGAAGCGAACGCTTTCGAAACGTTCTCCGTGATGAGCAGCAAACCTTGCCGAGAAGTTTGAACCGAGATGCAAGTTTGCCAGCTCATCCGTCGTCTCCTTTGGTGCTTAAAGATCTCCGTGATCGCGATTAGTCGTCCGCGACGGGAACCTTGAGACCAGACTTCTTCGAAGGCTTCTCTTCCGAAGCGCAAACAAACTGACCGTGCGGAACTTGTACGATCTCGTAGCTCCCGAAAGGTACAAACCCCTGGTTGGAGCGGGGAAGTCCTTCGAATCCAAGCTGGCTCACTAGGAGCATATCGTCAGGCGATACGCGTGCGGTGCCTCCGATGAAGGAGTAAGGATCTCTTTCAACGAAGATTTTGATTCCGCTGGTTGAACGTACAACGGTAAGCCCCAGTTGTTTTGCGTCGTTGATGAGGGGCTGAAGGGCCGGAGGCGTGTAGGGGAGCTGAACGCGCTCAAAGCAGCCCTCGCCCGTTGGGCCAAACTGAAGTGCGTGCAGAGGAAGGCCCAATCCGGGAGCTCCGCCCATCTTCGTGCCAACGGGTTTTTTTGCTTTTTTATTCCCGTTCGAACCACCGAGAAGTTCAATTGCACCTTCGCGGCTCGTCTCGGGCCATGCCGCCTTCACGAGTATCAAAGCTGCTGCCGCAACGGCCGAAGAGTTCGAGCTTCCTTTGTACTGCTCGCCATTTTTCAAAGTCATGAGCGAGGGGTAAGTGAGTTCGGGTTTTTTAAACTCTTCCGAATCCGCACTCTTTTCTGAATCGTTTGCGCCGATCGTGATGACGGACTCGTTATCCGCAGGAGCCAAGAGCGTCTCCCCCTCGGTCTTATCGAGTAGTTCGAGGTGGTCACCACTCACCGTGAGACGTAAATCATCTTTTTTTACAAAGTTTTTAGAGCGAGCTTTCACGCGCAAAAGGTAAAGCCCAGGTTTAACTTCGGTCGTTGCGATTTCGCGAGGGTAGAGCGAAAGGCCCGGCTGCTCAGCTTTTTCTTTGACCTGCGTGAGTGCTGAGCTCGTGATGATCTTGAGCGTGTCGTCAGCCACGATGAGATCGAGATCTTTATCCGTACCTTCATTGACGTCGTCGCTGAAATCGCTCCAGCTCAAGACAACGCGCAAGTTACATTTCTTTTTGTCGTTCTTCTTGCATCGAACGCGAACCGAATCGTTTGGACCAGGAAGAGTGGCCCACGAATCGTCATTGAGGCGAATACCCGTGCGGTAAGTGGAGTTACCGAAGTTCCCCGCAGCGTTGACCCACAAGATGCCCGCATCAGTTGCTTTGTTCACGAGCGTATTGATGAAGCCGCGGCCATCGCCGTTACCACCGTACTCCCAAACTTGCGCGTAGAGAACGATATCGAACTTATCTGCAATCACTTGATTCACGGCCGCTTCGAGATTCGAGTAACCGTAAGCCGAGAAGAGATGCAGTTCGTATTTTACGTGAGGTGCATAGTTCAGAAGACCTGACACGATTTGCGCCATGAAGAGGCCGTGCGACTCTTCCGTTGCCGGATCAACCGCGACGGGACCTGCGTGATAAACGGTCGATTCGGGAAGCGACTTGCCGATTTGGTCGGCGTGATCCTTAAAGCCGTTATCGAGAATCGCGACCTTCACCGTGTAATCAGGCTTCGTGTTTTTCCATTTATCAAAGCCCGCCGACTTAGCGATAGTGCCGATATTTTTGAAGGGAGTTTCAAGCTTCTCTGTAGCGAAAGCTTCCTGCGCCAAGAGGCCGAAGATGGCCGAAAAGATCGTAAGCGTAAGCGCCAGTTTGAGAATTCGAAGGATCATGGTCACCTCGTTAGAACTCGATGGAAGAGTCGGGGCGACCGAGTTTTAGACCTAAACTGGGGAAGTGGGAACTGCCGCGCTGCAAATAAAAAAAATGCCGACCCCAGGGGAGTCGGCATCTGAAAATTCTCACCGGAGCGAGCGCTCGAACACGCGCGCGCTTAGCGAAAATCGATCAGCTTAGTACCAGCCGTTGTTGTAACCGTATCCGCCACCGTAACCACCGCCGTAGCCGTAGTTATTGTAGTACGGCCAGCTGTAGTACGAGTACTGGTAACCAGCGTAGTAGTACGAGTAGTAGTTCGAGTACGAGTAGTTGTAACCGTAGTAGTTATAGCTGGGGTAGTAATAGTTGTAGTTGGGGAAGCAGAAGTACCAAGACGAAGACGAGCTGTCTTTGTCGAGTTCGCTAACGCCAGTCATTCCGCCCTTAACGTCGATTTTTTCGAACGAGCTAGTCGAAACGAGCTCTTTCGAAGCTTCAGTCGGCTCGATGACTTTGCTGGAGTGGAGAACTTCAACTTCTTGAGTTGCCGTCTTTACGCGGACAACGAGAGTTGCAGGAAGGTTTTTTGCGAGTTCGACTTGCTCAGTTGTGAAAGTTTGTTCTTTGTCGAGTTCGCCAGCATGAGCAGAAACGCCCAATGCCATTACGAGTGCGGCCATGAAAAGTTGACGCATGAGATCCCCCTTTAGGTTTGAGATCGGTTCAGTTGGTGCGGCACAGCTATCAAGTGTCATTTCGGCGAGCAACCGTTTTTTTGACGCGTTTTAGTAACAACTCCAAAAGCGCGCGGAGCTTGCCGCTTGCGGCTTCAGCCAGTAATGAGAGATTTCCAAGTGAGCGAAGGGATTTACTGTCGTGCGACAAGCCGGGAAGAACGCGCCGAAGGTCACGCCAAAAAAACTGCCGATTTCGGCGGAGTCGAAACATAAACAGAATCCGTCGAGCGGCGCTCCAGAAGCTGAGGCCATTACTCCGGATTCCACGCGAGAGTTCTTCCTGATCGTTGCTCCCGGTTTGGAGGATCTCGCTGAATTCGAGCTTCGAGATTGGTTGCCCGAGGCTCGAGCCGAAGTGGTGAAGGGTGGCCTCTCAATCACTTTGCCCTTGAAGGTTGGATTTGCTCTCAATCGTGCCCTTAAAATTCCGACTCGCATCCTCGTCCGCGTTGCAGATTTTGGATGCCGAGACTTCCCCAAGCTCTTCAAAAAAATGTCGAACTTCCCTTGGGAGAGTTGGTTCCCCGACGATATTCCGGTTGAATTCCAAGCTTCTTCGAAAACATCGTGGTTGAAGGTCAAAAAGCGAATCGAAGAAACGTGCGAAGAAGGCCGAGCCGCACGCGTTAAAAAACGCGGCGTGAGCCTAAAGCAGCAAGGTGAGCCGTTGACCGTGTTCGTGCGCCTTGAAAACGACGTTTGTTTCATGAGTCTCGACACTTCGGGTGAGCTTCTCCACAAGCGAGGCTACCGGACGCTTGCGAGCGAGGCCCCCCTTCGCGAGACGATCGCGTCAGCCCTCCTTTGTCTCACGGAAGTGCACGGACTAGCAGGGGAAGTTTCAAGCGTCGAACTCGTCGATCCGATGATGGGAGGCGGAACGTTCCTCCTTGAGGCGGCCCAGAGAAGCGAAGTGCTCTCGGGGCGCACTTACGCATTTGAGCGTTTTGTACTTTCGTCTCCGTCGGTTGAACTCCGATCCACCCGGCCGAACATCTTCGAAGCTTTCTCAGGATTTGATCTTGATGCAAAGGCAGTGGAAGCGGCGAAGGGGAATTTGAAAACCCTCGGTCAGAAGAAGAGTGTGCGATTGGAAGTCGGCGATGCCTTTAAGCTTTCTTCGCCGGGCGTAAGGGCGCTTCCGCGGGTCGTGATCACCAATCCGCCTTGGGGTGAGCGGATTGCGGTAAAGGGCCGGTTAAGCGATTTCTATAGCGAACTCTTTCAGTGCCTAGAGAGCGCCTTCCAACCGCAAGCAGCTTGCTTTCTTCTACCGGAGAAAGCTGGACTCGAAAAAATCCGTGCTCCGCGTGAGTGGAAGCTCGTTCATCACCGTCGCTTCTTGAATGGCGGGATTTCGGTTCAAGCCGCCGTTTACCAACGCGTCTTCGCCTGAGCTAAAGAAGTATAGCTCGCGAGTTCAAGTTCTAGTGAGTGGAGCCACATCGCTCCCGCTCGAGGCAATTATTCGCGGTTTGGATGGTGTCATGCAGGTCGTGCATGGAAACTTCTTCGCGGTCTTTGTTATGTGAGCGTCAGGACTGCAAAATTCACCAAGCCCTCGTTGCCATTTTTCGGCACTTCCACTAGATCAAGCCAAGTTCCTACAACCTACCTAGAGGGGGTATCGGATGCTTCGCTCGCGCATCTTGACGACTTGGTCCCGTCCGGTCGTGCTCTTCGCTGCGGCCTGCACGCTCGGTCTCAGCGCATGTTCACCAGCTGATGACTACATCTCGCGCCGGCCCGAAACCGATCGCAAACCGAAGAACACCGAAGCTCCCAAAGTTGTTTCGATTCAGGAGCGTCCGCTGGATCTCGCTCGTCACGGCGTTTTTGCGCTGGGCCACTTCCGTCGATTCCTAAACATCGCGCTCGTTGAGCAGCTCTCTGAACGCATGGAGCAAATCGGCGAGAACGGGAAGATCAAGATCGCCGGCTGCGGAAAAATCGCGCGAAACTCGCCGGACTACCACCGCCCGGAAGATAAAGAGTCCGACAAAACCGAAAGCTTCGTTCTCGAACTGATCAAGTGCGAGAGTGAGAGCGTCTACGGCACGACTCCCGAACTTCAGATCGCAAACCTGCAATTCACGCTGACGTACGACGATTTTCTTCCGCGCTACGGAGCCGATCGCTTCATCCCTTACGCGAACACGGTTGCGATCGATTCGGGTTCGATGGTCTACAAACTCGTTTTCAAAAACGGAAATTCGGTCGTCGTAAAACGAAAGATCATCCTCTCGGCCACACGTGTGATGCCGGCTCCTCCGCCCGCACCTGAGCCGCCGAGTATCATTGACATCATCTTCCCGCGTCCGAAGCCGACACCCGCACCTGTCGATGAGAAACATATCGACTACATCGTGAGCGGCACGATCGTAGATAACTTTGATCAACGAGATTCCTCCGACAAGATCCTTCGCGAAGGCATGGCGACGGTGAAAGTTTCGGATTTCAAAGTTCGTCTTCTTAAGCCTGATGGCGAATATCTTCGTCGTCTCGGTACTTTTTTCGAAGCTCCGAAAATTGAAGTCGAGCACATCGCGCTTTCAAGCGGTGGAGTGGAGTCGGGAACAACCACGCGCGCGACTCTTTCGCCTGCCGGTTCGCTGACGCTTCCCGAAGCGATCTGCGACGCGGTTGAAGGCACGTACCAAATGGATCGTGAAGGTTACGATCCATTACAGGTCGTGATTTCGGGAAGCGAAGTTTCGATCGAAGGCTTCGAGAAGAAGCCAGCGCGCGTGTGCAACGGAACCGAGATCGAAGACAAGATCATCTTCGGCGACGAGCTGGAGAGCATCGCTCTTTGAGCGAATCCGTGTTTTGGGTGGGGACATGTTTAGCAAAGTGAGCGAGTGCTCAATGAAGGGGTTGAACGTGAAGGGGCAATTCGTACTGATCGCATTCTTGGGTCTCAGCGTGAGCGCGCAAGCCGCGCCGTCTAAAGGTGCTTCGTCGGCTCCTTCAAAGAGCGCGGCGAGTGTCACGTCATCTTCGGCGTCTAACGCGGACGATGGAGAAGGCTCTTCGAGCGATTCGACTTCTTCAGGCTCCAACTCGATTTCGACAAGCGTCGGAACAACTCCTTGGAGCCGGATGATGAAGGACGTGAACTTCGCGTACTTCAACCTCACGAACTTAAGCTCCGAGCAGTTCTACAAAGGTGCCGGTCGCCCCTTCGCTTACAACTACTTCGCCATCGACTACCGCATCGGTCGCGGATGGAAAGCTTCCCTTCGTCCCGTCTTCCTCTACACCTGGGGCGGTACGGAGTACGGCAAGAGCTACCAAGCTAGCGAATTCAAGATTGGTGATGCGTACGGAGTTCTTGGTTACAAGTTCCGTCGTCGTCCCGAGACGGATCTTGATTCTAAAATCAACTTCCGCGTTTACGCTCCGACGAGCGATGGTTCGCGCGAGCAAGGGCTCGTAACACGTATCCGTCCCGAGATCGTATTCGAGCAGTGGTTTGGTGATCGATTCTCTTTCGAAGCGCGCCTTGAGCCCGATTACTACGTTCAGTCGAAGACGGCGTTCCTCACGGCTGATAACAAAGTTCTCACGACGAAAAACTGGGGCTACGAAACGTTCGTTGGACCCATCTGGTACTTCTACAAAGACTTCGGCGCGCAACTCTCGGTTGGCTACGATCAAATGAATTACCACGACTCGGAAGCGAACAATAAATTTGGCTTCAAAGACGAGAAGATCAAATACCAAGCTTCGGTAAAAGGAACGGTAGGTCCTCTGTTCTTCATCGCGGGCGCTACGCAAAAGCGGAACGTGTTGAAGGAAGAGCGTGCTTTTCAAGCCTTCCACGAGCGTGAGACAGAGTTCTTCCTCTTCAACTACTGGTCGCTGTAATCCCGTGTCGCGTATCAAGAAGCGCGTTTTAAATCGCGTCCTGAATCGAGCCGCCGATAAAACGCCGGCTTCGCAAGAGGCGGCCGATCAAGTCAATCGCCTGAACCGTCTCTCGGGGCAGGTGAGCGGAATCGCGCGTATGATCGCCGAAGGCCGCGCGACGACGGATGTTCTCACGCAATTTAAAGCGGTGAAATCTGCGCTCGAAGCCGTTGAACAGAACGTTGTTCAGCAAGCTTTGCGCGAAGGGATTGAGCGTGCCTTGCAAGCGCCTCAGCGAGACGAAGCAGCTCGTCGCCTCGAGAGCCTTTTTCATATTCACGCATCGGTTTCGGCAAACGACGTGGCGAGCGGAGCGCAGGTTCCGACTCATTTAGATCTTTGAAAAGGTCGACTCACATCTGAGTCGGCGAATTACCAACTTGTTGTTGTTTGGTGTGCGCCGCTGCCTGCGTTGAGCTGGCAGCGGTCTGCGCTTTCAATTGGCGCGACTGGCGGAACTTGTAGATCAAGAAGATCACAAACGCCGTTCCCAGCGTTGAGAAGAAGTAGATCTTAAATTCCGTAAAGTACTTCAAGATGAACTTTCCGTAGAACGACACGAGCAAGACTTGCGTCGGAACGGAGAAGCCAGCGGCGATCGAGTCGACGGCGATGAACTTCCAAGGGGAAAGACCCATCGCTCCGCACATCAAATGCCCAGGGAAACGAACGCCCGGAGTAAAGCGGAAGATGATCACGGCCCAATAACCGTAGTTCCACATCCAGCGCTTCACTCTTTCGAGAGCGGCTTCGCTGACCATGCGCGAGAACCAGCGCATCTTGAAAAGCTTGGGTCCAAATTTCTTGCCGAGCCAATAGATCAGAAAATCCGAACCCATCACGGCGAAAAATGAAACGCCCGCTAAAACGTAAACGTTTACTTTTGCGGCATCGGGAGTCGGCGGGGGGAAGAGTTCCGGATTCAACGACATGTAGCCGACGAAGCCCGCGCTGATAAGAACCAACTCTTCGGGAATCGGCATGCCGAACGCACTTAATACCATGAATGTACAGATCGCTCCGTAAACGAGAAACGGAGCGTAGGCATACTGGGAGAAGTAACTGGTGATGATCTCTTCCATAAGGTGGATCCAGCTTAGTCGCTGTTGCGTACGATTGCCAGTTCATCGCTCGGAGAATTGGACCGGCGCGATGAAAGTCCGAGGTGAACGCGATTGAGTTTCACCTCGGGAACTCAGGATAAGTATCGGGAGAAACTTACTTTCTCTTGACGGATTTAATAACGATCGGAGTTGAAGGGACGTCGTTGTGGAATCCTTTCGACGTCGTAGGAACTTCTTTGATTTTATCAACCACGTCCATACCGCTCGTGACCTTCCCAAACACGGCGTAACCGTAAGTTTGCGCGGACGTACCGGTGTTGTTGAGCATCCCGTTGTCGACAACGTTGATGAAGAATTGCGATGTTGCGCTGTCAACGATTCCCGTGCGCGCCATCGCGATCGTGCCGCGATCGTTTTTCAATCCGTTTGTTGCTTCGTTCTTGATCGGAGCTTGAGTCGGTTTTTGTTCCATCGACTCCGTCATACCGCCACCTTGAATCATGAAGCTGCGGATCACGCGGTGAAAGATCGTCCCGTTGTAGTGGCCCGAATCAGCGTACTTCAGGAAGTTCTCGGTGCTGATCGGAGCTTTCTCTTGGTTCAGCTCGACTTCGATGTTGCCCATGGATGTTTCGATAACGACGGTCGGGTTCTTTCCTGCGGACACTTTCTCTCCTTTTTTCTCAGATACCTGCTGGTTGTTTCGGGAATTAGAATTTGAGTCGTTGCTCTGGCCTCTTTCGGCGCTCGTACATCCCGCTAGGAAAGCAAAACTGCATAAAACGGCGGCGAAGTTGAAGCGGCGAAAGCCGAGAGCCTTTGGCGCATTGAGCATGATGTCGTCTCCAGAAGATCAATACGATTGAACGGTTTGTCCTAGGAACTCTCGCGAACTCGGGCCTTAAACGCAATCACGGTTGCGGCGCAGTAAGGCATCGCCGTCAATTCCTCTGACTGCCGAGAGGCTCCTTGCCTGGATCACTCTCGCAAAGTGAAGTCGTGTCGGGCGTTGACGAAGCAGATAGCAGGGCGGCTAAAGTGGGAGCTGCGCCAACATAACTCGATTCCGCTCCGAAGGCAGTTGCGAAGAAAAGCATCCGCGAAAATTGTCGCTCGGCTATGTAGCGTTTCCAAACGCGCAGGGTCCAGTGAGAATTGTTCCGCGCTTGCGCAGGCTTAGCGGCTGTAAAAGATCTGTATTGAGGAATATGGCGCGTTGCGTAAAATGCCCGTGTTTAATAAAACAAATCGGAATAGGGTGCCTGGCACCTTTGCGCGTTCCGCTAAATGAATGAAGGATAAGGGAAGAACTATGAAGTTCGGTCTGATCGCCCTCGTGGGTTTGATGTCTCTCTCGATGACGGCATGTGTGGTGAAAGTCGATGAACCTTCGCCGGCTTACGACACGTATCCGATGAAAAGCTATAGCGACTACAATGCCGCCGTAGCGGAAGCGAACTCGGCCGAGCGCGCGCTGGTTCGGAAGGACATCACTTTCGTTCGTCGCGGCGGAACTTTCGAGTTCGATAAAAACTTCTACGACATGCAAGTGGAACTGAAATACGGAACGACTGAGCCTTCGTTCTCGAAGCTCGCACGTCTTCGCTCTGAGCTTGATGGCCTGACGGAATATGAGCGGGTCCTTTCGAACCTGATGATCGAATTCGACCGCCGTCACAGCCTTCAACTTCAAGACGGTACGGTTGTGATGAAAGAAGGCCTAGACGGCGCGGGCAAAGAGCACGCGCTGAAGGCTCGATTGGTTCGCGAGATGAAACGCGACTGGGAAAACGGAATTCAAGGTTACAGCTCGTTCTAATCCGAGCCGCAGCCGCCAGAAACGCAAGCCAGAAACTAAAAAAGGCCGACCTCTCGTTGAGGCGGCCTTTTTGTTTTTGGAGCGTCAGTGCAGGGCTAGTATTTGGCGTCAAAAATTTGGCAATGGCCAAAGAAATGGCGGCGCGGGCGCCAAGGTTTTGGACCTAGAAATGAGCGGCATGCGCAAAGAGCCAGTCAGTGCATCAAGTGATGCGCGGAGCGAACGCGGATCCCGCAGCTCGGGCAGTGGGCCTCTTCTTTCACCTTCAGATCAGCGCGGTTGACGTCGTGGCGAATCTCCAGAGTCGATTCGCACATCGCGCACGTCGAATGCTCGCGAACGTAGCGCCGCTGCGGAGTTGAGGTGATGTCGGTGCGTTCTTCCGACTGGTTTTCAGACTGTTTCTCTGATTGTTTTTCGGTCAGAGTCTCAATGACTTCTTTGAAGCCTTTTTCGATTTCCATCGCGCATCCTCCGTGATCACTTCTCGGCGCGCCAAGGTCCGTTTGGCGCGGTTTCAAAACGAAAGCCGGGTCCGCGGCTTTCGGGCTGGAAGGTCGGTCGTTCAATCCCTTCCCTTCCAAAGACAAGTATGGTGCAATCCCGGGTCCATCTTCATTTGGCGTTTTGTGGACATAAGTCGAACCGAAGAAGCGATGGGCTAAAGTCTTGAAATCCAGTGCGGACGTGGGCGAAAACGTCCGCTAACGGGAAGAGTCGCGGAACCAATCATGTCGAATTTGTTACAGCTTAAAGACGGAGTGAAAACTTTTGGCGCACGTCACCTCTTTGAAGGGGCTTCGTTCGCCGTCAACGCCGGGGAAAAAGTGGGCGTCATTGGTCCTAACGGGGCCGGAAAAACCACACTCTTTAAGATCTTGATTGGGACCGAAACTCTCGATGGCGGCGATATCACGCGCGCAAATGGCCTCCGGATCGGATACCTCGCGCAGGAAGATCGCTGGCAAGGAGAGCCAACGGTCGAAGAGTTTCTGCAGACGCAGACGATGACGCCGATTTGGGATTTGAAACAGCTAGCGCCATCCTTCGGTCTCGATCTTGCGCATTTCGATCGGCCCGTAAAAAGTTTGAGCGGTGGCTACCGGATGCGGGTGAAGCTTCTTCACCTTCTCGCAAGTCGCCCGGATCTGATGTTGCTTGATGAGCCAACGAACTATCTCGATCTTGAAACACTCGTCGTTCTCGAAAATTTTTTGCAGACTCTCGATAGCGCGTTTCTTTTGATTTCGCACGATCGCGAGTTCCTCCGGAGGACGACCGATCACATCTTAGAGATCGAAGCCGGACAGATGACGAAGTACGCCGGCAACATCGACGATTATTTTGAGCAGAAGGAGCTTCTGCGCGAGCAGTTGATGAAAGCCGCGCTTTCAAATCAAGCGAAGCGAAAAGAAATTCTCGACTTCGCGGCGCGCTTTGGAGCGAAGGCAACGAAAGCACGCCAGGTGCAGTCGCGTTTGAAGCAACTCGATCGCATCGAATCGATTGAGGTGAAAGCACTGCCAACGCAAGCGAAGATCCGTTTGCCCGCACCTGTTCGCACAGGGAAAACGGTCGTGCAGATCGATGACGCAGTCCTGGGCTACGGCGAAAAAACAATTCTGAAAAATATCCGTTTGGAGTTGGGCCGCAGTGATCACTTGGGCGTCGTCGGTGTGAACGGGGCGGGTAAGTCGACTTTTTTGAAGGCGCTTGCGCGTGAGCTTGAACCACTCCACGGCTCGTTGGAATTCGGCATGAATGTCGACGTCGCCTACTACGCTCAGCACGTAGCTGAACGACTTAAGCCTGAAGATACGGTCCTCGAAGCCATCGGCCAGTTCGCCCATCCAGATACGAAGCGCCAAGAGATTCTGGACCTAGCAGGCTCGCTCCTCTTTAGCGGTGAGGCTGTAAACAAAAAAATACGAGTCCTTTCCGGCGGCGAGAAGAGCCGAGTCGCTCTTGGGCAAATGCTTCTGAAGCGAGCGAGCTGTCTGCTCCTCGATGAGCCGACCAACCATTTAGATTTTGACACCGTCGAGGCGCTTACGCAGGCGCTTGCCGATTACGAAGGAGCGGTCGTAATCGTTAGTCACGATCGTGGTTTCGTGCGGAGAACGGCTTCAAAAATTTTGGAAATCAAAGACGGGCGGGCTGAGTTTTATCCCGGCTCTTACGACGAATATGTTTGGTCGGTGCAAAAAGGCGCACTTTCGCTTCGGGAAAATACGGGCGACGACGTAGGTTCGAGAAGTGTTTCTTCCAATTCGGTGAGCGTCGCGACTCCAGAAAAGTTCAACTATAAAGAGACAAAGAAGCAGCTCGAAAAAGAACAGCGTGCCCTCGAAAAAGAAATGGCGACGATCGAACAGCGAACGGAAAAGCTCAAAGACGAAATTCTCTCCTTGAACGAACGTCTGATGGCGGCGTCCGGGGCCTCGGCGGGCGAGATCGCAAAAGATTTAGCTCAACTCCAAGAGGAGTCGGATAAAGGCGAGACACGCTATTTAGAATGTTTAGAGCGTCACGAAGTCGTTCAGCGTGAGCTTGCTTTAATGGAAAACCGTCGCACCGATTGACGGAACCGTTTTAGCTGCGAGCTTGCGAGGGTCTCGCCTTCAGGACCGTAGCGCAGTTGGGCGTACTGATCAGCGAGCATGCGGATCTCGTGGGCTTTATCGGGACGCGCTTGCCCTGCGCGTTCCGCAAAAGAGAGCGGACCTTCGTTTTGGTAGCGAGTGAGTCCCACACGCTCAAGTGCCAAACAAAACCGCCGCCACTCCGCAAGAAGCGGATCTTCTTTGCGCGCTTGTCGACGTAATGCCCACGTGAGACCAAATGCGAAAACGAGCAGACCGCAAACGCTAATGATCGCGAGGACAAGCGGAGCTCCTCGCTCAACGCCGACACGTGCTAAGAGTTCCAACTGATATTCGAGGTCGTAACGGAGCAGGAACGTATTCCAGCTCATTTGCACCATGTCCCAGGCAGCGCGAATGCGCGCGATGGTGCCGCTTAAACCTGCATTGAGACGCCGACGAATTTCATCTTGATTGAATCCGCCGATCAATGTTTCGGGCGCAAGCCGGTTGAAGTCGCCACCTAATTGCAAGCGCAAAGGAGCTACGGCTTCCGTTGGATCCACGCGAACCCACTGACCTTGGCCATTGCCCTGACGGGTGTCGTGCCAAACCTCTGTCCATGCGTGAGCATCGAGTTTTCTGACGAGCCAGTAGCCACCGAATTCGTTCGCGACTCCACCTTGAAAGCCGACGACAACGCGCGCAGGCACTCCCATCATGCGCATGAGAGTGGCGAAGGAAGCCGAGTAGTGTTCGCAGAATCCACGCTTGGATTGGAAAAGAAACTCAGAGAGCTGGCCTGCGCCATCTTGCGCTTGGAGGGCGCCGGGAGTTTTCGTGTAGTGAAAGCCTGTGTCCGAAAACCAGCGCATGACGAAAGAGCTGTAGCGTTCGGCCGGATCCAAGACGAGGGCCTGCGCGCCGAGATCTGCTTCAGCCTTTAAGCGATTGGCCAGTTCTTTCACGCGGTCATCGAGCTTATCGGGAAGCGCGAGGAACTTTGCCCTTTGCTCAGCCGTGAGAAACTGGCTTGGGGCCTCGAGGATCGATGTGCCCATGTAGGAATTGCGGCTACGCAGCGGCAAATTCAAGTTATAGATGAAGCCCGGGTATTTGCGAATTTGCTGCCCAAACCGCGCATCGAGTGAGTCGATCTCGGTCGGGAAGTCCAAAACAAAAAGCCAACGCTCGTAACCGGGTTCGATGAAAACTTCGTACTTCGTAGTCGACTGCCGCCCCTCGGGATTCTGAATGCGATCTTGAAGAGCGAAAGGCTCTTTGCTCTTACTCCACTTAAGACCGTCAGATTCAGAAAGGATTGCACCACGCCAGTAAAGTTTCTCGGGACGAGGGTGGCGGCCTCCGGCGAATTCAACTCGGAAGGCGGGATCATCACTATCGACGAGCTTTTCGATGGAGCCTGGATCCAGCTCCTCTGAAAAACCCGTTCCCGCCGTGCGCGTTTGCATGTTCCAGAGAGTCGTTGAGAACCGCGGAAATGCTAAGAAGAGAAAAATCCAAACTGGGAGAGTCGCACCGATCAGCTTCATCGCGGGTCGATACGAGCGAATGGAACGGCGGCGATCGCGGCGGTGAATCTGGTACATGAGAAGCGAGATGATGACCAAATCCGCAACCATGTACAACGTTGAGAGAAGGCTTTGTGATTCGAGAAGATGCGCCATAAGGAGGAAGTAGCTCGTAAAGATCACGAGCATGGCGTCGCGATAGCGATTCGTTTCAAGAAGTTTGAGGCTCGCCATCGTGACGAGCAGAGCACTTGCCGCAACTTGACCTAAGATTGTTCCGTAAGAGAAGAACACGCCAACCGCGGAAGCAACCGTTGCAAACGCTAAAAGCCAACGCCGGGGAAGCGGCACGCCTCGCGTGAGATAAAGAAGTTTCCAGACGACGCACCCTAAACAGAGGGCCGAAATCCATGGCGGTACGACGGCAACGTGCGGAACGACGTTGAAAATTAGAATCGAGGCGAGAAGGATCTGAAGATTTTTGTCCCAGGGTTTGTCCGCTTTCACGCTCGCGCCCCCTTCGACTTCGTTTTGTTCGATGAGTTGGAATCAAATTCGGCAAGCGCTTCCCAGCAAGCGATGGCGTGGTTCAAGCCTTGGCCAGGCGAAATTTCTTTTCCGGGCAAACGAAGCGAAAAGGTCACTTTCTTGTTTTTCGCATCATCCACCCAACTTGCAAGTTGGCTGAGCTTCGCTTCGGTTTCGAGACCTTCGAGAGCGTGCCAATCTAAAATCGCTGAGCCAGGCGGGCCTTCGTTGAATTCTTTAACCAGAAGCGGACGCCCGCGTGCGTACGCTTTCCAATCGATATGGCGTTGCGAATCACCTTGCTGAAATTTTCGGTGTCCGTGAAAGTCATCACCGCCGATGATTTGGGTGGTGTGTCCACCTTCGTCCATTTTTCCGATGCTCGGTAAAGGACGATCTCCCTTGAGTTCAGGATAGATGTGATATTCACCTTGCGTGTCATACCAACACCAGGCGCGGAAAAGGCCAACCGGATAGACGGAAGACACTTTTGTTTTGTGAATCGTATGGAGGCCGCGCCGTTGTGCCGGATAACTTACACGGAGTTTGAGAGATCCCTTCGGGGGAAGTGGCAAGTTGTTCTCATAGGTGGAACGCGGTGGAATTTTCTTGAGGGCCGCTTCGAGATTGAAGCGGATTCCTTTAGCGCCGTTTCCTAAAATGGTTGTCACTAAAAATTCGCGTCCTTGAAATCCACCTTCCGTTTCAAGAGCTTCGACGCTGACATCTTTGAGATTGTTATGCGTTTGAATCATCGAAACGAAAATCAAGCTCAGCATGAAAAACGCTAGCAAGTTGACCAAGTTGTTTTGGTAAGCAGCACCGATCAAAATCATGACCACGGCTCCGCCGATGAAGACGAGTCCAAATCCCGTGGGCAAAATATAGATGCGCTGCTTTTTCTTTTTCACGGCCCTTAATCCACGCGGACGGCGGCCAAGACATCTTCAGACCAGCGGGTGCCTGTATCGCCCGTTAAATCATCGTTCGGGTTCAAACGGTGACTCATGACGGAGACCGCAACGGCTTGCACGTCTTCGGGCAAAATCATCGCGCGTTTTTGCATGAAGGCCCAAGCACGTGCGGCATTGATTAAGCTCAAAGCTCCGCGGGGAGAGAGGCCGCGTCCACTCGGAAGGCGCTCGCGAGTTTGACCAACGAGATCCTGAATGTAAGCCACGATGCTATCGGAGGCGTGAACTAAGCGTGCCGCTCGCTGCATCTCGATGAGATCCGTCGGTTGCGCTACGGCTTTAAGATCATCGACGAGATCTAAACGGCTCTCGCCCGTGAGGAGCTTGCGCTCAGCTTCGCGCGAGGGGTAGCCCATCGTGATCCGCATTAAAAAACGATCGAGCTGGGATTCGGGCAGCGGGAATGTACCGATCTGCTGACGCGGGTTTTGCGTCGCGATCATGAAGAACGGCTCTGGCAAATCGTGAGTTGTTCCGTCGACAGTGATGCGTCTTTCTTCCATCGCCTGAAGGCAGGCGCTCTGCGTTTTGGGTGTGGCGCGGTTGAGTTCGTCCGCAAGCACGAGTTGTGCGAAAAGAGGACCGCGATGAAAGACGAACACTTTCTTTTCGGAATCGTAGATCGAACTCCCGAGGATGTCGGCGGGGAGCAAGTCATTTGTAAACTGAATCCGTGCCGACCCTAGGTTCAAAAGCTTCGAGAGAGTTTTTACGAGAGTCGTTTTACCGACGCCGGGAATGTCTTCGATGAGCAGATGACCACCGGCGATCAGGCAACAAAGTGCAAGATCGACCTCTTTCGATTTATCGAGGATGACCTTTGAAGCTTCTAGGCGAAGCGTATCAAGGCGTTGGTGAACCGACGTGTTGCTCAAGGCTGCGGATGTAGCTGTGTTCATACGTGTTTTGTATCGGAAAGAACGTGCAGCAAATCAAGTCGGTCTAGGTGAGGGTTAGGGATCGCAGACGCGGCTGGACCGACCTTGAGCGAGGATTAAAAGTAGTCGATCCCGGAATCTTGCGCGAGAAGTCCTGGTGCGTGAGATAGAAACTCCGCAAGCGCCTGGGCTCTTGTCGAGAGCGATGAGAGAACGATGAATTCGTCGGTGGTGTGCATACCGCCACCGACAGGCCCCAGGCCGTCGAGAACCGCGATGTTTGCCTTCGACATGTAATTTACGTCACCGGCTCCACCTGCCTTTTCCGCTTGGGGACGCGTGCCCTCAATTTCTTCGATCGTTCGAAGGTAGAAGTCGATGGCCTTTCGCGAAGCATTTGTTCGCGAGAAGGGTGGGCAGTCGTCGTCGATCGTGTAACGGCAAGAGGCCTCAAGGCCATCATTTGCTCTCGGAACGTGGGAGGTAGAAAATATTCTTTCGATTTCCGAATGAAGCGCATCGCGACTCGCAAAGCTTGCAAACCGCACGTCTAATTTCGCGCGAGCTTCGCCGCAAACGACGTTGAACCGATCGCGCCCGCCTTCGATTTGCGCGATGTTCACGGCTACACCTTCTTCGGGCCGATGGAGCTCGTGAAGCTTGACGATTTTCATAGCAAGTTCGTGGGCGGCATTGACCTGTTCACCACGACAACGGCCAGCGTGAGCTTCGCGACCACGGATGTGGATTTGGTACCATCGATTCCCGCGGCGCGATTCGATGATGGAACCGTTCTCTAACGCCGGTTCAAATCCCAGGACGCACGCTGAAGATTCGGCAAAGCTCGCGTAAAGATCGAGAAATCCGGCCGAGCCGGCTTCTTCATTCGGAGAGATGAGGACACGAAGCGAGAAGTGCGGCTTTTCTCCAACGAGGGAAGAAAGATATTTCCGCAAGCCTTCGAGCAGCACGACAACTCCGCCTTTGTTGTCGATGACACCTGAGCCGTAGGCACGGCCAGTTATCGCGTCGACGCGGAAGGGAGTCGAGAACGCGTCGTTTGCGAGCACCGTGTCGCTGTGTGAAACGAACGTGATAAAATCCGCGTGTTGACCCCGAAGTTCGGCAACGAGAAAAGAGGTTGCATGATCCATCGGCGAAGCGATCAGGCGGGTGCTGAATCCCATCGAGAAGAGTTCAGCTTCAATCCGCCGTTGGGCATGCGTTACGCCGAGAAAATTCGTTGTGGACGAATCGATCGTAACGAGTTCACGGAGTAAGGTTTCAGCTCGCTCTTGGAGAACGCACGACTCTCCCGACTTGGAAAATTGCGAGGCTTGCTCAACAGCGGGCGAGTGATCTTGAGTGTCAAAATTTTCCGGGGCGCTGGTGATCATCCATCGATGATCAACTTCAATGGCGATCTCGTCTGTCAGGAATGAGTCAGTTTTCCACTTCCAAAGCCGAGTCGAAGCGAACGAACAACAAACCGATCGCCCCGATGATGAAGAGGATGATCAAACTCAAAACGGAAAGACGCGCACTCCCTGTCGTGAGAGACACCCAGCCGACGAGAAACGGGCCCATCATCGATGAAAACTTTCCGAGCATGTTGAAGAAGCCAAAGAACTCGCCAGCTTTTTCTTTCGGTGTCATCGCCGCGAAAACGGATCGACTCAACGACTGGATGCCGCCTTGGAAGAGTCCGATCGCCATCGCTAATAAATAAAAGTGCGCGGGCGTTTGCATGAAGTAACCAAAAATCGTGATGCCCGTGTAAGCCGCGATCGCTACGAAAAGCCCAGCTTTCGCCCCGATCCGTTGCGCGAGTTGTCCGAAGAGAAGCGCCGCCGGAAATCCAACAAACTGAGTGAGAAGCAGAGCAACGATGAGGCTTTCCGAGGAAAAGCCGAGGGAAAGACCATAATCCACGGCCATACGGATGATCGTGTTTACGCCATCGATATAGAAAAAATAGGCAAAGAGAAATAGCGTAACGTTTTTGAGTTGGCGTAACTCGCGGAATGTTCCGGCGACTTGACGAAAACCCGCTGCCGCCATCGAGAGATAGGTGGGGCCTCGCGGTTTCTTCTCCTCACGAACGAAGAAGATGAGCGGAATCGAAAAAGTCGTCCACCAAATGGCGACGGAGACGAACGAAAGCTGCACGGCCTGAGTTTTTCCTGATAGGCCAAAGAGCTCAGGCTTAAGCGTCATCAGAACGTTGATCGCAAAGAGGACACCGCCACCGAGATAGCCAAGCGAAAAGCCGAGGGCGGAGACGCGATTCACTTCGGAAGGTCGCGCAACCAAAACAATGAGTGCATCGTAAAGCGCGTTTGAGCCGGCAAAACCGATTGAGGCGATGACGTAGAGAATGACGGCGAGTGGCCAGTCTCCTTTTGCAACGAGGCTTAAAGCTCCCGTCATCACGATTCCCATAAACGAAAATCCGATGAGGAGTCGTTTTTTTCCCGAGGCTTGGTCTGCGATGGCGCCCAGGACGGGTGAAATAAAGGCTAAAATCGCGCTGGAAAGTGAATTTGCGTTTCCCAATTGGTAGGTACTCACGTTCACGTCAGCGCCCGCGCTCCAATATTGTTTGAAAAAGACCGGGAAAAACCCTGCCATAACGGTCGTTGCAAAGGCGGAATTCGCCCAATCATAAAGTGACCACGATAAGATCTCGCGATCACGAACGAGTTCTTTCCAAGTGCGCGCTGATTTTTGATTCATGATGATCGATTTGTCTCACAGCGTGCCTCGACCTGGCCAATCGGAACTCCGAGGTTTGTGCGCTGGGACAACATCCTGACAGCAAGTGCTTAAAAGTTGAGCTGCTCGTGTTGTTTTCGGGAACAACTGTTGTGATGACCATTGCCTCCGATCTGCAAAATTTAAAATGACCTAAACTCCAGGATGGACCAGGATCTTTGTTTTACGACCGCAAACCGCGCTTATGTTGAAATCTATAATTCTTATTCAAGATTTACGTGGTCAGCGTTCGTTAACATATCTACAGTGACAGCTCGTAACAGATTTGGATTTTGGGCCGAAGATGACGGCCGGAGTTGGCTGACTTCTTGGCGGAAGCCTGAAGCATTGGGGTGCGGAGTGAAAAGCTTCAAATTTCTTGAGCATCTTTCGGGTCCGGATGAGCCGATCATGAGAAGGCGAACTGCAGCGATGTTAAAAAACCCCTCGTTCCAGGAAAAGACTCGTAGAAATCGATGCCTTGAAGTGTCACTGAGTAGTGAAAGCCCGACAGACGTTAGCACAAGCCTCGGCAGTTTTCAGTGGGATGCCACGGCCTCTTCTTTATCTAAACAAATTCGATTGGAAGGTTTGAAGATCCTGCTCGCGGATGATTCGCCGGATAATCAGATGCTTTTTCAGCGAATTCTCCTGAGTTCAGGAGCGAACGTGCAGCTTGCCGAAAACGGTGAGGTTGCCGTTCAACTTCAGTCGCGTGGCAGCTACGATGTGATCGTCATGGACGTACGGATGCCCGTCATGGATGGTTACCAAGCCACGCGGACGATTCGCGCAAATGGATTTGATGGTCCCATCATTGCGCTCACAGCTCACGCAACACCTGGAGAAGAAGAGCGGTGTCGTGCGGCGGGTTGCTCCCATTTTTATCTTAAACCCATCGATCGGGCAGGGCTCTTGCGAGCGGTAGCCGGTGCCGCGCAAAACGTGCAAAGCGTGCATAGAGAGGCTTGATCTCAGCTCTCAATTGATCACTTAGCAGGCCTCGATGTGAGGCATTCTGCAACTGCCTTGTAGGCTCTTAAATAAATTCAGTCAGTGCATTGAGTTTCCAACATATCGCCGCGTGCTCTTTGTCATCCCTCCGTTGGTTTGCGCAAGATTGCCTCTGAGAATGAATTCGCCAGGAATTCGCTAACTCTGGGAGGCATCGATGAATGCAGGAAGTTTTGCGCGCCACGCACTTATATTAGGCTCAGTGTTCATGCTCGCCGCAGGTTGCGGTGAGAAAAATAATGAGCCAGGAAGTGGGCCTGCTCCTGCCGGTCCTGCTAACACGCAGTCTGCGGTCGAACTCCAAGGGGAATGGCAGTCGAATTGCTTAAATCCGAGTTTAACGGGTCTTGGCGAACGATCCGTGCTTCTCTTTAGTGGTCAGGACTTCACGCGAACTTCGCAAGTCAGCGGACCTGGAGGCTGCAACTCAAATGATGTTGAAGCCGTGATCCAAGGATCTTACGTGCGTGGGCCGATGATTCGGCAAGGCGTCCATCAAATCGATCTTTCAACGAGCCAGGCGACGATCACACCGCGATCAGAAGCTGGGCGTCTTCTTCTCGTTCTTGCGAAGGCGTGCGGAATTTCGGACTGGAAGCTGGGTGAAGCGAAAGACATTACCGCAGCGCTCGGGACCGAAGGCTGCTTTGAGACCTATCCAAAGCAAACTTATCAGATTTACTCGATCGAGGGGAATCAACTCTTCTTCGGCTCTGGCGAGGACTTCTCAACGGTAGGAAAGCGGCCGGTCGAGCTTGAGCGAAATTACATTTACACGAAACGGTGAGCTTGAGATTTAGAGGTTAGAATCGCCACTCTCGAATTGAGAGCGGCGACTCTCCATTGAGCCGATTAAGCGGCTTTGTGGTGCTTCACCCAAGCCTGGTACTTCTTGTCGAAGTCCGTGGGCTTTTTGCCTTCTTTCGTGATCAAGCCGAACTTGAACCAGTCGTAGTGCTCCTGGCAGAAGTTCATGAGGTCGGCTTTTTTGTTGCAGCCTTCGCAGGTACAACGGCTGAGGCCGACGACGTTGCCGCCATCTTTGGATTGCTGCTGTTGATGCTTAAGTTTGGTCGACATGGCGACTCCTCCTAAAGGTTATACTGTCTCATCGTCAATGTAGCCCTTGGGCTTAAGACCCCCGTCGGGTCTAGTTTTTCAGATTCTCAATTTGAGACGCTCCTCGAGCCGAAACTCCTGCGGAATCGTTCTGACTTGTAAAGAAGATCAACGCAAATTGACGGATAGGCGCGGACTTTGTCGGTGACAAACGGCATTGCTGTTGGCTCTGCGTCGTTCACCGACGGTGATCCAGGTTCCGTCAGCGGGAGGTTTTGAAAATGCCAAAAGCAACAAAGAGTTCGAAGTCCGCGAGTGGCAGCGTTGGCCGCGGCTCGAAGGAAAAGTACACCGATAAACAAAAACGTCAGGCCGAGCATATTGAAGAAAGCTACGAAGAGCGCGGGCTCTCAAGTAAAGAAGCGGCTAAGCGTGCCTGGGCAACGGTGAACAAAGAGACAGGTGGCGCTAACAAAGGCGGAGCCGCGACGAAGCGAAAGAGCGCCGTAAGCGCCAAGAAAAAGCGCACCGTTCATTGATCTTCTTATGGACTACGAAGTCGCCGTCATCGGAGCGGGTCCGGGTGGGCTCGTCTCTTCACTTTATCTTCGTCGCTTTCTCCGCCGCACGATTTTACTGAGTGCCGGACCACCGCGCGCGTCGTGGATTCCGAAAACGCACAATCTCTTTGGATTTCGCGATGGGGTCAGCGGTGTTCAACTTCTAAAACAGCTTCAAGGACAGTTAGACGATCTCGGCATTGAACGTGCGGTCGGACAGTATCGCGTCTCCAAAAGCCGTGGTGGATTTCGTGTCCAAGGCGAATCGGGCGAATCGTTCACCGCGAAGAAAGTCATTCTCGCAACCGGAATGACCGACGTACAACCCTTAGTCGGAAATCTCGATCTCTTGCGCCGGCGGGGGCTTCTTCGTTACTGCCCCGTTTGCGATGCGTTCGAGTACCGAGATAAAAGAATCGTGGTTCTTGCGCAAGACGATCACGGACTTAAGACGGCGCGGTTTCTCTCGCGATTTACAGATTCCATCCAAGTCCTTTGGCCACCTTCGCAGCCGCTTCCCATGCGGCTCGTGAAGACTTGCATGCGAGAGAAAGTGAAGTTCACGCGCGGAATTCTAAAATCCGTCGTCGAACCGAAAGGAAAAGGTACGGGCCTCGCGATCACTTACGTCGACGCAGATCAGACGCAAAGAGAAATGAAGGCCGATGCCTGCTACGTAGCTTTAGGAATCACCGTAAACGACTTTGCGTTTCGAAGTCTGAAAGGGATTGAGAGAGGCGAAGGTGGGTATCTGATTACGGGATCGCATCAAGAGATAAAAAAAATCCCCGGGCTCTTCGCCGTCGGGGATTGTGTTGAAGGATTAGCTCAGATCGCGACTGCTGCGGGTCAGGCGGCAGTTGCCGCCACCCGAATCCACAACGAGCTCAGAGCTCCGTAGCGTCAGGATTGATCAGTCGGTCCGCGGACGGCCGATTGCGAGTAGCGATCGTGCGAGCCAGGCGAGCCGTTTCCGTTCGCAGCTTGCTTGGCTGCCTGGTGCGCGGCACGTGCAGCGGCTGCGTCCATGCGGCTTTCTTCGCGAGCTTCTTCGCTCATGAAGAGGCGCGACAAGAACTCCGCACACCAAACGCGGAACCGGTCGACGTAAGCGTACGCCGCAGGAACAACGACCAGTGTCAGAAGCGTCGAGCTGATCAAACCACCGATGATCGCCCAGCCCATCGAAGTTCTTTGTTTAGAAGCTTCGTTAAGACCGATTGCGATCGGCACGGTACCGGCAATGAGCGCCATCGTCGTCATCAAGATCGGACGCAGACGCGTTTTGCCGGCGCGGAGGATGGCGGTGTTGCGGTCAACCCCTTCAGCTGTGAGCTGTTGGGCGTAGTCGACGAGAAGAATCGAGTTCTTCGTCGCGACACCCAAAAGCATGATCATCCCGATCTGCGAGAAGATGTTCAGCGACTCGTTCGAGAGGAAGAGTGCGAGGAACGATCCGCAAATCGCGAGCGGAAGAGCCAACATGATCGTAAACGGTGTTACGAACGATTCGTACAGCGATGCGAGAACAAGGAAGATAAACAAGATACCTGCGCCCATTGCCATCGCCATCGACTCGCCAAGCTCTTTGAAGTTCTCGGCTTGACCGATGTACGTGAAGCTCATGTCGCTCGGAAGTTTCAGATCATCTTTCATGATCGCGTTCACTTCGAGGAGCGTTTTCGAGAAGTCCGTTCCTGGAGCAATATCCGCGCCGATCTGAACGACTTTGTTGCGATCCATGCGCGAGATCTTCGAAGGACCCGAAGAGTCGACGGGCTTCGCAACGTCCTGAAGGCGAACCAAGCTGTTGTTCAAGTTCGGAACGTAAGTCGTCGCAAAGGCGTTACGCAAGTTGCGTTGATCATCTTTGAGACGAACGCGTACGTCGTACTCGATCCCTTTTTCGCGGAATTTTGCGGCAACTGTTCCTTCGACTTGCGTGCGAAGTTCCATACCGATCGCGGCAGTTGAAGTTCCGAGAAGCTGCGCCCGCGCTTTATCGGGAACAACCTGGAATTCAGGTTTACCAGGACGGAAATTGACGTCGACGTCTTTGAGGCCTGAAAGCTTCTTCATCTTTTCGAGCGCCGCCATACCGTACTTCTCAAGCTGCTCTTGATCCGAGCCTGAGAGAACGAGAGTGAACGGACGCATGCCGCCGCCCATCGCATCGAAGTCTTTTACCTTGGGATTCGCAAACGCGAAGGCTTTGAGCTGTTCGCGAACGCGATCTTTAAATTCGATCGTGTTCACTTTGCGCTCGGCACTCGGAACAAGCTTCACGTAGAGTTCCGCCGCGTTCGGGTCACCATCGCGCGAACCAACGGTGAGAGCTGAAACAGTGACTTCTTTATTTTCGCGGATCGTTTTATCAACCTTGAGCGCGACTTCTGACATCGTCTCGAGGTTTGTGCCTGGTGGCATATCGATCGCGACCGCGAACTCACCCGCATCTTGCGCAGGGAGGAAGGTCTTCGGAACGTACTTTCCGAGATAGAAGAGAGGAGCCGCTACGAGGAGCGATCCGACGAGCGTCATGATCGGGTAGCGGAGAGTCACT
>SXGS01003452.1_pt1 | contig 42778 bp, 41 predicted proteins | sample 3174681 | NCBI WGS metagenome assembly SXGS01 (sample SAMN11356861, study PRJNA531348) | freshwater metagenome | isolation source: freshwater sample F1-80 | place: China: Fuxian Lake, Yuxi | collected 2017-12-25 | reverse complement strand
GGTCCAGCAGTGAGAGCCAGCAACCGCCGTATGCCTACACACAACGAGACCTTCTTTGCTCCATGCCCGCGTGGATTGGAAGCGGTGCTGAGTGCTGAGCTAGAGCAGTTGGGTGCTCAGGAAGTCACTGCTCTCCCTGGCGGAGTCTCCTTCACCGGCCCGTTTACTCTCTGCTACGCCGTCAACCTTCATAGCCGGATCGCTAGTCGAGTGCTGTGGCGCGTCTTTCACGGCACCTACCGTGACGAGCACGACATCTTTGCCACTGCGCAAGCGCTGCCCTGGCAGACGTGGTTTCCTGCCCACTACACGATCAAAGTGAAAGTCAGCGCTCAGCAGTGCCCGCTGCCGAGTCTGGATTTCGTCACTTTGCGGATCAAAGATGCGATCTGCGACCGCTTCCGCGCGGCCACCGGCGTACGCCCCGACGTGGCCACGCGGCGGCCAGATATCCGCATTGATGCGTTTCTGGATCGTCAGCATCTGACGCTCTACCTCGATACCTCCGGCGAAGCGCTCTTCAAGCGTGGGCTGCGTACTGCCGTCACCGAAGCTCCGGTGCGAGAGAATCTTGCGGCAGGGATTCTGCGGCTGGCGGGCTGGACCCCGCAGCAACCCTTGCTCGACCCGATGTGCGGGAGCGGCACCTTTCTATTAGAAGCGGCGTTGATGGCCTGCAACCTTCCACCTGGACTCGGTCGGCGTTTTGCGTTCGAGAAGCTGAGTAATTTTGACTTTCGCCGTTGGCAGTCGCTGAGCCAAGCTGGCAAGGCGCAGCAAAGGTTGAAGGCTCCCTGCGCTATCTACGGGAGCGATATTAATCGGTACGCGCTTCAGGCTGCGCAGACTAATCTTGATGCCGCTGGACTGAGCGATGCCGTAGCGCTCAAACAAGCTGACCTGCTGACTGTCACGCCTCCAGCGAGAGAAGGGATACTGGTGACGAACCCGCCGTATGGAATTCGTCTCAGCGATCAAGAGCAGATGGCGGCATTCTATCCCCGCCTCGGCGACAGCCTCAAACGCAACTTCGCCGGTTGGAATACCTACTTCTTCACCGCAGACTTACGCCTGCCCAAGCTCATAGGCTTAGCGGTCAGCCGTCGCACGCCGCTCTTCAATGGTGCCCTCGAATGCCGACTCTTCGAATTCAAGATCATCAGCGGCACCATGCGAAAACCGAGAATCGCGGCGGAAGCGGGTGGGAAGAAGTGAGGGGGGGGTATCTTCGTATTCATGCCGGTAAGGGAGATGATTTTTGTTAAGAGTTCGGACGCCCTCTAAGACACGTGAAGGGACGGGGCGCGGTTCAGGTCGTGGTGTGGTCTGACCGCGATCTCAACATCTTGCCCAAGCGCCACCAGAAAACGTAACAAGCGCTCAACCGAAAATTGCCGAAACTCCCCGCGCAGCATTTTGGAGACATCAGGCTGACGAATGCCCAGCAGACGCGCGGCTTCGACTTGCTTCAAGCGGCGCTCTTTCATCAGCATGTCAATCTTGAGCACCAATTGCGCCTTAACGAGGTGCTCTTCGGCGTTGGGAAAGCCGAGGTCGGCAAAGATATTGTCGCTTCCTTCTTCATAGTCCTTGCGGTTCATGGCTTTCTCTCCTGTGCAATTTGTTCCGCCTCGCGTAGGCGTTGCTTTATCAGTTCGATCTCTTGCTTTGGAAGGCCGCTGGCTGGGTTGAGCCGTGTAAAACCCAGCATTTCTAGTTGGTTCTGACCGTGAGACGAAGGGTTGGGATTGGCATCCCTGCCTACAAATCTTTGTACGACGGAAAAGAGGCCAACCCTCCCCAAACGTAGCATGGAACGTTGATACCTCGGAGAAAAATTCTTCTTGCCCTGGAGTATCAATACTGGTACTGTTCCCCATGCCTTTAGCACCGAAGCGCCTGCCTGCTTACTTTTATCGCACCAATGCGGGACGCGAGCCGGTGCGGGACTGGCTCAAGGAACTGGAATCCGAAGACCGGAAAGTGGTTGGAGAAGATATCAAGGATGTCGAATTCTCCTGGCCGATTGGCTTGCCGCTGGTGCGCCCACTGGGCCGTGATTTGTGGGAAGTGCGCAGTAGTTTAGCACGAGGACGGATTGCGCGTGTCCTGTTCTGTGTCGAGCAGAATCAGATGGTGCTGCTGCATGGCTTCATGAAGAAGACTCAAAAAACGCCTCAACAGGACATCGACTTAGCCCTGAAACGAAAAAGGGAAGATCAATCATGAAAAAGAAAAACATTGGATCATCCTTCGATAGCTGGCTCCATGAAGAAGGCATGTACGAAGAGGTGACGGCAGCCGCAATCAAGCGGGTCTTGGCCCGACAGGTCGCAGAGGCCATGAAGGAGCGCCACCTCACCAAAGCCGCAATGGCACGAAAGATGGCCACCAGCCGTGCTGCGCTGGATCGCCTACTGGACCCGGCCTATGAGGCCATCACTCTCAGTACCTTGCAAAAAGCAGCGGCGGCGGTGGGCCGCCAACTGCGTCTGGAACTGGTCTGACTGCGCCCCATTGCCTGTTGCGCCTTTTTAGCAGAGCACGAGCAAGGGGCCGGAATTTGTTAATTTTCTGGACATCACAACCTTCTTTTGTTGACTGTTATATAATGCGAGAGACCTGTTTTCCCCTTAATCGAAGAGAGATTGTGCCACTGGTGAGGTAGTCAAGATATGGTGAAGGTCAGACAATCAAAACAAGAATTGATCACCCATCTGCACGAAAACCTTAGATTCCTCAAGGCATCCGCCTCATCGTTCGATAGCGGTTATACGAGCGAGGCAAAACGACTAGCCGTCACGATTCGGGTCTTGTTGCATGACACTCGAAAGTCCCAGTCTTTGCTTGGCTTATTAGGTTGGAAGCAAGGTTTTAGCTTTCTGGATACAGCTCTTAACTACGATTTAAGAAATTTGATGAGCCACCATGGGCTAGTCGAGATCAGGCTTGGTGATGGTTCTGCTTCCTACCGGGCCCCGCTTGATCAAGGCTCTCCTATAAGACCTAACCAGTATGTCCCTTTTCCAGAATGGTGGAGTAAGATCGTAATCGTCGATTTAAAGAAGAATAAATTTCACAGAGGTGACCTTATTTTAGCATTGGCAAATTGGGATGGTGGAGCTCATGTTGATCCTGATTTAGATGAGGCTTATGCGAATCTTACGCGGCACAATAGCATTGGCTGGTTTTTCTTAGATAGAAACAAAGAAAAGTCGTTGGTAGAGGTAGAACTTTTTAGTGTCCGACAAATAGCATACGAAGTCATTTCTTCCGTTGAGCGTAAGATTGCCAAGTATAATATTGCCTAACAACGCCTGGATTGGGGAGAATTTCCCTTTGCCCTTCCTATTTCGGTGTCTGTCCGGCAAGTCCTCCATTCTCAGACCCCTGTCAATTTCAACGCAAATAGACACCTGCTTGTCCGCAAAGTACGGCTGAAAACTGTCACCCTCTCCGGCACGAATTCTCGTGGTTTACGCGGCGAATCCCAATGCCGCTATGTTTCCCCCAGCTCCTCCAACAACCGCTTGGCTTCTCGCACATCAGCAGTGTCGGACCCTTCGGTAAACCAGCTATAGATTGCCGCCAGTGAGGCGCGTGCTTCCGCACGCTTGTCTTGTTGCATCTGCAAACGGCTCAGGGAAATGGTCGCTCGTAACTCTGCCCATTTTGTGTGTTGCTGGCGAGCGAGGTCGATGGCTTCACGAAAGCAGGCTTCGGCTTCTTGGGAATGATGAACGATGAATGATGAATGACGAATAGGCCCAGGGAGTGATTCTGTGTCCAACCCGTTGCGTTCGGCGTTGATCCACAACTCGCCGCGCACGCGGTGCAATTCCGCTTCCCACCAGCGCTCGCCGCTTTGACGGACTTCGGCTAGTGCCCCTTCGAGAAGACGAAATCCTTCGTCGGTAGCACCCATTTTTCCGCAGACTTCCGCTAGCATAATCGAGGGCTGACCGAAGGTCTGAATGCCAATCGCCCGCCACGCGTCGATGCCGCGATACATCTGTCGCTTCCCTTCTGCGAGTTGCCCTTGCTCGGCCAATGCCCATCCGCGCACGAAAATCCCACCGGCTGTCCAGTACGGAAAGCCTTGTTCGTTCGCCAGAGCAATAACGGCTTCCGCTCGTTCTTGGGCAGCGGCAGCTTCGCGCCGCAGGCGATGGACAGTGGCTGCGAACTGCATGGCATACGCCAAGCTAAATGGATGCGACGCGGCATGTGCCAAGGTGATGGCTTCATGACTGCGCTGCAACGCTTGATCCACGTGACCGAGATGTGCGAGCACCCACGCAGCATAGGCATGCGTCATGACTCCCGGCTCCGCACCGTAGAGTGCAGCAACCTCGACGCCGTTGAAATGCGCCGGACGCAACTCGTAAGAACGGATTCCTCCTTCGAGATGCTCGCGCGCTGTGGCGAATTCTCCGAGGCGGAAAAACGTCGAGCCCATGGCGAGTTGACCAGGAAGCAATTTGAGCGGGTCGTGCTCGTTTTCGATGAGGATGGGAAAGCGTGCCGCCATCTCGTGAGCGATACGGTACGCGCCCCGCACGAAATAGAAGCGCCACAGAGAAAAGAGTTCTGGCAGTAACTGCTGAGTCCCGTCAAGTTGCTCGTAGAGTGCCCGGGCGCGAGTGTAGATGTTCATGACCTCTGGCACGCCGTAGCCTCTGGTCATGATGAGCGGCACGCCCAACGCGATTTGTAGCGTCAGTTCGCGTTGATCCCGCGCCGGTGAAGCTGGCAGAGTGTTGAGCAGTTCCAACGCGGTCGTCAGTTGCCGGATGGCTTCAGCATAGGCGGAGCGCCGGATCGCTTGTCGCGCAGCTTGCTGCAAGTGTTCGATGGCTTTGTCGTTGTTGCCGCTTTGGCTGTAATGATGGGCGAGCTCGCTGTAGTGATCTTCCAAACGCCCGGCGAACACCTGTTCGATACCCTGGGCCACCTGTTCGTGCAGCGTCCGACGATGCTCCATCAGCAACGAGTGGTACGCCACCTCTTGGGTGAGGCCATGTTTGAATGTGTAGGACACCTCGGGAAAAGCCGGTTGCTCGTAGATGAACTCTTCGGTCTGGAGGCGTGCGAGCAGCCCTTGTACGCGCGTCTCGGGAAGCGTTACCACGTGGCGCAGTAGACTAGCGGGAAATTCTTTACCGATGACCGCCAAGATCTGTAACAGGTCCTTCGCCTCGGGGTCGAGCCGATCAATCCGCGATGCCAGTACGCCCTGTACGGTCGGGGGAAGCTGAATGTTGGCGACATCGCCGACGAGGAATACGCCGTTCGGGTCGCGGGCCAAAATCTCTTGCTCGAACAAGGCACGCACGATCTCTTCGATGAAGAAGGGATTGCCTTCAGTTTTTTCTAGGATGAGGCGTTTCAGAGAGTGCAGGGGCGAGGGTGCGCTTCCTGCCGGGTCTTCGCCCAACAGCGTTGTCAAAATAGCTTCAGCGTCCTCTTGTTTGAGCGGGTCCAGACGGATCTGCGTGTAGTAGGTGCGGTTGCCCCAGCTGTGTTGATATTCAGGTCGATAATTGACCAGGAGCAGCACCCGTGCCGACGCCAAGCTTTCGCTCAAGAACACGAGGAAGTCCTGCGTTTCTGCATCCAACCATTGTAGATCTTCGAAGAGCAGCACGAGCGGCTGATTCAAGCTCTCGCGCACGAGCAATTGCTTCACTGCCTCAAAAATCCGTTGGCGTTTCACTCGCGGATCGACATCTTGCAAGGTGGCCGAAGGTTCGGCGATGCCGAGCAAGGAAAACAACGACGGCAACGTGCTTTCCAATGCGCGATCCAACGCCAGCACCCGACCCATCACTTTCTCGCGACGGCGGCGTTCATCATCCGGCGGGGCGATCTGGAAATAGTTCTTGAGCAGGTCAACGAGCGGCAAGTACGGATAGTTCTTGCCGTGGGCGACGGAGAAGGCTTCGAGCACGAGGCAGGCGGCTTGCGAGAGCAGTTTGAATTCGTGACAAAGGCGAGATTTGCCAACCCCCGGTTCACCCATCACGGCGACGATCTGCCCGTGCCCGGTGCGCGCTTGTTCGAGTGCGCGGCGTAGCACGTCCATTTCGTGTTGCCGACCAACGAAACGCAGCAGCCCGCGCCGCGCCGACATTTGCAAGCGCGTGCGCAGCGGCCCTACGCCAATGACTTCATGCACGTTAATCGGTTCGCTGACGCCTTTCACCCGAGCTTCGCCGAGCGGCTTAAACGCAAAATAGCCTTCGGTGAGTTTATAGGTCGAGTCGCTCGCGACGATGGCTCCAGGGGTTGCCAATGTTTGTAGACGTGCAGCGAGGCTGACCGAGTGTCCGACCGGCACATACTCAACGCGGTGGCGATCTTTATGCACTGAGCGGAGTACCGCCTCGCCGGTATTCAGTCCGATGCGGATTTGTAAATTGACGCCTTTCTCGCGGCGCAGACGCTCGGCAAACTTTTGACTCTCTTGCTGCATAAGGAGTGCGGCATAGACCGCACGTTGGGGGTGGTCTTCAGCGGCGAGCGGCGCACCAAAGAAAGCAAAAATGCCGTCACCAGTCGATTGCGCGACGAAGCCTTCGTAGCGCTGCACAGCGTCCATCATGAATTGTAGCGTGGGGTCGATAAGCGCTTTCGCATCTTCGGGATCAAGGTCTTCGATGAGGCTCATCGAGCCTTTGATATCGGCGAAGAGCACAGTAATAGTTTTGCGCTCGCCGTCAGCGGCGTGTGCTGCTTCCTGAGCGGCATGTTCGGCAAGGATGCGCTGCGCCAGATGTTGCGGCGGGTAGGGGGCTGGGGATTGGGTTTTAGGGGTTAGGGGCTGGGGAGAGGCCTTTAGTTCTCCGATTCTCTGACTCTCCGATTCTCCGGTTCCTTCCCCGCCTGTCCACACCAAGACTTTGCCATCTTCATCAGCGGCCAGTCGCTTGGCGTCAATAATTTCGCTTTTCAGATCTTCGATATAGTCGTCATCCAGGGTGAATTGTCGCTTGAGCGCACGATACGAAACGCGGCCTTCGCGTTCCACTAAGGCGAGCACCTGGGCAAGTACCTCGAAAAATTCCATCCACAGAACACACCAGACTCAGGGGGCGAGGGCAAGCGGGAAGAGGGAAAGCAAGAAAAAGGCTGAAGGCGAAACGGTGAACGAGGAATGGCAAAAGGCAACGTCGTCATTCCAGCCCTTCGGCTTCGCAGCCCGTAGGGGCGAGGTGACCTCGCCCCTGCCTTTCGGGGGAATGACGAAGCTGGGGTTGCCTCAACTGAGCGTTTTAATCTCCCACGGGTTCTTCGTGAATGCGGGTGGGTGGCGTATCGATGACCCGGCGGCGCAACCTGAGCTTCTCGGCCATCCATCGTGCTGCCGCTGGCAGACGCGTGAAGCGGGTTTCCAGGTCATCGAACAACGAGTAGGCCACTGGCGTGACCAGCAGAGTCAGCAGCAGACACATGCTCTGGCCGCCGATGATGACCACCGCGATGCCACGATGGCTTTCTGCTGCCGGCCCTTGACCGAAGAGCACGGGAAGCATCCCTGCCACGAGGGCGAGCGTCGTCATTAAAATAGGCCGCAGCCGTTCGCGGTTGGCTTGGATGATGGCTTGGTCGCGCGGAATGCCTTGGGCACGCAGGTTGATCGTATGATCGACTTGGAGAATGGAGTTCTTTTTGACGATACCAAACAAGAGCATGACGCCCAAAATACTGAAGATGGCGAGATATTGGTCTGTCATCCACAAAGCTAGGAGCGCAAACGGCACCGACAGGGGCAACGACAGCATGATGGTGATGGGATGCAGGAAGCTTTCGAATTGTGCGGCCAAGACCATGTACATGCCGATGATCGACAGCAGGAACGCGAGCTTGAAGCTATCCATCATCTCGGCGAACATCTTCCCCATACCGGTCACGCCGGTGGTGTAGCCCGGCGGCAGACCGATCTTCTGCACCTTCTCGTCGATCTCAACCAGGGCATCGCCCATGCCTTTGTCTTTCAGGTTGCCGGTCATGGTGATCTGCCGCTGCCGTTCTTGGCGGTCAATCTGCACCGGTCCGGTACCGGGGACGAGGTTGACGACGTTATCCAACTGGACTTGGCCGACGGTCTCTGAAGGAATGGTGACGCCACGAATGACTTCGGTCTTATTGCGCGCCTCTGGTACCAGCCGCAAGCGCACGTCATACAGCTCTTCGCCCTCGCGGTAGGTGGTGATTTTCTCGCCTGCCACCATGATCCGTAACGTGGAGGCGACATCGACAGCTTCGATGCCGAGGTCGGAGGACTTGCGTCGATCAAGGTGGACTTGCAGCTCGGGGTTGCCGCCTTCGAACGTCGAGTCGATGTCTACGATACCTTTGATTTGTTGCACCTCGGTTTTTAACTTGTCAGTCAATCCCTGAAGAACGTGCAAGTCAGGGCCACGCACGTTGTAGGAGATATCTACGTTTTGCACGCCGCCACCACTGACTGGCAAAATGTTATCGACGCTGACCCGCAGTTGCTTGAAGGCTTTCACTTTCTCACGTGCGAGGGTCATGACTTCCTGTTGTGAAATCGTGCGGTGTTCGTATTCTTCGAGCTTCACGACAATGGAAGCCCGCGTGACGCTTTCGCCGACTGAGGAGCCTACGAGGGACAAGAGATGCGCGACACCAGGAAGCGGGCGTATTTCGCGCTCGATCTCTTGAGTCACGGCATCGGTCTGTGCCAGTGAATATCCTGGTGGTGTCTTGATGTTAATCTCGAACTCACCGCGATCATCCTGCGCCATCATACTGGTGCGCACGTGTTTCCCGATCCATGGCGTAGCCAGGAAGAGGCTGATGACAATGCCCACGATGACCCAGCGGTGCCGCATGGACCAGAGCAACATCGCAGTATAAGCGCGATCCACCAGACGATAGAAAAACGACTCGCGTGACGAGTGCGCATGTCCAGCCAGCTTCTTAGGCAGGAAACGCGAGCAGAGCATCGGTGTCAGCGTGAACGCCACGAGCAAGGACACCAGAATGGAAAAGGCCATGGTGAAGCCGAAACTGCTCAACCACATCCCTACCGTACCTTTGAGAAAACCGACAGGAACGAAGATGACCACGAGCGACAAGGTTGTGGCGCTCACGGCCAACCCGACCTCTGCTGTCGCGGCACGTGCAGCATCGAAAGGGTTCATGCCCTTTTCTTCGATGTAGCGGTAGATGTTTTCCAGCACGACAATGGCATCATCAATGACGATGCCGACCGCGAGCGTGAGGCCCAGCAGCGTGATGCGATTAAGCGAATAGCCAGCCGCCGCCAGCAAGGTGTAGGTGGAAATAATTGCCACCGGAATCGATACTGCGGCAATCAGCGTCGAGCGCAAGTTGCCGAGGAAGAAAAACACGATAATGCTAGCGAACAAGGCTCCGAGCCACAAATGTTTCTGCACTTCATTGACCGACTCGCGGATGAAGTCCGACTGGTCGCGGGTAATCTCGACCTCAACTCCAGCAGGAAGGAGCTTGCGTACCTCAATCAGACGCTCGCGAACTGTATCCACGGTCTCGACCGTGTTCGTGCCCGACTGCTTGCGCAAAATCAACGACACGGCGTTCTTGCCATCAAAGCGCGACATCGTGCGTGGTTCGACCACGCCATCTTCCACGCGGCCAATATCGGCCAGTGTGATCGGCGCTCCACGATGCGAAGTCACGACGATGCTCTCGAACTCGCGCACTGACTGCACGCGACCGAGGGTACGGATAACCGTCTCACCGGTGTCCTGGGTCATGCGACCGCCAGGAAACTCGACATTCTGCTTCGCCAGGGCTTCGGCCACTTTGCGCATCGGCAGGTTGTAGGCTTTGAGCCGTTCCGGGTCGATCAACACCTGAATCTCACGCTTTTGCCCGCCAATAATGGCAATTGCACCTACGCCGGAGATCGACTCTAGCGGCTCTTTGACCTTCTTTTCGGCAATCTCCGTCAGTTCTTTTAAGCCTTGAAAACCGGACACCGTCAGCGTCAGGATCGGGGTAGCGTCCACGTCGAACTTCTCGACGATGGGCGGGTCGGCGTCATCTGGCAACTTCGCCAGCACCGACCCGACTTTGTCGCGGACCTCCTGTGCAGCGACGGCGAGGTTTTTCTCCAAGTGGAACTGCACGACAATCTGCGAGAGTCCTTCCCGCGTCACCGAGCGCAGCTCATCAATCCCGCTGACGGTATTGATGACCTCTTCAATAGGTTTGGTGACCTGGGCTTCCATCTCTTCCGGCCCGGCACCGGGGAGCGTGGTGGTCACTGTCACCACCGGCATCTCCACTTTGGGAAACAGATCGAGTGTCAAGCTTTCATAAGAAAACCACCCGGCGACGACTAAACTGCCCACCAGCATGGTGGCGAACACCGGACGACGAACACAGACATCAGCGAGAATCATTGGACCTCCGCTCCCTGGAGTTGCACTTTCATACCGTCAGCGAGCCGATCTACCGAAGACACGACGATCTGCTCGTTCTCGGCCAGCCCTTCCGCGATTTCGACGCTGTCACCTTCTTCGATTCCCGACTTGACCTGACGCGAAGTCACGATGTTGTCTTTCACTATGAAGATGCGCTCCACACCGGCGAAGCGGTATAACCCGGAGCGAGGAATGAACAACACGCTCTCCTCACCCATGACGCCGGTGACGTGGGCAAAATAGCCTGGACGCAGTTTGCCTTCAGGGTTGGGAATCTCGGCTTCGACCAGCAAACTGCGGGTGGCATGGTCCACGCCAGCAGAGATACGTGTCAAGGTGCCGTTAAACTTTTCTCCAGGTAAGGCATCGACTTCGATGTGCATAGTCAAGCCGATCTTCGCCAGCGCGGCGTAGCGTTCCGGCACCGGCACGCGCAGTTTGAGTGGGTCCACAACCACAACTTCAAAAAGCTTGGACGAGGCCGCGAGATGCTCGCCAGGATTGACGAAACGCTGCTGGATAAACCCATCGACCGGCGACACCACGCGCGTGTCACGCAGCCGCTTCTGTATCAGAGCGAGGCTTTTCTCGGCGGAGCGTACTCCGGCCTCAGCCACCTTGTAATCGGCCTCGGCAGCATCGCGTCGTTGCGGTGGAATAATCTGCTCGGCGAACAATTGCTGGGCGCGTTCGTGTTCACCTTGAGCACGAATGTGGGTCGCCTGCGCCTGCTTCACCACACTCTCAGCAGCATCGACTTGTAGTTCCAACTCTTCGCGCTCCATCTCAGCCAGCACCTGACCGGCTTTCACCTTATCGCCGAAATCGACGAGCACCTTGTCCGCATAGCCAGCGAGCTTATTGGCAAGAATCACGCTCTGCTTGGCAAAGAGTGCGCCTTGTCCTTGCGCCGTGCGCTGGACAGTGCGACGCACTGGCACAGCCGCGCGGACAGCAAGCGGCGGCGGTTCTGCCAAAGTTATGGCTTCTTGGGACTTGGCGGCCTCGGAGTGGGCAGAATCGCATCCGGTGAGCGAGAGGCAACTCATCATCACAGCGAGGCTGGCGAGGCCGCGCCGGACACATTGACGAGAGGCAAAGATCGAAAATGGCTGACAGGCAATCACAATATGGACTCCTTGCGAGGGAAAGATGACAGCGAGCAAGATTACAGAGTTGGCGGCTGAGGGTTCAGCACTCCGTGGAAAAAGAGATCAAGGAGGATCGTGGCGTCGGCTTCGGCTGAGCGTGTCGAAAGGCCCAGCGTCCGTTGCTGAAAGCAGCCACGGATCGCCTCGTTCAAGGCAAAAGCCGAGGCATCAACGGGATGCGAACGTAGCGCACCGCTATGCACTCCGCCTTGAATGACCTCTTCGATGAAGCGGATGTGCGCGAGGTAGAGGTCGAGCATATGCACCGCCTCGGGATTATCCGGAGCAGCGGCCAGGAAATGGCGTTCCAGCAACAGTGTTTTGAAGAAATCGCGGTTGTCATCGCCGAGCTGCAAGCTGGTCGCGACCAAGCGCGAGATTTTTTCTAACGGTGTACTGACCTCGGCCACCGCCATCCGGACTTGGCTGGTGAAGGTTTGGATACCTTGCTCGACGGCAGCCCTGAGTAGCTCCTCTTTGGTATGAAAATAGAGGTACACCGTGCCTTTCGCGATGTGAGCCTCCTCAGCCACACGGTCGATGGTAGCACCTTGAAACCCGTGGCGGGCAACCACCCGACAAGCGGCATCGAGAATTTCGCGGACGCGAAACTCGCGCAACACCTCTTCTTTAGTAGTGGCTGAATTTTTAGTCATATGACTGACTATACAGTCAGTCATGATAGGCGGTCAAGTCGTCTAAATACAAAGACGAGGCTTCTGCGAGATGTCATTCCGAAAGGCCCTTCGGCTTCGCTCAGGGTAAACTCCTCGACGAGGAATCTCAAAAGGGCAGAGACGCGGCGAGATTTCTCGCCTCCTCTACGCTTCGGCTGCTCAGAAACAAAATCTGCGACCCGAACCGGTCACTCGTGGCAGCCCGTCATTCCGGGCGAGCAGCGCGAGACCCGGAATCCAGGGGCAAAAACCTGGAGTCCCGCCTGCGCGGGAATGACGGCCAGGGGACGGGTCCCCGTTTCTGCTTCCCTGCTGAGCGCCCTGCGCTCTGGACAACTCGAAATGACAACACCCTGCATTCATACCGTGTCGTGTTCGCGCGGGAAAATCTTGTCGTATAGCCTTCTCAGCCGCTCGATTTCACGGGTGACGGCACGGGTCAGTTCATCCTGGGTGCGGCGCAGCGTGTCGGCCAAGCTGCCGGCGCTATCTTCGAGTCTCTTCATTTCCTCCGACTGTAAGGTGCGGTCGAGCGCGTTTCCCCAGCCTTCGAGCTGACGGCTGAGGTCGCGAATCACTCCCGATGCTGCCAAAAGTTGCCGTTTCAACTCGGCTTCCATCTGCGAATTGACCCCGGAGATAGTGCTGTCTGGCGGTAGAGCTGGGCCGGGTTCGTCGAAGACCACGAGTTGCAGTATCGGACGATCCGCCCCTAGAGGCGTCGCGACAAACGCCGTCGTATGCTCGCGCAAGCGCTCATGTACAGAGGGAGCCAGTGTGACACGCACCTTGGTGCTGGAAATATCTTCTTCTGGAGAAGAGAGGGAGACGACCTGACCAACGTGGTGCGTTCCTTCCTCGACTGCATCGCCAACCTGCAACCCTCTTGTTTGAGGTAGTCTGACTATCCATGTTGGTTCCGTCGTTTGGGTAGCGAAGACATTGAGCAGCCCCAGCACCACGATACCGATAAAGCCAAGGGCGAGCATTTTGAGCAGCATACGACACCTCCGTAACGAATAAGCGTGCAGGAAGAAACACGAGGAGAGAAGGGGAGTTGCCGCGAGCTGCGGTATGAGCAAGAAAGAGCCGTCCGGGCAGGGCGGCTGCGCAGGGCTTAACACTTACCAGATTGTGATGGGTGCCATGGGATCTTCATAAAATTTGATGTTCTTCAGGTCGGGATGCTGCGCCAGACGATGGGTCTTTTTCTTCACTGGCACCAAGTCCGCAATCGGCTCCCCATTCCGACAAATACGCACGAGGCAGCCCGATTGTTCGACTTCATTGAGAAGCGTAGCAAGTTGCAGTTCGGCTTCACTGGCGCTGACTGATATTGTTTTCATGACGACCTCTCCTATCGCGCAATGTAATGGAATCCAACGTCTCAAGAAAGGGACGGAGATTGCGAATTTTGGCCATTTTTAGAAGTCGCATTCAAGGGAGAGACGCCCCACCAGGGCGTCTGCACGTTGTAGAGATGCTCGAAAAAGTGTCGGGGCTTTGGACGGCTCAATTCAGCCTACAGTCCTCTGCTGCTCTGAAGGAAGAACGGAAAAACATGCATACTTTATTTATCGCTAGCGGTACGCTATCTATTATTTTATGAAACCGCAAAAAAATCTGAAACGAGGTGCGCCGCCAAAAGTGGCGGGCGGTCTTTCCAAAGTGCTCTACGTCAGAGCAAGTGACGATCTCCTTGATGCGCTCGATGCTCTTGTAGAAAAAGAGCGTGAGTCGCGGCCAGGCCGCGCCATTTCTCGGGCCGATATTGCCAGGGACCTGTTGTATCAGGCGGTTCGGACGGCAAAGCATTAACTTCTCAATCATGGAGGATAGGGGAATGCCGAAATTTTTTGACGATAGTCTGGCCCGTCGCCTCGAAGAAGTCAGGAGCATCACATCCCCCTTTGATGAGATGCGGAAGCTAGCGCATTTGACACGCTTTGACAGCGAGATAGCCGGGTTGCGCCAAGGAGCGGACCTTCTGGAACGGCTTTCTGGAGGTGCAGCGCTGGAACGCACATTGCGGAAAAATTCTCTTTCTGAGGCGTTGGAGAGAATGGACAGTCAAACCCGCGCGTTGCGGACAAAATTGGCTGACCTTCTACCTCCCCGGATTGCTGAACTCAACGCGGCCTTCTCCCACACCTTGGAAGAGATAAAACTGCCGAAGGGATTCATCGACGACCCGCTAAGAGGACTGAACCTCTATAGCGCCTCTCGGGAAATTCAAGGAATACTCACCGCGACGCAGATTGATACTGGCGTACTCGGCGTTTCGTCTTTGCTAGACCGGTATGTCGATACCTTACAGGACCTCCACGGACGAATCGCCGGTCTTTATCAGAATCCTCTCGCCAGTGTCCTTGATAAAAGTCTCCAGGAAAGCATTTTCCCGTCGCTTGCGGCGTTGAGAGACGGGATCATCAGTCCTGCGTCGGGGTTGATGATGGCTGACCTGCTTGAACGGCAGGGAATATTTACCTGGGAAGGGCCGGATAAAAGAACTCCGGTTGTTGGTTCCGCCGTTTTCTTCGCCGCGTCGCCTTCGCTTCAGTCGCTTCCCCCATCGTCACGGAAACTGCTCATCGAGTGTCACATCGACTGCTCGATTTGTGGAGACCCCATGATCGCGGAAGGGGAAGAGTGGTATTGGGAATCCCAGAGAAAACTACGAGTTTTCATCAGAATCGTCCCGATTTGTTCGGCTTGCGCGAGACGGGCAAAAGAATCGCCGGATTACTGGGATGACCACCTGACGCATCTCAAAGGAAAAGCTCGTCCGCAGCTCCATCTAATCCGGGGGAAAGGTAATGGAGGGACGGGGCCGAAGAGTCGTAGTCATCTTCGGCTGGTGAAACCGGAAGAGAATGACTAGGGCGAGAAAAGTTTCCGCAGGCTTTCTGACGGATAACGAGGATAACAGAGACAGGTTTTCACTAACGCCGAGACCCTGAGAGGCTGTTTTTCGGGAAACATTTATCCAGAGACGCGATGCACAACGACGAGACAGAAGCGAGAGAACGCTACACCCGGTTTGCCCACTACGTCGAGAACCTTCTACAAGTCTCCCCTAAACCTATCAGTCTTGTCTCCCTGAGTCGTCCAGAGCGCGGGGCGCTCAATGTCAAGGAAGAAACAAGGAGCGTCTCCCAGGCCGTCCCTCCCGCCCTTCGACTTCGCTCAGGACAGGCTCCGGCGGGAATCTAGTTTTCCTCTCCTGGATTCCGGGTCGCAGCCTGCGGCCTTGCCCGGAATGACGGGGTGCCGCGAGTATCCAGTCCAGGTCGAAGGTTTTGTTTCTGAGCAGCGGAGCGAAAGGTCTCACAGCGAGATTCTTTGCCGTTTTCACGACTCAGAATGCCAGTCGTGAGAGGTTTGGGAGTAGATTGTGGGCTTCGCCCGTTTGAGGTGCATTAAATCTTGGTCCGTCGTTGTTCATGAGACTGACTGAAGTTTCCGAACCATAGCACCAGCCAATAGCCCAACCTGCGTGTCTCTGCTATGGGACGAACACGAAAGGGACTTGTATGAAGTTTGGTTATTTTACACTGACTGATAACCCCCCGGCGTACGGTGCGCAGCGCCGCGACCCTAATCAGTTTCTCCTCGAAGTGCTGGAGGAATGTCAGGTCGCTGAGGAGTTGGGCTACTATTCGGCTTGGGTGCCGGAACATCATTTCGGCTTGTTTGGCTGCTTGCCGTCGCCGGCAGTGTTTCTTGCTCATGTCGCGGCACGCACGAAACGCATTCAATTGGCACCAGCTACCGTGCTCCTGCCCTGTAATCACCCGCTCCGTGTGGCCGAAGATTTTGCCCTGCTCGATTTGCTCAGCAATGGACGCGCAGTGTTTTCCGCCGGGCGCGGCTATGACAAGCGCGAATACGATGCCTTCGAGATTCCTTTCGCTGAGAGTCGAGACCGATTTACCGAAGGCTTGGATATCCTCCGCATCGCGTGGACACAGGAGGAATTCACCTACCAAGGGCGCTTCTATTCGTTCCCCGAGCCGGTCACGTGTGTGCCACGTCCCGTGCAACAGCCACATCCTCCTATTTACGTGGCGTGCTTCAGCCGCCCGACCGTCGAGATGGCAGCCGAACAAGGCTACCACACGTTGTTCGCACCGTTTGCTGCGGCGATGATGTTTGGCAGTGTGGCTGCTGCCGTGCAGACGTATAAGGAACTCGCCGCCAGTCATGGGCACAACGACGCTCGCGCCAAGTGCTCGTATTTCGTCAATGTGGTGGACTCGAAAGCCGAGGAGCTGGCGACGAAAGAACGGCTGCGGCTGTATCTGCATTCCATTTTGCCAGCGTTTCCTGATGATCGGGCGACCGCGCCGCCACATATCGCCTATTTCGCTGATATCGTCGAACGCCTACAGAAAATGAAAGCCGAGGATTTCGGCGAACGCAGCGTGGTGACTGGCGATGTGGAGACGTGCATCGCCACCCTTAAAAAATGCGAGGCCGCAGGAATCGAAGAGGTGATTCTCTATTTCAACTTCGGTCATCTCAGCCATCAGGAGACGCTGAAGTCGATGGAGCGCTTTGCGCGGGACGTGATGCCGCACTTTGCGTAATGGCCTTGCCGAAGAGCAGAAGAGCAGCGGCATGAATGCAAGAATGGCGGCCGCTGCCAGGAGCGTCTCTCCCGGTTTGACGCTGCCGCCCATCTGCGCCAAGATGACGCCATTATGGATACCAAACTGGAAGCCTTACTGAATCAACTCCTCGAAGCCGAGCGTGCCGGGCATGAGGTGCTTGAGGTGATGGCACGGGAGACCGCCAACCCGGAGATCAAAGCTCTCTTCACGAACTTTACCGAGATCGAAGTTGGCGATGTCAGCGTGCTCGAAGGACTCATTCGTTTGCACGGCGGCACGCCTTCGCTGCAGACCGGCGATTTCGTCGAGAAAGTCTTACGCTTACCGAGTTTCCAAGAGCAAATTGAACTGCTCTCGCACGGGCAAGCCTGGGTGGCGAGAAAAGTCGAGCAAGTGCTCGCCTTGAGTCCGCCACCGGAAGTCGCTGCCTTTCTGAAAGAGATGGCAAACCGCCACCGCCACAATATGGAATGGACGCGGGCTGAAGCTATCAAAACGTTCAACGAGTAATGGGGCGTTGCCCTTCAGCTTTTCCTCTCTCGCATGGCTCGTGTTCTTGCGCTTCTTTGCCTCACGCTCGCGTTGATCGAGATCGGTGGGCTGGCATGGCTCGTCCGGCTTGATGTCGCCACGCAGCAGTGGTTGCTCGCTCAGCGCTCCTGTGCGCTCGACTATGCCATGTTCGTCTTGCAGGATCGTGCTTTTACTGCGTTGCTCGTGCTCGGAGGAGTCGCACTCTTCTGGCTCTGTCGTGGCCGGCGGTGGCGAGAAGCCGGCCATCTTGTCCTCGTCGTGCTCGTTGGTAGTTTTCTTTGCGAACTGCTCAAGACTGGTATCGAGCGGGTGCGCCCCAGTGCCTTGCCCACATTGACCACTGGAAACAGTTTTCCCAGTGGACATGTCACGACCGCATGCCTTATTGCTGGAGCCATAGGCTTCGCGCTGTGGCACGCACGTCGTTCGGCGTTCAGCCGTGTTGCCGTCTGCGGGTTGCTGAGCCTCTTGGTCGGAATCGTGAGCTGGCAACGGCTCTATTTCGGGCATCATTGGCTGACCGATATCGTCGGGAGCCTGCTCTTATCGGGCGCGTGGCTGAGCTTTGCGTTGTCGCACGCGCGATGGTTTGCTGTGACTCGTCCGGCTCTTTGCGTCGCGGCCGCTCTGCTCACCAGCTATCTCGCGTTATATTACTATCCCGGGCTGCGCGTTGCGCTTCCTACTGCCCATCTCCTCGATGCGGCACCTGTGTTTGCTGTGACCTTTGGCCCGCAGAAACAGCACAGTCTCTTTCAGGAAGGATGGGGAGCTGACGCACAGGAAGGGGTTGGAGCAGTCACCTGGATTGCGCGGGAGGAGGCAGGTCTTGAAGTGTTCTTGCCACATGTAGGAACCTATCGTCTCGACCTGACGCTGCGGCCGCTTCTTCCCGCACCTGCCTTTGCCTGTTTTCCGCTCGACGTGACGCTCAACCACAACCACCTTGCTTCGTTACTGCTCTATCGTGGCTGGCGTCAGTACACGCTGTCTCTCGATGCGCAGTGGGTTACGGCGGGGAAAAATACGCTCGCGTTTCGTGTGGGCGAAGCATTCCCCGAGGCTGCCGATGCACGGACTATCGCATTTCATCAGCTTCGTTTCTCGACGGTCTCTCAGTAGCCGTATGGCCAGTTTTCCCACGTGTGCGGCCAGTGCTGTTCTTTTCCTCACAAAGAAGCACGGCACTTTTCCTGCTACATGTTTTCTCTTAGTCTTCTCGCTTTCTTGTTAAACAATGGGAGTAACGCAGCCTATGACGAATCTGGGAACGGTGATGGTGGCGGATGACGAAGCCTTGGCGCGGCATAGTCTCGCCGAAGCCCTGCAAGATGAGGGCTACCTCGTCTATGAGGCGGCGGATGGTAACGTAGCCTTGCAGGTCTTGGAAGAACGAGAGATCGACGTAGTTTTGTCCGACCTGAAAATGCCGGGGCTCGACGGTCTCGCTATTTTGCAAAAGGTCCGTGAACTGTACCCACAAACCATGGTCCTCCTGATGACGGCCTACGCTTCCGTAGAAACTGTCATTGATGCCCTACGGTTAGGTGCGCAGGATTACTTACTGAAACCGCTCTTGCTTGATGACGTCATGAATAAAGTGCGCCGCTTGTTGGAACACAAGCAGCAAGCCTGGGAAGTGCAGCTGCTTCGCCGCGAGCTTGCGCGGCGCTTAAGCCCCGATGGCCTGATCGGCAACAGTCCGGCGATGCAAGAAATCCTCACGCTCATTGCCAAAGTAGCGCCGACCAATGCCACGGTGCTGATTGCTGGAGAAAGTGGCGTGGGGAAGGAGGTAGTTGCTCGTGCGTTGCATGCGCAGAGTGTGCAGAAAGAGCGCGTCTTTCTGCCGGTCAACTGTAGCGCGATTCCAGAAACGCTTCTGGAAAGCCAGCTTTTCGGTTATGTGAAAGGTGCATTCACCGGCGCTATGGGCAATCAAGACGGCTTATTCCAACGCGCCCGTGGCGGCACCATGTTTCTTGACGAGATTGGTGAACTCCCGCTGACGCTTCAGCCCAAGCTGCTACGGGCGATCGAGGAAAAAGAGGTGTTGCCGGTCGGAGCCACCATCCCCGTGAAAACTGACATCCGGCTCTTGGCCGCGACCAACCGCGACCTCAAGAAAGAAGTAGAAGAAGGGCGATTTCGTGAGGACCTGTACTATCGCCTCAACGTCATTCAATTGACGATTCCGCCGCTGCGGGAACGTCGGGAAGATCTTCCGCTCCTCGTCGATTACCTCGTGCGCCGCCACAATCGTGAGATGAACAAATCGTATAAAGGTCTGGAAAATGCGGCGATGAAGATGGTGTTAGCACTGCCGTGGAAAGGCAACATCCGCGAATTAGACAATGTCCTCGAACGCGCCATGATTCTTGGTAATGGCGAATGGATTACGCTGGCTGACTTGCCGCGCACGGAGGCACAAGCGGCGGTGGATGTCCGCCTCCTTGGCGACAACCTCAAGGAGGCGCTACAAGCTTATGAAAAGAACCATGTTGAAGCCGTCCTCAAGAAATGCACCGGTGATAAGAAAAACGCGGCGGAGGCCCTCGGCGTCAGTCTTTCTTCGCTGTATCGTAAGCTTGAAGAACTTGGTGTTCAAACGGACAAGAAAGGGCAAATATGAAATCGTCCAATAGCGAAACGAAGACACTCACTGACGTGGCAATGCCAACGCACGCACCCGATGCCGCCGGTGCGCTTCCGTGGCGGCGGCTGCTCGTCCCGGTAGACTTTTCTGTATCGTCGGATGCTGCGCTGCGCTATGCCGTGCAGCTTGCGCAGGCAAATGGAGCGACGCTACATGTCTGTCACGCGATCCCGTATCCGCATATGTTGGATGCCTTGTTCGAGCGCGGCTTAACGCCTGAGGAAACCCTGCTGCGCATTCGCCGCAAAGGGCGTCTTCATGTACAGCAACTCCTCGCCTCTACTGGCTTCACCGGTACCGTGCGCTTCCATTTTCAAGAGGGGGACTCGGGAGGTACGATCCTCGCCTGGGCAGACAAGCTCAAGCCGGATCTCATTGTGATGGGGACGCACGGGCACCGTGGTGCAGCACATTTTTTCCTTGGCAGTGTGGCTGAATCTGTGGTGAGGCAAGCGCCGTGCCCCGTGCTGACATTGCGGGCGGCACCAACAGAGAAAAAAAAGTAGGGCATTGCGCTGCTCCTGCAGCAAACCTCTAGAGCCGCTCCGCATCACCTTATCTGGAACCCTCACCCTGTCCCTCTCCCTGCCAGAGAGGGCGGGACGAGCGCAACGAGGACGGGTGAGGGTAAACGCAATCGCACACTTCTCTAAGCGGCAGCTTGCAGTGACCGCGCGACTAGTACTGGACAGGTCGCATGACGAACAACACGCTCGGCCACACTTCCCAAGAACACGTGGGCCAGTCCCGTGCGTCCATGCGAACCCATCACGATCAGATCAGCGCGGCACTCGTTGGCAGCCGCACAAATCTCGTGCACAGCCTCACCCATGACCACTTTGGTTTCGACCGTGACTGTGCTCACACCCTTTTTGGCGGCGGCTGCCTTGAGCTGTTTCTCCGCTTCAGCGAGACCATCTTGTTCCATGCGCGCGAGATCGACAGCGTACATGGTCTCGGGGTAGACGAGCGAGGACAACATCGGGGTGGCGTGGAAGAGTACGACCTTGGCGTTCCAGCGTACCGCCAGCTCTAGCGCCCAGGTGTAGGCATATTCGGCGTGTGCGGAAAAATCGGTTGGCACAAGAATTATGGAAATGTTCATAGTGCATCCTCCTGATGGTTCAGTGAGCAAAGCAGGTGCCAGCAGATTGGCTGCTTACTCCTGACGAAATTGCCAGAGTTGCGAATTGCGGGACGGTTTTTCTTGTTTGTAAGAAAAAGTTTACGTTTTCTTGTCTCTCCTCAGCCGCTTCTCAGGGCGTGGTTCTTGCTCGTTTCTTAAGGGAATTGTCCAATACGAGCAATGGAGGAAATCATGGCCAATCTCGTTTCGCCTGCGACGTTAGATGCTTTACTACCCGCCGAGATGGCCAAACGTGCCGAGGAAGTTGGGGTGCGGAAGTGCGGCCTGCCGTTCTGGCCCCTGCTGACACTGGCGGTCTTGGCTGGGGCGTTCATCGCGCTCGGCGCACTGTTTTCGACGACCGTGAGTGCCGGCACAGCTGGCGTGCTGCCCTTTGGTGTTGCCCGGCTATTGGCCGGTGTAGTTTTTTGCCTGGGGCTGATCTTGGTGATTCTTGGCGGGGCCGAGTTGTTCACCGGCAACGCCTTGATCAGCATGGCGTGGGCAAGCAGGCGAGTCACCTCTCAGCAACTCCTCCGCAACTGGGGCATTGTGTATCTGGGCAACCTACTCGGCGCGGTAATGACGGCGCTACTCGTCTACATCTCCGCGCAGTACACTTTTGGGAATGGCGCAGTTGGTCTCGTTGCGTTAGAGATTGCGCGAGCCAAAACCTCGCTTGGATTTTTGCAAGCGATCAGTCTCGGTCTTCTTTGCAACGCGCTCGTGTGTTTGGCGGTGTGGCTCTGTATCGGCGCGCACAGCACGACGGATAAAATCTTGGCGATCCTCTTCCCTATCAGCGCCTTCGTCACGGTAGGATTCGAGCACAGTGTCGCCAACATGTATTTCATCCCGCTCGGGCTGTTCATCACGACTGACGCCGCGTTTCTTGCGCACATCGGGAAGAGTGTGCTGGATTACCCGACACTCACGTGGGCAGCCTTCCTCTGGACGAATCTGCTTCCGGTCTCCATCGGCAACGTGATTGGCGGTGTTGGGCTGGTAGGGCTTGTGTATTGGTTTGTCTATCTCCAGCCGGATGCGAACGCGCCTACGACGCGCTGACCGTTGCCGCTCCCGCGTGGCGAAAGAACGTCACCAAAATTGCGATCTCAGGGTCAGCTTGGACGCTGTGGATGACATGTGCATCCACCGGCACGACGACCCCGGGCGTGAGTGGATACTCGCGCCCGGCCACTCGTAAGGTTCCACTGCCGAGGAAGGCGTGAATGGTGATAGGAAATTTCGTGGAGTGATCGTCCAAAAGTGCGCCAGCCCGCAGACGAATCACAACGAGCTTACGCCACGTGTCCTCCCACACAGGTGTGACCTCACGCATTTTCCCTTCGCCTATGGTTGTGGGAAGGCTGCTCGCTTCGTGCATCATGTGACTCCCTTCACTCGATCATCTTTCCTGTACCTGTGTTTATTAGTGTACTTCAACCTGCACCTTTTTACTCTCGGTTTGCTGCGGTGTGGGCATAGTAATCTCCAGCACGCCATTTTTATAGCTGGCTTTGACTTGATCGGCATTCACACCTTCTGGCAAAGGGATAGTGCGAGAAAATTTGCCGTACTCGACCTCTCGGTAGAAATAGTCTTTCTCTTCTTTTTTCTCTTCGTGTTTGCGCTCGCCTTCGACGGTTAGGCGATCACCGGCAATCGAGATCGAAATCTCCTTCGGGTCGATACCCGGCAAGTCGGCTTTCACGATGAGATTGCCATTCTCCGTGCGGCTCTCAATCGCCGGCGACCAAGGTTCGCCGCCCCAGAACGAACGGTTTTCCTCCCGATGGCCGAAGAAACGCCCGGAGAGACGCTCGAACATCTCTTCCATATTCCGTTGCAACTTCTCCAGCTCCTGACGTGGTTTCCACGGTGTAAGTGCTCCCATATGGCACCTCCTTAGCTTGTTTCTGGAGGGAGCATTCAGCAAGGCGCTTGCCAAAGAGAGGCGAGCGAAATTTCTGTATTTTTGCCAAGATTACAGGTTGCGACTGGGTAGTGTTTTTCATTCTCGCGATTTTTGTCTTCTTTCCTTCTCAGGCTTGCGAACCTTCCGGGTTTTTCGGCAGTGGTGATGAAACGAGAGGCGCACTGTCCTTTGGCATCGCCTTTGCGCACAGACGAGACTGAGAAGATGCTATCGTCCTGCACCGGCAGAGGCACGGACAAGAGAGGAAGCCTATGACAGTCGAGCGCGTGCTTATCATGGGAGCGGCGGGAAGAGATTTCCATGTCTTTAATACATACTTTCGAGACAACCTCGCGTATGAGGTTGTAGGGTTCACGGCGGCGCAGATTCCTGGGATTGCCGACCGGTCGTATCCTGCGGCGTTGAGTGGCGTTCGTTATCCACGAGGACTCCCTATCTATCCTGAAGGGCAACTCGAGACCTTGCTTCGCCACGAGCATATTGACCAAGTCGTGTTCGCCTATAGCGATGTGACGCATTTGACGGTCATGCACGCGGCTTCTCGGGTATTAGCCTGTGGTGCGGATTTTCGCTTGCTTGGACCGGAGCACAGCATGCTTGCCGCGACGAAGCCGGTGGTGTCCGTGTGTGCTGTGCGGACTGGGTGTGGAAAGGGCATGGTGGTGCGTCGTTTAGTCTCACTCCTCCGGGTACGGGGGCTTCGTCCGGTGGTAGTCCGGCATCCTATGCCCTACGGCGATCTGGCCCGACAGGCGGTCCAGCGCTTCGCTCGCCTAGAGGATTGTGATCGACACGAATGCACAATCGAAGAGCGGGAGGAATACGAACAGCATATTCGCTCTGGTGTCGTCGTCTATGCTGGCGTCGATTACCAGCGCGTTTTACGCGCGGCGGAAAACGAGGCGGATATCATCCTTTGGGACGGCGGCAATAATGACTGGCCATTCTTCCGTTCCGATCTGGAAATTGTCGTGCTTGATCCGCACCGCGCTGGGCATGAACTGCTCTACCATCCTGGCGAAACCAATCTGCGCCGCGCCCAGGTGCTGCTGCTCAATAAGATGGACTCGGCACCTCTGGCCGGGGTGTCTCGCGTTCTGGAGAACATCGCCCGATTCAACCTCGCAGCTCCTGTGATTCAAGCACGGTCGGCAATCGTGGCGGAGCCGCCAGAACTGATCAAGGGCAAACGAGTGTTGGTGATTGAAGATGGGCCAACGCTCACCCACGGAGAGATGAGTCACGGAGCTGGAGTCGTTGCCGCGCAGCGTTATGGTGCTGCTGAGATTGTTGATCCGCGCCCTTACGCACGAGGCAGTCTTATTGAGACATTTGCTCAGTGTCCGTGGATTGGCTGTGCCTTGCCGGCCATGGGATACTCCTCTGCCCAGCTCGCGGACCTTGCTGCCACCATAGCCGCCATTCCCTGTGACTCCGTTGTGATAGCGACGCCAGTCGATTTAACTCGTCTTATGACTTTTGCGGTATCCGTGTGTCGGGTGAGGTATGAATTAGAAGAGATTGGGCACCCGAACCTTGCTCAAGTCATGACGCGGTTCCTTGATGAGCGGGCGCAATCATGAAGCCCTCACATGAACGGATCGTTATTGCTCTAGGAGGAAACGCCTTACTACGCAAAGGTGATCGCGGGACTGCGGCTGAGCAGGCCGAGCGGAGTCTCTCAGCGGTGACGGCAATTGCTCCGTTGCTGGTTCCCGAGCGGCAAGTGGTGATTACTCACGGCAACGGGCCGGTGGTGGGACAGATCTTGCTGCGTCAGCAGCTTGCGCAAGCGAGTGTGCCGCCCATGCCGTTAGATGTTTGCGGTGCCGAATCACAAGGCACTATCGGCTATCTGCTTGAATGCGCACTGAGGCAAGTGTTGTTGCAACAGGGGCGGCAGTGTTCAGTGGCGACGCTTTTCACCTTGGTCGAAGTCGATCCACAAGACCCGGCGTTTGCACACCCCACAAAGCCCATCGGACCATTTCTTTCCGAAGAAGAAGCGCACGAGCTTGGCCGTTCAGTTGCCGTGGCGCGGGATGCCGACCGGGGCTGGCGTCGCGTGGTGGCGTCGCCCGCTCCACGATATATTCTCGCAAGCGCGGCTATCGACGCTCTGCTCGGAGCCGGGATTGTGGTGATCGCCTTGGGCGGTGGTGGTGTACCGATAATGCGAGATCCCGAGCAACGACTCAGCGGTGTCGAAGCCGTGGTAGACAAGGATCTTTCTTCGAGTCTTCTTGCCCGTGAGATCGCTGCCGATAGTCTCGTGATGCTGACGGATATCGACCACGTCTATCTCGATTTCTTGAGTCCGCAGCGACGGGCACTGCGGCGGGTGACTGCCGCTGATGCCTGGAGGCATCTCCAACAAGGAGAGTTTTTGCCGGGCAGCATGGCTCCGAAGATCGAAGCCGGCATCGACTTTCTACGAGGCGGCGGTCGTCGGGTGTTGATCGGTCTTCCTGAAGAGCTGCACCTTTTGCTTCGAGGGGAAGCCGGAACCGTGATGGTGCCATAAGTTTGTACGGGCGGTACACGTTGGGGTCTTTCAACACGGCATCTTCGACGCACCATGCCTCCAGCTTCGCGTGTTTTACCTCGAAGGTGCCGGAGCTGTCCTTGAAGAAAACGGTAATGATCTACTGTGCCGCTGGCAGCACGACCCGGAACGTTGTCCCGTGCCCGGGCGTGCTGGTGTAGCTCAAGGTTCCCCCGTGCGCGTGTACGAGTTGTTGCGCGACCGCCAATCCTAAGCCCGTCCCTTGGGTTTTGGTGGTGACGAATGGCTCAAACACGTTCATTCCAACGGGAATGCCGATGCCGGTATCGGCGACATTAATGCTGACCTGGGTGCCGTCACAGCCCGCGCTTAGCGTGAGGACGCCACCTGTCGGCATCGCTTCAACGGCATTCTTGCACAGATTCAGGAGCACTTGCTTGAGCTTTTCAGTGTCGCCGAGCACAAGCGGGATGTGTGAGGCTTGCGGGTGCCGTACGCTCACGCCTAGCGCGGCATAATGTGGTGACTCTTGCGTTACGATCTCTTGAAGGAGGGCGGAGACGTCGAGCGGTTGCAGGTCTACCGTTTGTCGCCGCGACAGTCCGCGAAACTCGTCGAGCAGGTTGGAGAGATGAGTAATCTGGCACTGTAGTCCATGCAGAGAATCATAGATTTTCTCGTCGAGGAGGGCGCGATGTTTCGCTAAGCGACGCTCTAAAAGCTGTGTGGCAATGGCCATGCTGTTGAGAGGATTGCCGATCTCATGAGCAAGTTTCGCCGAGGTCATGCCGATGGTCGCCATGCGTTCGCGATCGACTAAGCGTTCTTGCAGCCGGACTTTCTCGGAGATATCGCGAATGAACGCGGCATAACGTTCTTCGCTATCCGTGCTAATTTCCGTGACCGACAGCTCCATAGGAAAGGACTCGCCGCTCTTGCGCCGCGCTGTGACCGTGCGGATACGACCAATGGCGCGGGCTTCGCCAGTGTGTTCATAGTGGGCGATGTAGTCATCATGTTCTGCCGCGTAGGGTGCAGGCATGAGCACGTTGACTTTCTGGCCTTGCACTTCGGCTTTGCTATAGCCGAACATACGTTCCGCCGCCGGGTTGAAGCGCACGATTCGTCCCTGGCGATCCATCGATACCACGGCGTCTTGTGTGGCATTGATGAGGGCATCCGTCCAGTCTGTTGTGCCCGTGCGCGATGTGCGGGTGGAATGCGGTCGGGGTTTGCGTTGAGCCATGTGCGAGGTCGTACAAATAGCGGAAGTCTCGCTATCGCTATAGCGTTCTTGTTTGCGTGTGTTCCGCATATAGCAACATCCTCTCTGTGCGGCAAGTTGTTGTCTTAGGGCCGATGGAACTGGTGGTCCACACAAGAATCGCCTCTCTCTGGCATTTTTTCGTCAGGTATGAGACGTTGCCCGGCATGGTCGATACCCCAGAGAACAACCTCAGTACCTTGGGGCAAGGGAGAGTGTGGTTTCCTCCGGTGCTCTATGTCGCGTCGCTTAGCATTTTTATTTTGGATTGCTGCCTGTTGCCGGGAAGTAGTGCAAGTGTTTTGTACGCCATTCCCCTCGTGTTAGCGGTCGGGAGACTGCCCCGTCGGCACCTCTTCTTGCTGATGTGTACGATTGGTGGACTCGTGTCCCTGGCCTTTGTTGTGTGGGCAGTAGTGGATTTTTCCTGGCTGCTGCTAGCCAATCGCCTGCTTATAGTTGCTGCCTTGGGGGCTGTGGTTGTGGTGGTGATGCAACGTCAGCGATCCTATGAAGCTCTGCAACAATCCGAGGAGCGCTATCGCGACTTGGTCGAGAATATCAACGACATCATTTTCCGCATCGATGCCGAAGGGCGGATTCTCTATGTCAGCCCCCCCGTTGAAATTGTCGCAGGCTATACTCCAGAGGAGCTGCACGGGCACCCCTTCACGGACCTCGTCTACCCCGAGGATCTTTCCGCCATTTTGGGGAGTTTCCAGCGGATTCTTGCCGGGCAGCCTGAGCCAGTGGAAAGCCGCTTTGTGATTAAGTCCGGAGAAATACGCTGGGGCCGCACGTTTGCGCGCCTGATTGTACAAGGTGACATGCCGGTGGGGATGCAAGGTGTCATTTCGGACATTACTGAGCGGAAACTTGCGGAGGTGGAGATGCTGCGCGCACGCGAAGCCGCCGAGGAAATGGAGCGAGTCAAAAGTGACTTTCTGGCTTCGGTGTCGCATGAGCTACGTACACCGCTCAACGTTCTTATGGGCTACGCTGCGATGCTACTTGACGGAGCCTTCGGGACCCTGACGAGTGCCCAGCGCGACCCCCTCCAGCGGATCGACAAACATGCGCAGTGGTTGTTCGATTTGGTGACGCAGGTGTTGACGCTTGGGCAGATCGAAGAGCGTCGGCTGGTGGCCCACCCAGTCATGCTCCAGTTGCCGGATTTTTTTCATGAGATTGCGGTGGAGACCCGCGACCTGCAAGCACGGGCGGACCTTTAATTTGTGTGGCATATCGCTCCGGATCTTCCCGCCGTGTACACCGATCCCGGTAAGCTCAAAGTGGTGATGATGAACTTGGTGAACAATGCCATCAAATTTACCCCGCAGGGCCGTGTGACGGTTCGAGGACAGCCGTGTAACGGCGGAGTTGAGATCAGTGTCACGGACACCGGCGTTGGCATCGCCCCCGAATCACAGACGGTCATTTTCGAGGCGTTTCGTCAGGGAGACAGCTTGCCGGAGCTGCGAGTGGGCGGGGTTGGGATCGGTTTGCATCTTGCCAAACGACTGGTCGAATTCCTCGGTGGGACGATCTCCGTTGAGAGTGAAGTCGGGCGTGGCGCGACATTCCGCGTGTGGTTGCCTCTGGGCAAATCGTGAGCCCCGGACGCAGGTCGCTGGGATACTCTCCGGTGTGTCCTACTGCTGGCGGTGAGCCTGGCGTACACGGGTGCGAGCTGTGGGTCGAGGGTGGCGGGTTGGTCCTATCAATCGGACGACGTTCCGTCCAACGGTGCCCTACCCCTGGGTAAGGCATTTCTGCTAGATACAGCACACTAGGGGAAAGGGAGGGGTTATGGAGCGTATCTACCTCGTTATTCTGCATCGCCCTAAGCTGACGTTGCTGCTTCTGGCCTTGGTGACGGCGTTCTTCGCTTATCACGCACGTTTCATTCAAGTCGACAGCTCGATTGAGAGTTTGCTGCCACAGAACGATCCAGAAAAACAATACTACAACGATGTGCGGAGGCTCTTTGGTAGCGAAGACGTTGCCGTGGTTGGGTTGATTACTGACAACATCTACACCCCTCAGACGTTGCAGAAGATCAAACGTCTCACTGAAGAGTTCAAGAAGATTCCCGAGGTAAAAAGCGCGTTCAGCCTAACGAATGCGCCAGATATCGTGGCGAAGATCCTCGGCGAACCGCAAGACCTGTTGATTCCCGAACTGCCCACCTCTATGGAAGCCGCCGCGCCGATTAAAGAGCGCGTGATGGCCCAGCCCATCTATCTCAAGAACCTAGTGTCGGCTGACGGTCGTGCTGCCGCCATCAATATCATCTTTCTCGAAAGCATTACCGATAATGAATTTGTCCGCCGTGGTGTGGATGAAAAGATTCAGGCCGTGATCGACGCCGAAAATGGCGGACCGGAACAGATCTACTACACTGGGCTACCGCATTTCAAAGCCGCGTCGGCCAAGGCCATGGTGGCCGACCTGAGTCGCTTATTGCCGCTGGCACTCCTGTTAATCGTGATTGTTTTGGCGGTCTGTGTCCGTTCTGTGCGTGGGGTGGTGTTGCCGGTGCTCGCGGTATTGATGAGCTTGACCTGGACCATGGGCATCATGGTCTTGTTCGGGAGTCGTTTGAGCCTCGGCACCCTCGCGTTACCGCCGCTGTTGCTGGTGCTGGGCATCGCTTACTCCATGCATGTCATCACCGAGTATTTCGAGTTAGCGCGGCCCGGGCGTAGCGTGGCGGCGGTGCTCGTAGAAACCGGACGAAGCATCAATATGCCGGTACTGATGGCAGCGATGACCACAGTCTTGGGTTTTCTCTCGCTCTTCGCCAACGATATCGTCAGCATCCGTGACATGGGGATTTATTCGGCCATTGGCATCACCATCGCTTTTGTGCTGGCGGTCGTCTTTGTGCCTGCCGCGCTGGCACTACTCCCACTTCCTGCTCGGAAGAGTGAGACCGACGCGCCGGCTCTTACAGCAGCGTTGCGGAGGCTCACTGCTCGGGTTATTCGACATCGCCATGCGATTATTGGAGTGAGTGTGGGGGTGGGACTCCTCTCCTTGTGGCCGATTCCCTCCATTCAAGTGGGTTCGAATTTTCTCTCGATTTTCCGCGAGAGCCATCCTGTCCGTCAGGCCAGCGAGATGATCAACCGCAATCTGGTCGGCAGCATGGCCTTTTACGTGGTGATTGACGGGAAAGAAAACGACATCATGCGCCAGTGGGATACCCTGCAACGCATCAAAGAGCTGCAAGACTACATCAATTCGCTGCCAGGGGTGAACAAGACGGTGTCGCTGGTCGACTACTGTGATCTCTTCGATCAAGGCATGCGTTCGCTTCCGCCCGAAGAAGGAGCGGAGGCCGCGCCGCCGGAGCAACTCAAGAGTTTTTGGGATGAACCGGCCCGACTGAGCGATGTCATGCAGATGATCTTCTTGAATCCGAGCTATGTGACGAATGTCGTTAATCACCCCAACTATTCGCGCTCCAACATCCTCGTGCGCACCTCGTTTACGCGCCCGAGCGAAGTTGCCGACGCCGTCGAGAAAATTCATGCCTTTGCCAAGGAGCATCTGCCGCCGGCAGATTTGGTTGTGCATCCGACCGGCTCGTTGATCTTGAGTTCACGGACGGCAAGCAACTTGATCTCCGGCCAAATACAAAGCTTGGCGCTGACAGCGGCAGTGATTTTCGTCGTCATGACGCTGATGTTTCTTTCTCTCCGGGTCGGGGTGATCGCCATGATCCCCAACATGTTTCCGATCCTCATGTTCTTTGGCTTGATGGGAGCCAGCGGCGCTGTACTCAGCCTGAGCACCAACACCATTGCTTCGATTGTCTTAGGGTTGGCTGTGGACGACACCATCCACATTATGTCGCGCCTCAGTGCTGAAGTGCGGACCACTGCGGATCAAAAAGAAGCCTTGTTGCGCGCCCTGAGCACGGTAGGCAAGCCGACGCTATACTACTCGCTCTTGGTCTTTCTTGGCTTTTTGACTTTTGGCTTATCTTCATTCGTGCCAGTGCAAGAATTCGGCCTACTCTCGGCTGCAACGATCCTGTTTGGTGTGGTTGCTGAAATGGCACTGCTCCCAGCGCTATTAGCGAGCACGCCGGTCATTACTTTGTGGAACGTGCTCTATCTCAAGCTCGGTCGCGATCCACATAAGACGATTCCCTTGTTTGCTGGGTTGCGTCCGTTCCAGGCGAAGATTGTGACGCTGATGGGCGAGTTGCGCTCGTTTCCTAAAGACGAGGCGATCATTCGTCGTGGCGAGCAAGGCAACGAAATGTACGTACTCATTAGCGGTGCGGCAGATGTGTTCATTGCTGCGCCGAGCGGGAGTCGCAAGGTCAATACCTTGGCGCGTGGTGATGTGTTCGGAGAAATGGGGCTCATTCGTCGTCACGAGCGTACAGCGGATGTCATCGCCACCGAGGAGGTCGAAGTGCTGGCGGTGAACGAGCAGTTTCTGGATCGCATCAAGCGACGCTACCCGCGTATCGCCACCGAGATTTTCTTCAATTTGTCGAAGATTCTGAGCGACCGCTTGGAGCAGTCGCAACGCGGGGGAAAATAATTGTCGGCAACGGCCAGTACGGTGGCCAACTGCATGCCATTGTTTCCGTAGGGCGCAGCGTTCTGCTTCTTAGGCTAGTGGCCTGCCATACTGAGGTTGCAGGGTTCAGGTTCGTCATGCCAGCCCTTCGGCAGGCTCAGGATAAACTCCGGCTGGCATCCAGGGAGATGCAGCACTGGCCTCCTGTTCCGCCCCTGGATTCCGGGTCTCCCATTGCTCGCCCGGAATGACGTGCCCATTGTTTACCCCTCATCGCCCTATGGACGAACTCCTGGGCTCACTCCTCTTCGTCTTCTAACTCGTTTTCCAGGGCTTCCTCTTGTTCTTCGAGGCGCATGATGATGGTGCTTAGCGCCGTCTGCACCGAGTCCATCGCCTCGGTGAAATCTTCTTCCGTTGTTACGGCACCGGCGGCAACGCGTTCCTCGCAATCGCGAATGACTTCGCTGACCGCGAATTTGGCTGATTTAATAAGGCCGATCCACTGACCGACAATCGCAAGGGCGTCTTCCATGTTGTCTCCTTCCCGTTCCTGGTCGTAGCTGCTAGACTCAGGCGGTCAAACGTCCGTTGAGAACTGGGCAACCTTACCCTCTCTCGGCGACGTTTTCACTACCCTGACGAAGACAAGGAGGCTGGTATGCGACAAGTGGCAGTGATTGGTGCGGGTATGACCCGCTTTGGCAAGCATATTGATCGCAGCATGAAAGATTTGGCGCGTGAAGCTATCGAAGGCGCACTGCGTTCTGCTGGTGTGGACAAAGAAGCTGTGGAAGCTGCAGCTGTTGGCAATGCCGTGGCTGGCCTTATCACCGGCCAGGAATGTATCCGCGGGCAAGTTGTGCTGCGGGAGATGGGCATCGGTGGCATTCCGGTTATCAATACGGAGAACGCTTGCGCCAGCGCTTCGACGGCGTTTCACTTGGCGTGGCTCTACGTAGCTTCGGGTATGTATGATGTCGTGCTTGCTGTTGGCATGGAGAAGCTCTTTCATGCCGATAAGAAGCGTACCTTCCAAGCGATTGGCAGTGGTATCGATGTGGAAACTGCGGAAGAATTTGCTCGCCAGATGAGCGGCGAGCAGAGCGCTGGAGCTGGCGAGTCGCGCAGTGTGTTCATGGACTATTACGCGAATCTCGCACGACAACATATGGCGCGTTATGGCACGACCCGTGAACAATTTGCACGTATTGCGGCAAAAAATCACACCAACGGCAGCCTCAATCCTCATGCGCAGTTCCAGACTCCACGTACGATGGCCGACGTGTTGGCGACGCCAATGATCGCTGACCCTCTGACGCGCATGATGTGTTCGCCTATCGGTGACGGAGCGGCGGCGGTGCTGGTGACTTCGGCGGAGAAAGCCCGTCAGCTTACCGCGAAGCCAGTGTTTGTTCGTGCCTCCGCCTTGGGATCGAGCCAACGACATAGCGAAGGAGAGGCTGGCATCGTCACCAAAGTGGCGCGTAAAGCGTACGACATGGCGGGGATTGGTCCGCAAGACGTCCAGGTTATCGAAGTTCACGATGCTACGGCACCAGCCGAACTGTTGGTCTACGAAGAATTAGGTCTTTGCGGCGTGGGTGAGGGCGGCAAGCTGGTCGATGATGGCGTGACTGCATTGGGCGGGCGGTTTCCCGTCAATCCTAGTGGCGGACTCTTAGCGAAGGGCCATCCGGTGGGTGCAACTGGAGTGGCGCAAATTGCCGAGATTTTCTGGCAGTTGCGCGGCGAAGCCGGCAAACGTCAGGTGCCGGGTGCGCGTGTGGGTTTGACCGAAAACGGTGGTGGCGTGATCGACGGCGAAAATGCTGCTGCTGCCATCCATATTTTTACGGTGTGATGCTTTTCACGACCGGCGGGGCATCCGGGACAGTTGGTCATTCCCGGCAAGCCTGCCTCGGACTCGATCCGGGGGGCATAGGCCGCGACCCGGAATCCAGGAAAAGAAAACTGGATTCCCGCCGGAGTTTACCCTGATCCTAGCCGAAGGGCGGGAATGACGGTCACCTCCATTGGTGGCATTGGCTGAAGTTTGCTTGCGGATGTTGTGTTGGAGGTGTGATGTCGCCGCTTGTTTCGGCTCTCCTCTTGGGATTGCTCCAAGGATTCACAGAATTTCTCCCGATTAGTAGCTCCGGCCATTTGGTGTTGGCACAGAGCTTCTTGCCCGGATTCTCACAGCCCGGCGTGTTGTTCGATATCACGCTGCATCTGGGCACATTGGTGGCTGTTTGCCTCTATTTCCGGAGCGATTTGTGGTCGCTGTTCTTGTCCTTGTTTTCCGCTCAGAGCCCAGTCGCGCAGGAGAATCGGCGCCTGCTGTGGCTTCTGATCGTCGGCTCGGTACCGACGGCCGTTATCGGTTTGCTTTTCCGCAAACAGTTCGAAGCCATGTTTGATGACCTCCAGAGCGCAGGGATCTGGTTTGTGATTACTGGGCTTCTGTTGTTTGTGACAGATCGTGTCTCGACGCGTGGCCGTGATTTGCGAGCTATGACCTTGTTCGATGCTCTGGTCATCGGGACGGCACAAGGCATTTCCATCATCCCAGCGCTGTCACGATCGGGCTCGACTATCGCTGCCGGTATTTTTCTCGGTTTAGAGCGCCAGGCGTTAGTCCGCTATTCGTTCCTCTTGTCGATTCCCGCGATCGCCGGGGCATTTCTGCTCGAGGTGATTGCGCATCGTCAGGAGGCGTTGGCCGGGTTCGATCCTCTCGTCTACGGCGTCGGTACACTTGCTGCCGGCCTTCTTGGTTACTGGAGCATTGCGGTGTTGTTGCGCATGACCCAGTCGCGTCGCTTATCCGTGTTTGGCTATTATTGTGTTGCGCTTGGCTTGCTGACTCTTGTTTTGACCGCGCGGTGATATCCGTAGGCCAGAAAGAGAAAGGGCCTGTAGGGTAAAGGAGGGGAAACCTACAGGCCCGGGAGCACCGCCTCGTTGGGGAGGACTTGGCGGTGAACTGAAGAAACCTTGTGAGCCGGAATAGTTGCGCTCTCGCGTTTGGTCCGTCTCTTGATGGGACATATAATAGCAATGGAAGCAGGGTCAGGCAATATAATTTGAATTAAAATTCATTATTTTTATGAATTAGCAATGGTAATGGGAGGTGTTTATGGGTGAGTCGATCAAGATCGACTGCAATGTGGAAATTCCTATGCGCGACGGCGTGACGTTGCGTGCTGACGTGTATCGCCCGGATGACGCGAAACCGCACTCGGTCCTCCTCGCTCGTTTGCCCTACAATAAGGACCTCTCGCCGATTTCTTTGTCGTTGCTCAGCCCGATTCGTGCGGCCCGGCGTGGTTACGTGGTCGTGGTGCAAGACACGCGCGGGCGGTTCAAGTCCGACGGGCAATTTTCGCTGTTTGTCGGCGAGGCTGAAGATGGATTCGATACCGTAGCGTGGTGTGCTGCTCAACCGTGGTCCGATGGCAAAGTCGGGATGTATGGGGCCTCCTACTTCGGGGCCACCCAGTGGCTGACGGCTATGGCCGCGCCACCGGCGTTGCAGACTATCATTCCGACAATCACGGCGTCTGACTACTACGAAGGGTGGACGTATCAAGGCGGGGCGTTTCAACAAGGCTTCATCCAATTCTGGACGGCAGGCATGGCGACCGAAACCCTCACCCGTCTCGATGACGCCCCGGCTGACGCGCGGCGCAAACTCTACGGCGCTATTTTTGACATGGGCAAAACGGCAAAGTTTCCTCTTGTGGACTTTCCGCCGGCGAGCGTGCCTGGACTCATGGACCATTACCGCACGTGGTTGCAGCATCCATCGCGTGATGCGTTTTGGGAAAATGTGCGCATCGAGTCGAAGTATGAGCAGATGGAAGTCGCGGCACTCCACATCGGCGGCTGGTACGACATTTTTCTTGAAGGTACCCTGCGGAACTTTGCCGGTATGCGCACACGAGGGAAGAGTGCCCGTGCTCGCCAGCGGCAACGCCTCGTCGTTGGGCCGTGGCTGCACGGACTTTTCAATCGAATCGTCGGAGCCGTTGATTTCGGCCCAGGAGCTTTGCCGGATGCTATTGATCTCGGCGGGTTGCATCTTCAATGGTTCGACTCCTGTTTTGGTGACACTGCCGATACTGGTGCACCTGTCCGTTTGTTCGTGATGGGAGCAAATATCTGGCGTGATGAAAACGAATGGCCGTTGGCGCGTGCAGTCGCCACGCCTTTCTATCTCAATAGTGCGGGACGGGCGAATAGTCGCCGTGGCAATGGTTGCTTGGTGGCACAACCAGTCGCGCAGGAAGCGAGTGACGTGTTTCTCTACGACCCAGAACAGCCGGTGCCGACGTATGGCGGGTGTACGCTGATGCCAGGTGCACAGAGCGCTGGACCGCAAGAGCAACGTGAAGTCGAAGACCGTGAAGACGTGCTGGTGTATACCTCTGAGCCTTTGTCCGAGCCTTTGGAAGTCACTGGTCCGGTCGAAGCCCTGGTATATGCGGCGACGGATGGACGCGACACGGATTTCACTGCAAAACTGGTGGCTGTCGCACCGGATGGGCGAGCGCTGAATCTGTGCGATGGCATCGTGCGGGCGCGTTATCGCAACTCGCTGTCAAATGCTGAACTGCTGGAACCCGGGCGGGTGTATGAGTATCGCATCTTTCTCGGCTCGACGAGTTACGTGTTTGCTCCGGGGTTTCGCCTTCGCCTCCAAGTCTCCAGCAGCAACTTTCCTCGCTTTGACCGCAATCTGAATACTGGAGGGGAGTTAGGCATGGAGAGCGCTGGTCGCGTGGCTGTGCAGCGCGTAATGCATGGCGGTGCGTATACGTCCTGCGTGATCTTGCCTGTGATCCCTCAAGGCGTAACCCGCTAGGGCACGACATAGTTATCGAGCGCGGAACGCAGGGCCGCCTGGTCCTGTGCCGCGCCGAGGTGCGCATGGAGCTGCTGCCAACATCCGGGTGCCGCGAAAGTGCGGACGCCGGACTCTTGGTACATTTCCAACGCACTGGCATCGTCCTCAAAAGCGTAGACAGTACGGCCCTGGGCGAGAGGGAGGATCGTTTGGGTCAATACGTCGCGCTTGATCTCGGCATTGAGGCGGAAGTCACCGTTTGGCCGCATGAACACATGCTCAAACTGAAAGAACTGCCGTAGCCAACGTTCTGTGACTGTACGCAGCGCTTCCGGGCGTCCGGTGCTCACCACAACGAGAGGCTGGCAGCGGTTCAGACGTTCGAGGACGGAGACAGCAGTCTCATGTACCGGGTATTCGGTCGTGCTCAAGTGCTCGATGATCCAATCCCACAATTGAGGGTTGTTGTGTCCCACCAGCTCCGGCGGCGCGAAATCGTGAATCGACGGAGGATAAAAGTGATTCAGCGTGTAATCGACATCCAAGATCAACAACATGCAAAGCGCTTCCTTTTTTTGCGCGAAGGTACGGCATCATAGCATACGGGAAAGGCGGCACAGCGTTCTTCCCGAGACAACGCCGAGCTTACGGGAGTAGCGCAGTTTTCATGATATGAAAGATGACGTTCTGCTCTAGCACGCCACGCACCAAATGGGCACCGGGACCGCTGGCGTAGATGGCCACGTCTTCTCCGCCGTGGGTTTCGAGGAAGAAGGGCGCGATGCTCTCCTGCATGTAGTTCGGGGCGGTGGTGTCGGTGTTGGTGAGGTTTGGTCGCGTATACGGCTCGCTTTTATAGGTCTTCGGGGGATGGGGGAAGGTTTTGCTGCCGTGCGGTTGACTATCCGAAGCTCCGACGTGCCCTGGACCGTTGGCATAGTTTAATGTCGTGTACGGAAGCCCAAACTGATCTTTTGCTGGCTCGGTACTGTCTGGCTCGATCACTTTCCCGAGAATCGGATTGCCGCGTTTGGGATAGCCAGCCATCGTGAGGGTATGGCTATGGTCGGCAGTAACAATAATGAGTGTGTCTCGTGGATTCGTCATTGTGAGTGCCGTGCTGACCGCGCGCGACAACTCGATAGTTTCAGTTAACGCACGATAGGCGTTGCCCATATGGTGGCCGTGGTCGATCCTGCCGCCTTCGACCATGAGGAAGAATCCTTTCTTATTTTTCTTGAGCACGGTCAGCGCAGCGCGGGTCATCTCAGAGAGCGAGGGCTCTCCGCCAGCATCCGAGGCGCGATCTGCTTCGAATTTCATGTGTGAGCGCTCAAACAAGCCGAGCAGGTGGTCAGTGGCTTGCAAGTCTATAGTGTCGAGCTGCGCCTTGCTCCACACATAAGCAGCGCGTGGTTGCTCTAGCCATTTTTTGATAAGGTCTTGATCGTCGAGGCGTACGCCCTTCTCGTCCGGTTCCTCTGGATCAAGAATCCGCGTAGGCAGAAAAAAGCTGCGCCCACCACCGAGGGCGACTTCTAAACCGTTGCCATACTTGAATTCGATGAGCTGGCGAGCAATGTCGGGGAAGTTGGCAGCTTTGGCCGCGTCAGGGAGCTTTCCGTCCCATTCCCAGTCGCGATCCACTGTGTGTGCGTAACAGGCTCCTGGCGTTGCATGCGTCACCGTGGTCGTCGTCACCACACCAGTCGCAAGCCCGCGTTGTTCTGCGAGTTCGAGGATGGTGGGGAGTTCGTTGCCTTTCACCGACGTGTGATCGCCCTTGATACCATTTTGGTTGACCGAGAGAAAACGATCCTTGGTTTTGACGCCGGTGACCATAGCGGTCATGGTGGGTGCGGAGTCTGGTGTCTGCTGATTGGTGCTGTAAGTCTTCGACAAGGCCACATAGGGAAACTTCTCGAAGCTCAGAGCATTGTCCTCGCCGCTTTCTCCTCGCAGTTGGCCTTCGAGAATACGTGCGGCAGTGACGGTGGTGATACCCATGCCATCGCCAACAAAAAGGATAACATTCTTAGCTCGGCTCGCGCCGGGCTTGAGCTGCCGCGCCTCTTGTACGGTGCGTTGACCGGCAGCGTACCATTCTGCGGCAGTGGTCGGACCAGCAGCATGTGCAGAGAGCGCACTGATGAAGAAGGCAATGCAAGTATTGACCGTGAGAATGCTCAGACGCATTCGTGTCATATAACTGGTCATGGCGGGTTCTTTCTCCTATTTGGGTCTGGGCTTGCTCAGTGCCTGCCAGACAGCCTCGCCGAGGCGGCGGCGTTCACTGGAGTCGATTCCCTCGGTTGTGATTTCTTCGTCAGCCGCACGGAGAACCGTAGCCTGATCCACCGCAGGAGAGGGGTGAGGGACGAACAGCTCGATCATGCGATCTCCGATTTCGGAGAGGGCAGGGCGCAAATCCGTTGCAAGATCCAGCCCTTGTGCCCAGGCTGGAATCCTGTGGGGATTCTTGAGCATCGCTTCCTGGACCTGTTTGGCAGCGTCAATTTGCTGACGAAAGAGGGCACGTGTGGTCTCGGCGTCCGCCCCTTTTGCTCGCGCCAAGCTGGTGGCATGGGCAATCACGACGCCTTCTTGTCGCAGATCTTCTACTGGCAGATTGTGGCGTTGCTTGTAGTCGGCCACGGCTGGCATCAGTGCCAGTCGTAGATCAAGGAAAGCAAAGACTGTAGAGAGCGGAGAGAGGGGCTGCGTAGGCTTCTCTCCGAGCCAACGTTGGCGGAGACCTGGAAGAAAACCATCGCGTTCTCGATCCGCGAGCCAGCGGTCGAGCCACTCGCGCCACGGACCATCGGAGCGTCGCAGGAGATAGGCTTTACGATCACGCCCAAACGCGGGTAGGGCGGAGAGGCGGCTATGATGGGCGAGGAATTGTGGTGCCTCAAAAGAGTCGGTGAGGAGGGCATCGGCTTGGTGTTGCTCGACGAGCGCGGGCAGCTCCATGTTTTTGGGGGTGGTGAGGATCGTCGCCGTAGGAAATCGTGTCCGCGCCACTTGTTCGAGATGTCCACCAGCATTGACAGCTAGTCGGACGCCAGCCCGATCAACCGACGCCACCGAAGGAAAGCGACTGGTGTCTGCCACGAGCACCACCGCACCGGAGACCGCGTAGGGGCGTGCGAACGTCCCCCACAATAAGCGGTCTGGCCGCATTGTGACTCCGCTCATAGCAAGGTCGAACTTGTCTGCCAGGGCTGCAGCCTTGAGTTCTGACCAATGAAACCGCACGAGGTCGAGACGCACGGCGAGGTCAGCCGCTAGACGGCGTGCCATTTCCACCTCGAAGCCGGAACAGTCGTGTGGCCACTCCGTGCATACGCAAAACGGCGCGTAGTCGCCGCTCATCCCGACGCGCAGCACGCCGCGTGCGCGGATCTCGTCAAGGCTTGCGGCTGAAGCGCCTACCGGGAACCAGCAGAGCAGAATGCTCAGGGCAAAGAGAAAAAAGTGCACAGCACCGCTCCCAGTGCTTTAACGAATACCTTGATCGATGTATTCGCGTGCAAAGCGCACGTAATTATTCGCGTTCAAATGCAGGCGTTCCAACTCTTCCGGCTTGAGTGTACGGATGACTTTGGCGGGGTTGCCGACCGCCAGCGAGCGAGGCGGAATCTGCGTCCGTGGTGAGACGACTGCCCCGGCTCCGATTAAGCATTCCTCGCCGATTTCTGCGCCATCAAGAATGACTGCGCCCATGCCGACCAATGTGAAGTCACGAATCGTACACGCATGCACCACGACGTTGTGGGCAATGGACACACCATCGCCAATAATCGTGGGAATGCCACCACTAAAGACATGGACAGTGGAATTATCCTGAATGTTGACCCGTGCGCCAATGCGAATGAAACAGACATCTCCGCGTACTACTGCGTTAAACCATACACTGGACTCGGCACCGATGTGGACATCGCCGATCACATGCGCACTCTGTTGCACATAGGCGCTGGGATCAATCTGCGGGCTGATGCCGTGGTGAGCAATAATCATGGCTCCTCCGTTCTCAGCCACTGCACATACGGACAGCGGCGCACGTGGTCAAGGTCTGCGTAGCCCTCCGAGTCATGGCTTGTGCCGCTTTTGGGAAGCGTTTAAGGTCAGCCACAGGAGGGCAGCACATGCACATCCGCATTCGTTGCAGTCTGTCACTACTCGGACTTGTTCTCGCGTTCGCTACGTCTCCTGTCCTTGCCCAAAAGACCTCTTCGCGACCAGATGGTTGGCAAGGCCCGTGGCCGGGAGATTGGCAAGGCACCAAATCCGCTCCACAAAAAGAGTTGCCAGTTCCCGCACCCCAACGGACAATCCCATCTGGAAAACAAGTGATGGAAATTCCTCGGCAGCAAAGCATGCCGCCTGCCCCGCGCCAACAAGCGGAAATTCCTCCGCATCCGCAGTCGGAAGGCCCTCGCCCCACGCAGTTCATTCCTGTCACGGTCACCGACCGACTCGGTCGCTACGTTGCCGGCCTCCAACCTGGGGATTTTACCCTCTACGAAGATGACGAAGCGCAGCGGATTACGTACTTCAACACCGGCGAAAAAGAACCCATCAGCATGGGACTGCTCATTGATACCAGCGGCAGCATGGAGCCGAAAATCAACCATGCACGGGTCGCATTGCGCCGTCTCATTGATGATGCCGTTCGCCCGCGCGACGAGATCTTTCTTGAAGCCTTCAGCACTCGCCCGGTGCTCTTACAAGATTTTACTGACAGCCGTCTCCTCTTGGCACGTGCTCTCGGCATGTTGCGCCCAGCAGGAGGAACGGCATTGTACGACGCCATGCTGGACGCCTTACCACGCGTTCTTCGTGGGCAAAACCTCAAGAAAGCCTTGTTCGTGATTAGCGATGGCGATGATACCAACAGCTTCAATTCGCTAGAGCAAACGATTCTTGCGGCACGGCGTGCTGGAGTTTTGATTTATGCAGTGGGGATTCAAGGGTTTGGTGGTGGTCCGGTGAACTTGCAGCTTGGTCCATTCTCGCTCGGGAGCAGTCGCGGGGTGGATGATGCCCGAGGGGCACGTATTCTCCAAGAGGCAACGAGTCAGACTGGCGGCACTCTTTTTACGTTAGGCCGTAGCGACATGATGGGCACCGATTCGGTGCTCGATAAAGCGATCCGTACCATTTCCCGTGAGCTACGTTCTCAATACAGCTTGGGTTACACGCCCACAAAACGCGGCAACCAGTACCGGAACGTGCGTGTCACCGTACGCCAAGCAGAGGCTGAACAACTGACCGTGCGCACGCCCAAAGGCTATGCTGTGGATGGCGAGAAGCGCGTGGTCGAAACCGGACGCTGGTAGGGCTTTCGGGCGTACTGCCAGGTCATCTTTGCTGGCTACTTCTTATTGCGAAAGAAGTGTTCCCTCACCTTTTCGCGGTCGAGGGGGGTCGTTGCAAAGGTGTCGAACACACTGGCAATGGCCTGAATACAGCGCACGAAATCTGGCCAGACCGTTGCCGGACCGTTGAAGGTAAGATTGACGGTTTCCACGCCGGTATGCGTATGTTCCGAGCCGCCAGGCTTCGTGCTTTGGACATCGAAGGCACGCACAGGGGCGGTCACGCGCAAATGGAACACATCGGAGGCCTCGGTACCAACTGGGCGTCGCAGCTCCATCTTGAGTTCGCTCTCGCCACCATCGACTTCCACGATATACCATTCGCCGGGATAGGCGCTGGAAACTTTGAGTTGTGGGACTTTTTCTTCTGTCTCAGCCATATTTCCCCCTTGTGCTCCGCGCACAGTTTACGACTTGCTGCGAATGCCTCAATGGTATGGATGCACGGGCAGCCTGAGGTCAGAGAAAAAAAGAAAGGCCCCCAAAGAATGAGGGCCTTTCGAGATGAGTGTTCCGCCTAAGGAGCCAGTGAAATGAAAGTGAACTTACTTCTTCTTTGCGGGAGCTTTCTTTGCCGGTTTCTTTGCCGCGGCTTTTTTCGCTGCCATAGAGACCTCCTAGTGATTAAGGCTGCCAAGGGGGTCGAGACCCGAGCAACGCAGGGTTGCTTGCTGGGATTCTCGATCTCCTTGGCTACCCGTGGGTGTTTAAGGGAACCCCTACAACGTACAATTGAGCCCTAGGCGGAGCCCATACGGCGTCTATCTCTAGCAAACCCCGTCACTGCCGTCAAGATAGAAATAGTATTTGGGAAAAGTTTTTTGGAAAAAAAGTCCTTTCCGGACAGAGGGTTCATGGACTTAAAATGCTGTTGCTGAAAAACGCTTGGCCAAATTAGCAGTGTGTTCTACTCCTGCGCAAACGGTGTCACATATTTTTTGACGAAACAGAGCAGTTTGTGAGATTATAGGTATTGACCCTGCAAAGGGAGTTCGCTAGTCTGCTCAGCGCATGGAGACGTCCGGAGTTGTGGGAACCCCGCCGTCTTGAGCCAAGGCCCGAATGACAACATTCGGGCCTTTTTCGTTTATTTCC
>SXGS01124017.1_pt1 | contig 42802 bp, 41 predicted proteins | sample 3174681 | NCBI WGS metagenome assembly SXGS01 (sample SAMN11356861, study PRJNA531348) | freshwater metagenome | isolation source: freshwater sample F1-80 | place: China: Fuxian Lake, Yuxi | collected 2017-12-25 | reverse complement strand
GGACCGTCGGTTCATTTTTGGAGACGCGGAACGGGAGCGGTTCGTGGAGTTGATGAGGGAGTATGAACGGTTCTGCGGGGTGCGTGTGCTGACGTTCTGCGTGATGTCCAATCACTTTCATATGCTGGTGGAGGTTGCCAAGGCGCCCGAGATCAAGCCAACCGCCGAGGAGATTCGGGAACGATTGCGGGAATTGACCGGGTGCCAGGACGCTGGGGCGGCATGGCAGGAATTAGAAGGGTATCGGCAAGCCAATGATCAGAAAGCCGAGGCAGAGTGGCTGGAGCGGTATTACGCGCGGATGTGGGACGTGAGCGCTTTCATGAAGCTTGTGAAGCAACGATTTACGCAGTGGTATAACCGGCGGAGCGGACGGCGGGGGACGCTTTGGGAAGACCGGTTCAAGAGTGTTCTGGTGGAAGGGGCCGGGGAAGCGTTGGTGACGATGGCGGCGTATATCGATTTGAATCCGGTGCGGGCCGGGATGGTCGCGGATCCCAAAGCGTATCGATGGAGCGGATACGGGGAAGCGGTGGCTGGCAAACGACTGGCCAGGAACGGGTTGCAGAGGGTGGTCGGGGCGATGCGGGGTCGGGAGGAGACGCTGACCAAAGCTATGGAAATCTACCGGATGCGGTTATTTAACCAGGGCCATGAGGAGAACGAGGCGGTGTTGGAGGACGGACGGACTTCGCGCGGGGCGTTGGCGCACGAGGAGGTGATGCGTGTGCTGGAACAGCGCGGACGGCTGCCCGTGGGAGATTATGTGCGTTGCCGTGTGCGTTACTTTTGCGATGGAGCCGTGTTTGGGAGCCGCGCGTTTGTGGACGAGATTTTGAGGGCTTATCGGGATCGGTTCGGGCCCAAGAGAGAGACTGGGGCGCGGCGCTTGCGCGGGGTGGAGGTGGAACTGTATGCGCTGCGCGATTTGCGGGCCAATGTGTTCGGGTGATGGACGAGAACGCTCAATGGGCCCGGTTTTGCTGGAACGTTGAAGCCACGCCGAAGTTCACTTTTTGGAGAATGACCAAGAGCAGGTCAATCTTCAGAAATCACAGCGAACGTTGAGCGATGTGGTTTACAACAGCGTCCTCGGCCGGAACGTGCGGCGCACCCGCTCCCTGGAGTTTGCCGCCTTCAACAGCGCGACCACGCTCGAAATCGGGAAAGTGGAAACCGCGATCAGCGGTTTGACCACCTGGAGCACCGGTTTTGGCTAGGTCAGCACGAACACCCGGACGCTGCCGGCAAACGGCGCCTGGACGGTGACCCAGGCCGCTCCCGATCGCGAAAGAAGGGGGACTGACTGACAAAAACATTCAGGCGGAAGTCGCTGCTTGGTACAAACATCCAGATGCACTCCCTTACTTCTTGGGTGCACTTGAACCAAGTAAATTCGCAGATTTGATCCAAATCCAAGTCAAGGAGAAATCTGTAACTGAAAAAGAAGCGGTCGTACGGTGTGAAATAGTCCTCAAATTGAAGGAGGACTATGAAGGCGGCGTAGATAAGACACCACGTGAGTTGTAATGCCTGCATCTTGGACTGGAAGCTTCACCAGGAAAGAAAGGGGAAACGAAAACAGTGTCGCATAACTTTTCCTTCACCAAAGAGAGAGCCTCGAGGCGTGTTTTGGATTGACGCCCAGCCGGGAAGTGGTCGCCAGGGGTGACGGGCGGAGCGGCAGGGGACTTGTTTCCTGGGGCGCGCTGATGTTTGTCCTGCAAGCCGATCAGATCGAATCATCGAAACCAGCATTCCCGTTAAATGGTCGTCACGATGATCGCGCTCAGTGTGACGGAGTTCCTCGAAGCCATCCGCCCCACGGGCAGGATGAGGCAAGACAATTCCAGCATGCTCACAAGCCTCGCATTCCTCGGTTGGGACGCACGGTCCTTTCATTTCGATCAGTGCTTGAGGAGTGCTTTGAAAGGGATTTGGGGATTTTGCTGGCAGCGCTCTTGGTGTTCGGACCAGGAAGGCACGGAGTGAAGGTTCGCGTTGAGGGCCACCCGGCAGACGCCCAGAGCCGAGAGGTTGCAGTTGATGTGGTAGTGCTTGGAGCGAGTTTGGTCTTTGCTCATGCAGGCGTCCCACACCCAGTGGCCGCGCTCCAGCTCTGCTCGTCGTTTTTGATTTTCTCATTGGCAATTCCCACGGTGACGGGGGCGCCGATCTCTTGCTCGCTCAGGCCCCTGCTCAGCGCACGATCCCGGATCCATTTGTCGTCAATGGCCAGGGCGCGGGGAAGGGTTCCGAGGCTTGCCAGGAGCCATTAGTTGAGGGTGTCGGCCAACTGGTGAGGATCGATTTGGATGAGTTGGTTGCTCAGAGCGGTGTATCTGGGGACTTTGCGGAAGGTGCTTCCTTTCTTGCGCGGAAAGCCCAGCGAGCCGCGTTGGGCCTAAGTATTATCCGATGACGGAGAAGGTCTCGGCCAGCGGCTCGTAACCGTCGGCCTGCTCCCAGGGTTCGGGCAGGGCCTTGCTCGCGAAGGCCAGCGACCTGGATTTCCAACCTTAACAACAGCAACACTTCAGAAATTCAAAAAAATAGCCGTGGACCCCGGCGCACAGCGTTGGAGAAGTGGATTGCAAATGGCATGCGGTATGCTTAGTGTTGTAGCAAGTTTGCGATACCGAATTCATGGCGAGCTTACCTTGAACACCGCCTTATGCGATTTCCTCGTTTCTTACTGCCCGTTGCCTTTGCTTTCGGCCTTCTGCCCGGCGATGACTTGAACAGCGCGGAACTCCCGTCTGCTCCGAGGATTACTGAGATCGAAGCCGGCGGAGGCCGGACGAAAGTTCGTTTCACGCCCTATCCCGGCACGGAGATGTTTCGGGTTTTAAAATCCGGCTCCGTCGTCGGTCCATTTCATGATGCCGAGGGTGTGCTGTCCGGCTACGAGTGGGAAGGGACGTCGGAGGGCGGCGCCGGTTTTTACCGGCTCGAGGTAAAGCCTCTGGATCCCAAGGCTGTTGCGGCGGCGACCGTTTTGAACCGTCTGGCGTATGGTCCGACGCCGGAGGATGTTGACCGCGTGTTGACCGGTCCAGGCGCTATTGGGCCTGAGGCTTATATTGAGGAGCAGCTGCAGCCGGAGAAGATTCAGGAGGATTTGGGTTTGGACAAACCCTCAAGCGACGGGTGGGAATTCGTGAGTTCTACTGGGGTGGTTTCAAGTTCGACACTTTATCTCTACATGAACTCGCCAGGGGACGTGTACATCGACGACATGGTTTTGGTGAGAGGCACGGTGGCCGGCGGCGGGAGCAATCTATTGAAGAACGGCGACTTTGAATCCCCGTTGGAAGGGAGCTGGACGATTTCCGCGAATCATGTCGGCACCGCGCTTTCGACGACTGAGAAGCGCGGCGGCGCGTCGAGTTTGCACTTGGTCGCAATCTCGGGAGGAACCACGAAGGCGAGCTCGGTTTGGCAGACGACCTCGCCGGCGCTGGCGAATGGGCAGAGCTACACGCTCAGTTTCTATTACAAACGGACACCAGGCACGAAGCGATTCACGGCAAGGTTTTCCGGGGGCGGGATTTCGGTGCAGAACCCTTCTTTGGGCGTGCTGCTGTCACAGGGAGCGGCCAGCATTGGGGACTTGCAAGCCTGGCACACGCTTCAAGCGGTTCGCTCGAAACGGCAGTTGAACCAGGTTCTCTTGCAGTTCTTCGACAACCACTTCACCACGCTCTATTCGAAGAGCGTGGAGTATCTCGATGGGAAGCTCACCAACAATGTGAATCGGGTGGAAGGCACCATCGCGACGGATTTCGAGTACCGGGAGCTCAACAAATGGAAACAAGTGCTGCTGAATCCGAACGGCACATTTTACGACCTGTTGAAGATCAGTGTCGAGAGCCCCGCGATGGTGATCTACTTGGACACCGCGGTCAGCACCAGCGGCAACGCCAACGAGAATTATTCCAGAGAGTTGTTGGAACTGTTCACGATGGGGGTCGACAATGGCTACGATCAGCATGACATCGAGGAGATGAGCCGGGCATGGACCGGCTGGAGAGCGGACAAGTTGCCAGTGGGACAAGAAACAAATCCTTTCGCGACCCGTGTGCCGAACCGTGATCTGGATCCAGGCTACTGGACGCTCCAATTCAGGCCGGCCAATCACGACACCAAGTTAAAGACCCTCTTTGCAGACAAGACCGCCAGCCCTCGATTCGGGCCTCCGCATGCGGGGAGATCGTATAAATTGGTCCTCCCGGCTAGGACTGGAAATGCGGCTATGCAGGACGGCTACGATATCATTAAACATTTGGCCGATCTTCCTTACACACAGGAATACCTCAGCGTGAAGCTCTGCCAGTTGTTCGTGCACGAGAATTTTCACCATGGGGTCTACGATTACACCGATCCCAATCTAAGTGCGGAAGGGCGATTGGTTCGGGAGTGCCTCAAAGCCTGGGAACAACCCGGCCCAGACGGCAGGAAGGGCAACCTCCGCGCGGTGTTGAGGGTCATTTTGAAGTCAGAACTCTTTTTCGGCCACGGGGCATCGCGTCAAAAAGTGAAAACGCCGTTTGAGTACACGGTGAGCGCTTTGCGGAGTCTGAGGGCTCCCCTCCCTGAAGGGGGTTTCACCGCGGATACGGATGGATATGATTTTCAAACCGCTCTCCAGAGGTTGAACATGCGTTTGTTCTATCGTGAAGAGCCCGACGGCTGGTCTGAATTCGCCAGGGAATGGGTCGGCACCGCCTCACTGATGGAACGAATGCGGTTCGTTCAAAACCTGTTGGCCGCTTCCACGAGCTCGGTCAAAGATGACGACTATGGTACCGATGGCATCAATAACACCACGGATCCTGTCGGGCTGTTGAAATTGAAAGTTCCAGGGCCAGCGTTGAAAGACGCGGGCGCCGTCGTGGATGTCTTTATGAAGTATCTCTTTATAGGAGAAGGCGCGGGAAATCTGTCCCAGGATCGCCAGGCGGCCATCGCATTTCTCAATTCCAACGACACGGGCATTTCAGACTCGTCGAAGTTCTCCACCCTGGATCCTAATTCAGCCGTCTACGATGCCAGGGTGCGAGGGATGGTGAGCTTTTTGCTCAGCCTGCCTCGCTTTCAGGAACAATAATTATTAGCGCACTCAATCGGAGGAACAACCATGGCAACTTTTTTGAATCGACGCTCATTCCTTGACAGGAGCATGCGGCTCGCGCTCGCCGCCGCGGCCGCTTCGGCGCTAGGGGTGCCGCCGGCCTTGCGGCAAGCTCTCGCTTCCGGAGCGATCCCGAAATCTTCGAAGAAAGTTTTTTTTATATTCCTGCGTGGTGGCAACGATGGCCTGAACACGGTGATTCCTTGGGGAGATGACGCCTACAACACTGTCAACCGGCCCACCCTCCACATTCCAGCCCCAGATCCACTCACGTCGTTGAAGGGGCTTGCTCCAGCCAGCCCGGACTTGACTCGGGCCATCGATCTTGGAAACGGATTTGCCGGACTCCATCCAGGATTGAAGGAAGCCATTCCGGTTTACAACGCCGGACAGCTCGCCGTGGTTCATCGCGTCGGATACCCCAGGCAGTCACGGTCTCATTTTGACTCTCAACGATACTGGGAGAATGGCGTGCCCCGTGACAACTTGTTGGGAAGCGGCCTTCTCTATCGGGCGGTGATGGACACCGGATTGGCCGAAGGCAGGGCATTCCCCGCCGTTTCCGTGCAAAGCAAAAACCCGCTTGTGTTGCGCGGCCCCTTGGCCATGACCAATCTCTCGGATCCAAGACGCTACGACGCGCTGGGGGTTTCGAACAACGCGACGGACAAGCAAAAACTGCTCAATTTCATGGCGGCGCAGCACCAAATAGAATACCCGACCAAGGATCAGCGCGACCTGTTGTTCACCACGGGCCTCAACTTGCGCGAATCGATCGATATCTTAAAGGCCGTAGGTGTCGAGAAGAACAACATTTTCGACAAGGACGGAAAGACCCATCTTTTCCCCATCGACGCGGCATCGAACCAAAAAGGATTTCCTTCTGGATGGTACAGCTATTTCTCCAAGGTGAAAACCGCGGCCCAGATTCTGGCGAAAACGGACGCGGTGGTAGCGGGAACGGAAATTGGCGGGTTTGACACGCATAGCGATCAAGGAGGCGTGACCGGAAGCCATGCCAATTTGATGCGCCAGATCGCGTGGACCGTGTACGCCATTCGCGAGTACTATAGCAGCATCAGCCCCGCTCTTTGGGAGAATACCGTGATTGTCACCTTGTCCGAGTTTGGCCGCACTTCGAAGGAGAACGGCAACGAAGGGACGGATCACGCGGAAGCGGGGCCCATGTTGGTTGCCGGAGGAAAGATCAAAGGAGGGGTCTATCAATGTGACAACGCCTCCTGGAAGACAGGACCGCAAGGGGTGATGTTCGGGGCCAACTCGCGCTATCTGAGCCGTTCCGTGGATTATCGTTCTGTGTTCGGCGAAATCGTGCGGGATCATCTCGGCGCTTCCGCGGCCCAGTTGGAGGAAGTCATTCCCGGCTACGGCAATCCACGAGAGGTGCTGCAAAACGGCGGCACGAGCTTGGACGGCGCAAAAATCGTGGGAGAACTTGGGCTGCTATGACGGTTCGAACCGCGCTTGCCATTCCTGCTTCGGAACCATACTTTTCCCGATCGAACCGGACCTCGCACGAACCCTTGGCGAATCCGGGTTGTTGTTCGTGGGGATCACAAATGCGCCGACTCGCCGACTGATCGTCAATGCCGACGATTTCGGACAATCGTCGGAAGTGAATGAAGCGGTGGTTCGCGCCCATGTCGAGGGCATCCTCACGACTGCCAGCCTCATGGTGAATTCCCCGAGAAAGGACGAGGCGATCGCCTTGGCTCGGAAACATCCCCGTCTTGGAGTGGGCCTCCACCTGGTCTTGGTTGCCGGACGTTCCGCGCTGAAACCCACAGAGATTCCGGACTTGGTCAACCACCATTACCGGTTTCCTGACTCGACACTGCGGGTAGGATTGCGCTATTTCTTCCTGCCCGGTTTGCGGGACCAACTGCGCCGGGAGGTGTACGCCCAGATTCAGAAATTCCAAGCCACGGGCTTGACCCTGGATCACGTCAACGGCCACCTCCAGATCCATCTTCATCCCACCATTCTGAAAATTTGCATCCGCGCCGCCCGCCACTTTGGGCTCCGTCACATCCGGCTCACGCGGGATCCGGCGTTGTTGAACTTTCAAATCGCGGATGGCCAATGGCTGTACCGGCTTTCACACGCGCTGGTTTTTGCCGTCCTGTGCGCCAGCGCTTCCCCGAAATTGAAAGAAGCCAAGATACGTTCCACCGACCGGGTTTTCGGCCTGCTGCAGAACGCGGGAGTCGATCAGCGCTACCTCTGCCGGCTGCTCGAGCGGTTGCCTGCTGGCAACTCCGAACTTTACGCGCATCCATCCACGAATGGCCTCAGCCATGAACTCAACGCGTTGCTGAGTTCGAAAGTTCGGGAGATCATCACACGTCGGCAAATTGAACTGATTCGATATCAAGACATCTGAGCTTTGGATCCAAGCAAGAATGGCTCCTTCAAGCCGCGGTCGGACACGATCCCGATTCGCATCGGAGCTTCCGTTGCGAGGCTGATTTGGCCGGAGTGTTGCTGATCGTCCTGGGTGCCGGGATCATCACTTGGAGTGAGAAAGTCGCTCCCCACCGAACGCCCCCGGATAAGGTCTCATCCCAAAAATGAAGCATGCTCGAACAAATAGTTGCCGTTCCCGGAATCATGGCGGTCGAGGAGTCGAACGGAATAGCCGTGGTCTTTCAGTGCCTTGAACGCATCGCTGTCCCGAGGCGTTTCCAGGATGATTGTTTTTGGAGGGTGCCGCGACAAAAACTCCCGCATTCCGTTAATCACCTTGTCTTCCGCTCCCTCGACATCGATCTTCATGAGGTCCACAGCCGTCAATTGCAGCCGCGCGGCGAAGCAGTCAAAACTTGTGCAGGCAACGCTGACCGTTTCCACAGCGCCATTCCTCTGGTCCGTTCCCTTGCCATCGAAGGGTAGGATGGAAGCCAAACCGTCGTTGTGCCGATTGATCGGGACAAAAAGCTGGGCGGCACCAAGGTCCGCATCGCTCAGAGCGAGTTGATGGGATTCGACCGTGGTTTCTAGGTGGTTGGCCGTCACATGCCTTTGCAACCGGGCAAAGACCGCGGGATTTGGCTCGAACGAGTGAACCTTGCCCGCGGCGCCGACAATCATTCCCGCGATGACCGAGAAATATCCCGCATTCGACCCGATGTCCACGAATGTGGAACCGGCGCGGAGCTTCTGCTTCAATGCCCGGAGCGTCGCCTCCTCGTAAATGATCCCCTGGAACCAGAAACCGTGCATCGTAAAGTGGGAGATGCTAAACCTGATCTCGATTCCTCCCAGGTTAGTGAGTTTGCAATCACGGCCTTGAGAGGTCAAAAGCCGTGAGAGCTCGGTCCTGAATTCGCGATAAAGGCTGCAGAACACAGGGCCTTGGCCCAGCGCTCGCCCAATTTTAATCGCGGGTTTTTCGAAGATTGGAGCCGCGCTCACCATTCGAGCTGCGGTGCCCGCCAAGCCATTGCGCCATCGTTTCAGTTTCCCGAATAGGGACATCACCTTGTTTGGATCGAACGATCGGTGGTGACAACGGTATGAAGGATTCGTCCAAATCCTGAATCGTTATGATACCGTCGACGGCCACTCTTATCCGCTATAAGCCACGTTGTCGGGCCACAAACCATATCTGACTCGCCAGTTGCGCGCCTCCGCTAGAGAGCGGTGAAGTGAGAATTCTCTGGATATCAAAATGCATTGAAATCTCGGTCCTGAGCACTTTCCAGTTGAACCCTTTGTGGTCGTGGAACGGATGGCCGTCCGCCGCGCCGTGCACTGGTCGGATGATGTGCTGTTGTTCGGATGCGAAGATCGAACGCCGCAGGTCTCCCCATGAGTAGGGGTGGATCCCAGGGTAATCGCCGAGGCCACGCCATCCCGCGATCGTGCGCACGATTTGTTTTATCAGAAGGGGAAATCCCGTTTCCACGGGCACGCTCACTATCAGGTGCCCTCCGGGAGCCAGGACACGCCTGAATCGGTTGAGCGCGCACTGGCGGTCCACCACGTGCTCCAACACTTCAGTGCATAGGACGAGGTCAAATGCCGCGCGGTAACGGTCCGCGTCCAACTCGTGGATGGCAACAAACGAGACCGCGTTCAGGGCTCCGAGTCGGCGTCGGCAGTCGTCGATTTGGTCAAGCCCCACCTCGGCTCCCACGGCCTCGAGAATGCCACAAGAAGCGTCTCGATCCAGCGCCATCGTGAGCAAGGTGCCATCCCCGCAACCATAATCGAGCATGCGGCGCCCACCAGACTCGCGGATAAGTCGCAGAGCCATTTCGAATCGGCGACGATGACTCCATGAAATCAGCCCATCTTTGCAGAAGAGCTGCTTTCTGGCGTAATGACCTTTTCGAAGCGCCTCATTCATCGGATACACAGCCGCGGCCAGACATTCAACTCACTCGCGCGGATCGGGCTCCTTGCATTTTGGGATGCTTCCGTGACGCGCGTGGTGGATCACACAAATGGTTTTATCTCCACGCGTGGATTAGGCCTCTGCCAGGTTCGGCTATCGTCCTGCGTGTCTTGAAACGTTCCCGTCTCAAGACGGTGAGGCATCGCTCATCCGCGTCAGGACACAGATCGTTGTGGTATTCCAACGCAACGTGCCTCACTTGGGTCCAAATCTCGCACGGGGCGCCTTCCAAGATATCCGCCTCCGCTCCTTCGGCATCCACTTTCAGCAATGCCACGGGCGGTTTGGTCACCCGTGCCACGCACTCTTCCAGACCGATGCAGGGAACCTCGATGGCGCCGTCCGATAAGGAATGCCCGTAAGCAGTTGCGGCAATGCTGGGTGCGGCGACGTTCAACCGCATGAAGCCCGGTCCGCGTCCGACGGCGACATCCCGTATGAGGATTCCTCGCTCAAGCCGGTTGGTCAGGACGTTGTGGCGCAACATGCCGCAGGATCTTGGATTGGGTTCGTAACAGTGTATCTCCAACCCGGGGTGTCTCCAGGCAAAGTCCAGCGCCGTGGCGCCAATATTGGCTCCAATATCCAACACGGTTCCGGTCAATGGCTCGCGAAGATGCCGTCGGTAACATCCGTCCGCGAACACTTCCAGCAGCAGCAGCACCGGAGCATCTCCAGGCGAATGGGAGAGGCGCAGACCGGAACGGAAATGCAGCTCGGGAATGGGTTGCTCCTCAACGTAGCCGCGCCAAACGCCTTTCCAATTGGTCAGGCGCCGTGCGATGCGCGCCATCAACCAGATCCTCATCGCGAATCGTCTCCCTTGGGCTCGCAGCCGGGTCATGCGCTTTCCGGGGGTGATCCGGAGGTGTTATCCGCGGAGGTTGGACTCGGTGGGTGATCCCGCTTGAGTCTCTGCCAAAGCAAAATTGTCCGCCACCCCACAGCTCGTCTCGTTTTGGCGACGATCGGCCAGGCATCTTTAAGCTGTTGAAGCACCCACAGCCGGCCGCGAGCGTCTCGCAGACGCAGGTGCCTCCAGAGTGTCTCATGATAGCGGGCAAGCCGCGTGGCAACCAGTCCCGCGGCCAGGGGCCACGGAAAATTGAGCAGCGCGTTCAGGCAATCGTTGCGCGTGTAATAACGATAATACCGAATCTGATCCCTCCCTCCGGGATCGGGGTGATGCACGATGCCACACCGGGGCAGAAACACTACTTTGTGGCCGGCGTCGAGAAGCCTGAGGCAATACTCCTTTTCCTCTCCATAGTAGTGGAGGATCTCGCGGTAGCCGCCGAGCTCCAAAAACGTGCTTCGGCGCAGGAGGTGGGCGAAGCCTATGAATGTAGGGGTCCAGCAAGGATGATGGACGGGCGCGGGCTGCATGGCGTCAGGCCACGGCTTTTCTTCATTGTCGAGCTGGGCGAACGCGATGGCCGCGTGAGCGCGATTCGATCTTAACATTGTCACGGCGGTCCACACCGACTCGGCGCACGTCAGGCGCGTGTCATCATCCAGGAGCAGCACTGAGTCGCTCTTGGCGGACTCCACCAAGCGGTTTCTTCCGGCGATGTAACCCAGGTTCGAGGGATGGCGGATCACCGCGATTGGAAGTCCAGGCGACAGCGCCTGGACTTCCGCCACATTGACGGGCGGATCCGAGCAATCATCCAGTACCATCACCTCGATCGCCGAGCCCGATAAGACTGCCAGCGAAGCGAGGCAGCGATTGAGGGACTCCCGGCGGTTTCGGGTGGTGATCCCAACGGAAAGAGAAAGGGTTGTTTCCACGGGGCCAGTCCTTGAGCCGGCAGGGTCCGAGGGTCATTGATTCCCCCTGGCCAAATCTTCGAAGCGAGGAGAAATCAGCGCGCCGTTCCACGCGGCGGGCAAGCCTCAGACACGGAGGCCGGCGGGGCGGTTGGCGGGCGTGAGGCTTTGAAAGAACCGGAGGTGCCGTTCCGCCACCACAGGCCAGGCGAACTCCGCCTCGGCTCGCCACCTGCCTTGGCGTCCCAGCGCGCGCGCGCGGTCTGGACTTTGGATGAGTTCGCGAAGAACATTCGCGAGCGCGGAATGATCTCCTTCCGGCACCACGATGCCGGCATCCCCGATCGTGTGCGGTATCTCACCGCTGGAGCTGCCCACAACCGCGACCGCGCATGCGAAGGCTTCGATGATCATTCTACCGAATTGCTCTCTCCAACGATTGGTGGAAAGACTGGGCGCGCAGAGTATATCCATGGCGTTCAGGTAAGGCGCCACGTGGTCGTGGGGCACGCCGCTTACGATGCGAACCCTCTCGCCGAATCCGCTGGCCCACCCTGTTAGTTCAGGTAATTCCGGGCCTCCCCCAAGAAACACAGCCCGCCAGTTTTCTGGCAGTTGACCGAGGGCCCGCATCAGCACTCCAAGCCCTTTTTCAGGAACAAAACGTCCGATGAATCCAATGACAAGAGGTCCTTGCTCCCGCCACCCCAGCATCCGGAAGCCTTCCGCGCGCATCGATTCGGTCCGAGTCATCCGCGCCGTGTCCACCCCGGGAGGGATAACCACGTGGGGTTTCTCGGCGTAGCCCGGGCGCTGGAGCATGGCTTCACGAACCGTATTCCCAAACGCGATCCATCCGTTGCAGCGGCGCACGACACAACGCTCCCACCAGGAAAATGGCCACGGATAATTCTTCGCGAGATTTTGAAAAGTGGCGAAGACGAAAGGGACGGCCGCGGGTGTCCACCGCGCCACTTGGAATCCTCCATGGACATAAGGTTCCTCCCAAGCGTGAACGAGGTCCCAGCCTTTGTTCAGAATCGCCCGGGTGTCGGATCGGAACATCATGGCGTGCACGAACCTTCCCAATCGCGTTCGAACCGGCAAGGCGCGGTAGTTCGAAGTCACTCCGGCCGCCGTGGTAGCCGCGGGATCCGCTTCCGGCTCGAAATCGATCCATCTCAGATCGCCGCGAAAGCGAACCGGCCCCAATGCCGTGACCACCGCGTCGGCGCCTGCCGCGAAGGCGATCCCTCGGGCGAGCTCGCGGTTTGCGCGAACACAATAGGAATGGGAGATGGAAAGGATTCGTTTCAAGCAATTCGCGGCTCACGATATCGTTCGCGATCCTGCAGGGTTGAAGCGCAGGAGAGCGTCGATGACGAGTCCCTGCTCGGAATCCGTCATGGAATTGAAAAGCGGCAGCCTGAGGATTCGATCGCTGACGTAATCGCTGACAGGTTTTGGAGGGGATTCCCCCCATCGGCTGATGGCATATTCTGAACGATGCAGCGGCTGGTAATGGAAGACCGCCAGGATGTCATTCGCCTGAAGATGGAGAATGAGCGACTGGCGCGCCTCGGGCGCGGGCAGAATCAGATAGTACATGTGCCACGCGGGATCGCAATGGCTTGGAAAAACGGGTTGCCGGATCCCATGCAGCGACGCCCAGCCTGCCAGCTCCCGGTGGTAGAGCTCCCACCTCCTCTTCCGGTTTGCCTGGATGCGGGGCCATTCTTCGAGTTGGCCATAGAGGAACGCTGCCAGCACGTCGCTCATGACGTAACTGGAACCCAGGTCCACCCACGAATACTTATCCACCTGGCCCCGGAAGAAGCGCGCCCGGTTGGTCCCCTTCTCGCGAATGATTTCCGCTCGTTCAATGTACTTTGGATCGTTGAGGAGAAGGGCGCCTCCCTCTCCGCAAGTCAGATTTTTCGTCTCATGAAAACTCTGGGCCGCCATATCGCCGAATGTTCCGAGCCAACGGCCCTTATACTTGCCGAACAGGCCGTGGGCGTTGTCCTCGATCACGGCGATTTGGCGCCTTGCCGCGATCTCCAAGATCGCATCCAACTCGCATCCGACGCCCGCGTAATGGACTGGGACGATCGCTCTGGTGAGCGGCGTGATGAGCGAGTCCAGTTTCGACTCGTCCAAATTCAAGGTGTCCGGTCGAATGTCGCAAAACACAGGGCGCGCGCCATGCAAGGCGAATGCGTTTGGCGTGGAGACGAACGTGAAATCGGGCACGATGACTTCCTCCCCCGGTTGAATCTTGAGCAGCATGGCCGCCATCTCCAACGCATGAGTGCAGGATGTGGTCAGAAGCGATTTTTTGATTTGCAGCGTTTGTTCGAGCAACTCCTGGCACTTCCTGGAAAACGTTTGGTTCCCGGCGATCTGTCCCACGCCGATGGTTTCCATGATGTAATCCAGTTCACGGCCCTGGAGGGAAGATCGATTGAATGGGACTTTCCAATGGGAACCAGAAGCGCCGGAGTTCATTTAGGTCAGGGTATCAGCCAGACTGGTCAACAGGGCGTCGGCCGTGACCACAGGCGCGTTGTCCCATTGCACTTCGCGAATAAAAACAGAATCGGCGCCGGCGAGAATCCGAGCGCCCTCCCCGTTCACCCGTTCCACGAGTCGACCGGGAACACTCCCGGCGTAGCGCTTCGATCCTTCCGGCGGATCAGCTCGCCAGACGATGAGTTTCTTGCCTTTTAAGAAGCAGAAAGCGCCGGGGTAAGGATGGCTCGAAGCACGGATCAAGTCGAAGATGCGGCGCGCGGCCCAGTCCCACAGAATGCGATTGTCCTCGGGAACGCGCTTGCAAGCATAAGTGGCCTGGGACTCCTCCTGCACTCTGAAGGCCTTATTGCCGGAGAGCAATTGGGCCAAGTTCCGCTCCAACAGGAGGAGATAGGCATTGGTGACGCGTGCCGTGACGCTGGCCACGAACTCGCGCGGATCGATCGGCACGCGGATCTGATCCACGATGCGGCCATGGTCGGCGGACTCGTCCATTTCGAGGAGCGTGGCGCCCGTCTCGGAATCTCCGTTGATCATCGCCCACACCGTGGGTGAAAATCCTCGGTACTTGGGAAGCAGTGAATCGTGAAACACGTACGCCCCTCGCTTCATGGCTCGATAGAAAGAAGGCGGCACCATCGTGCGCCAGTTGACCGCGAACAACAAGTCGAAGTCCTCGTGGGCGAGCCCTTCGGCTTTACGCAGGTCCTTGCAGACGACGAATTCCTGGCCATGCCCCTTGACGAGCGCCTCGATGTCGCCGAGAAATCGCGGCTCCCAAGGCTCTTCACGAAAGGAGCAAACCGTGAACTTTGCGCCGGGCATGAGGTTGAAGAAGCGCTCTGTGAAGGCCAACCCACGACGGGTCCCGCAGAGGAGCAGGATCTTTGGAGGGTGGTCAGGGCGGTTCACGGGGTGCGAAGGGGAGTTTGTTCACGCACTTTATAGGCGGGTTTGTCCATCAAACGGAAGTGCATTCGCGCCAGATATTCTCCCATCATGCCGAGCGCGAACAATTGCGCTCCTGAGAAGATGGCGATGATGGAGGCAAGAAATGGGAAGCCGGCCACGGTGCTGCCGTGCAGCATGTATCGGCCGAGCACATACGCGAGAACTCCCAAGCCGAACAAAGTGAAGGCGAAGCCGATGACGCTGGCGATTTGGAGAGGCAGGACCGAAAAGCCCGTCATCATGTTCATGGCGTGCCGAAGCAGTTTGATGAAAGTGTAGTTCGAGCTCCCGATGGCTCGTGGGTCATGCCGAACCGCGATGGCGGAGAAACTGGTCGTGCCCCAGGTGAGGAGGACATCGATGCTGACGAAGGGGCTGTCGTAGGATTCGAACGCATTCCTGATCTGGGTGCGAAAGACTCTCCAAGGGCTCACCATGCGGGCTGTTTTGGCGCCCATGGAACTTTGGAGAGCCAGTTTCGTGATGATGGAGGCGGCGTCCCTGAGAAAACCATGCTGTTCCCGCAGGGGCGTCCCGTACACCACATCAAACCCTTCTGCGAAAAGCGTCAACAGCTTGGGCAGTTCTTCGGGAGGATGCTGAAGATCGTCATCCATGGTGGCGATCACGTTGAAACGCGCTGCGCGGATGCCCGCGAGCAGGGCGTTGTGCTGGCCGTAATTCCGCATCATTCCAATGCCTCGAAGCCATTCGTGACGCGCTGCGAGCTCTTGAATGACAATCCAGCTTCGGTCCTGGCTGCCGTCGTTCACGAGGATTAATTCGTGCGGCTGACCCGACGCCTCCAGCACGGGCGCCAGCCGAGCCACCAATCGTGGAAGAATCTCCGCGCTGTTGTAGACCGGCACCACGACCGAGACTCCCGGGGACGGATCGACGAGCGCACCGGTGGCGGATGCAATCATGCTTTGATTTCCAGATTCGAGCCCGGCGTCGGCTGCGCGATGACGTGTTTTCCCGCGCTTCGGGGCGCGACATCGCGCCTTGAGCAATGCCCGTAAAACGCGAGAGTGTCCTGAGCGGTCTTAGACCAAGTTCGGTCGTGAACGGATCTCTTGCCCTCAATCGAGATCCGGCTCCTTAACGGCGCGTCCTGGCTCAAGAGTTTCACGGCGTTCGCGATCGAAACGGGATCTCTCGGAGGCACGATCAGGCCCGTTTCCAAGTGCCTGACAAATTGGGCGGCCGCCCCCACGGGCGTGGAGATGACCGGCAACCCCTGGCTCATCGCCTCAAGAACCACCATCCCAAAACCTTCGTATGTCGAAGGAAAAATGAGAAGCTCGCGAGTGCGGTAATGCGCCATGACCTCCGACTCTGAGCACCGCGGCACAATGTTCAGAAGGATGTTCGCCGCGTCGGTGAAGCAGGCGCGAATCCTCGATTCTTCAACCCCTCCGCCCACGACCCACAATGGGGTCTTGAATTCCTCTGAGACGAGGAGGTTGAACGCCTGGGCCAGATAGGCAACGCCTTTGACATCGGTCCAGGATCCACAGAAAAGCAGACCGCCCCGCGACGGAGTCTCCTCCGCATTTTGGGCGCTCACGAAGGCCTCCGACACTCCATGGGGAATGACGGCGACGCGATCTTCCGGTTGCCATCGTTGTTGACGCGCGAAGGCGGCATCGTTTTGGTTGAGCACGATGAGGCCGTCGGAGAGTCTGGCCGCGGCGCCGACTTGGCTCATGCGAACGGCCGGATAGTAGAGCCGCTTGTGCCAGGGCTTTTGCAGGAGCCCCTCGTCATGATCTTTCAACATCCTTTGGTAGTTGAGATGCTCCAGCCCATGGGATCTCGAGATCACCGTGGTGGCGCCAAGTCTCTTGGCCCTTCTTAACGCCGCGATCGGAAAACCTTCGGCGCTCGAGACGTCGACGATGTCGAACGGGCCTTGGCTCGCCATGGTTCGGAGCACCGCGCGAGCGCCCACCCACGGAGCCGCCAACCACCGCAATCGGGAGGGAATGACCTTGGTGCCCAAGTCGTCCTCGAAGAGGGTTTGGCAAAAGTGCCCCAGGGCTCGGAATGCCGAGCACAGTTTGTAGGCCACTTTGCTCGAGCCAAGCCGCGCGTCAGCCGGGTAGTCGCCTGCGATCAGTATACGCATGGGGTTTTCTTTCGCGCCTTTGGCCCTGACTCCAGCCCACATCAGGGTTCTCCTTTTTCCAACTCCCTGGCGCGCTCGGTGGTCCGCTGGGTCTTGAACGATTCCCGCGAAGGCTTAATGGCTGGATAGGGAAAAGCTAGGGAACCCCCTCGATCGTTCTGTCGCGAAGGGAGGCTTTCCTTTTTGACCAATAAATCAGCTTCCATTTTGCCAGTTTCAGCTTGCACAAAGCGTGATCGACCCAGCCAGGCTTCCTTCCGAAGCAAGACTGTTGCAGACGGCGGACTTCGGCGTCGCTTTGGTTGATGGCGTTCTGGGCTGAGATCGCCGCGATGTAGCGCGCCCACGCTGAAAAATAGTATCCCTGTCGAATGCATTGGAGATGGTTGTACTCGGCGAAGGGACTGTTGATCCATCTGTTTTCATGAGTTTCGTGGAGGCAGACGGTGCGATGATTAATCAAGAATCCATCGCCATGGGTCAGCGCTATCGACGCGCATAAATTGTCCCCGCCAAATTCGCCCACGATAGCGGCGGGCAGCCGCCATCCTTCACGCTCGTGGAAGCCGACGGACATGATCCAAAGATCCACTCCCTGCACCAGGTAGCCGTCCGCCAACTTGCCTTCTGCATCCATGTCTTTGCGGCTCGCCATGTAGCACTCATGGCGGCCTCGATTCACTTCCTCGATCATCTCCCGCAGCAGGATGACGTCTGAATTGATGAAGCCAAAGTAGGGAATGCCACGAGTTCGAGCCACCTGCGCGAGCCGCGAGAAAAGTTCCGATAAGAGAGGCTTCCGCACGCCTGCCACGCCGCTGGCCGCGCAACTGTCCGAGTTCAGAACCGGAAGCGTTTCCACTCCTGGATATTCAATGTTCTTCCACCGGCTCGCGAATTGGAGGTTGACGGTGTGGCATCGGGAAAGCCGGAGAAGGGAGGCCATGCCGCGGCGTTGACGGGCCATCGCGCCTCCTCCGCAGGGATGCATATGAGTTCCGATCAGAAGCAGGGGCTTGGGATCAGAGCTCATTCGATCAGAACGAATTTTTCTTGGACAGGGATGGAAAGAAGCTTTTTTCCGAAAACCTGGACCGGCGGCGGCGGCGTGTAACGGCCATCGAGATCCTTGAAGCCTCCCAACATTTGAACGATGCGAGCGCTCGTGTGCGAGAAAATCCAGATTTCTTCCTCTGGCTTCGAGGAGAGGAAAGATGGGAATCCGACTGCTTTCCCGGCGGGGTCCGTGGTGTTGAAGAACAGGGAGGTCACATGGTGTGGCAGGCGATAATTGTAGCAGTAACGGGCCACGCTGGCGTCGACGCGAACCTTTTTGTCGCTGTTCTCGATGACCTTCACGATGCGCTCTGTGTCCTCAGCGCTTGGGGGATGGCTGAAAAGAGCCTTCGCATAGGCTGGCAGTTGGGTGGTGACCGACCAGCCAATCAGACACAGGAGCGCCGCGCGGCGCCATCCAGCGCCTCGTATCTGGTGGCAGCACACCGCCGCCAAAACACAGCCAAGAACGTAAGCCAAGCAGCGGCCCATCAGTGGATACATCAGCACGGCGAGACACGCGGCGGCGGCGAAACTCATGACGCCCATCCGTTGAGGAAAGGAGAACGATGTCGATCTCGACAATAACGCGTAGCCGCCAGCCAGGACTGCCGCCACGAGCCAGGAGAGATTCATCCATTCCAGTTTTCCCACCGTCAGGATGGCCAGCGTCCGTCCCAGGTACGAGCTTGAGGGACCGAGGTGGTCTTGGCGGCTTCTCAGCAGTTGTTGAATGAGGGCCCAGAATTGGCCCTCCACCGCCCAAGAGACGATCAAGCAGCAGACGGTGACGCCGGCGAGGGCGGCGATCGTCAGGCGCGCCACCCGCTGAATCGTGGGGGGGGTTCTCTGATGGCCGCTCCATAGTTCAGCCACCACGAACGGAACGACGATGGCCGCCCCGACCGGATAGGTGAAGCAGGACAAGCCCAGGACCAACACCGACGCGGCGACCCAGCCTGCGTGATCGACTCGAAACGCGAGCAAACCCAGGAGAGCCAGCAGATACGCCAAGGGATCGGGCCTCAGGCTTTGCGCGAGCATCGGCAGCCACATCGGCGCGGTCCATGCAACACTCGAAGGGGGAAGCCCGAATTTAGCTCCCAAGCCAGCCAACGCGGCGCCGAAGCCCAACAACACAGTCCAGCAAAAAGACAGAAGCGCGGCCGTGGATAATCCGAACACTTTTATCCAGAGCGCCAACACATAGTAGAAGAGGGGTGGATAGTAGAGGTTTAGTTCAATACCAGCCTCGCGCATTTGCGCCTGAGCGAACCTGTTTTGGAGCCTCCCCGTTTCGTGGAGATCCAACACCGGGCCAAGAAAATGCAAATCGTCCAAGGGAAACAGCGGCATTCCCCCGTGGGCCAAGATCCCAGCTATTCCGGCGCAGAAAAGTCCGCCCATCCACATCCATTTGTTCACCCTCGAAGATGCGGCCATGTCACATCAATTGAGGGCGCCGTGGATGAGATCCAACAACGCCGATCGATACCCAAGCGGGTGACAGAGCTTTTCCATATGCTCCCGGCCGCTCGCCCCCAATTGCAATCTCAGTTGGGCGCTGCCAACCAGCTTCGACAAGGCGTTTGCCAGGGCATCGACATCCCGCGGCTTGATAAGGATTCCTGTCCTATCATTCAGCACGATCTCCGGAATGGCTTGGACGGCTGTGGACACCACTGGGAGCCCCGCTGCGGCGGCCTCCTGCAACACCATCCCAAAAGCCTCCGAGCGGGTTGGGAGCGTGAAAACGTCGGCCTCATTCCATGCCTTGAACCACTGCTCCGAATAAGCGTTCACACCGCTCAGGAGCCTAATTCCCGGGGGCAGCGACGGTTGGTCGAGCCGCGTGCCTGTCATCACGACCAAGGTCGCGCGCTCCCAGAGTTTGGTTCTTTTCCAAGCCTCCAACAGATCGGCTCCCCCCTTTCGATGGAAATCACCCCCCACGAAGAGCAGAACGGGTTTGTATCCCTCTTGAGCGGCGCGTTCAAGGCGGTCGGCGAGCCATCGCGCGGGAAATTTACCGGCGTCGACGGGATAGGGAAGCACGCGCGTTTTGGCTTCGAATCTGGTTTCCAGAGAGCGCACGTGATCGGCAGCCCATCGGGATGTGCAGACAATGGTCCGGGCAGCGGCGAACACAGCTTGGTCGTGCCAAAAACCGGGACGGAAACTCCATGCTTCCGATGGGGGCGCTTCGGATTGAGGCAAGTGCTGCGTGGCATCGATGGAGACAATCGCGGGAGTTTGCCGCATTCGATGCAGGAGGCAGTAGGCCAATGGTTGCGGGTGCAAATGGAACACGCTGAAGGGGCCCTGCGCCGCCTCGATCATGCGGATTCGGCGGCGAGCGAGCCATCCCATGTTGAGCTCCATGCGCCAGCGCGCCAGGTCGCGGTTGCCGCTCGCCCATCTGGCGCACAGCACACGGCGCACGAGGCGTTCATGAAAACTCAGCCTGCCCGACAAATTGATGTGAACGTCTTCAAAGGCCTCGCTGCCGCTCATGGCCTCTTGAATGAGTTTCGCGACCGACTGGTGTCCGAGAAGGCCCGAGTTTGCGAACAGGGCTCTCGGTTTCGCCGTCGCTGGGCGTGTTCCGTCAGGGGGCGGGGTGCTGACTCCTTGGGGGCGAATTGAAATAGATCCGGCCTCCCGTTGATCATGACGGGCTTACCTGGCCTCTAATGCCAGGGATTGCCGCAGTCGGTTTGGATGAAATGTCTTATCATGGAAGGCTTTCGCCCGGCCGCCCCAGAGCTTGATCGAGGTTTGGCTGGAGGCCGCCTCCACGACGGCATCGATCAGACCCGTTTCATCTCTGGGATCGCGAAGGAGGCAGGCCTTGGATTCCTTCCAGAAGTGCTCCGTCAACAGGCCTTCGGTGGTGACGACGGCGGAGCCGTGCGCCAACAAATTGATGAGGGAGGTGCGGCGAGCCGTGACTCCATCTGGATACGGCTGGAGGAGGACATCGCACGTTTGCAGATCCAGCGAGGCTTCCTCGGGCGACAAATCTCCGGTTGCATGCAGCCGGGCGGCATGCCGCGGCACGCGCTCTCGCATCTCTTTGCAGAAAAGATCGCTCCTTCTCCCCAATAAAAGAAAATGCGCGGCCGGCCGCGCATCGAGAAGCCTCGGAATGAGTGTTTCCAGGGGTATGGCGATATCCGACCCGTAGGTTCCAAAATGTCCCAGCAAGATCCCCGCGGCCACGCCTTCGATCCGGCGCAGACGCCGATTGGCGACCTCCGCCGGATCGGACACCACGGGAAGCGTCGCGGGCAGCGGCAGCCAAACAAACCGGGGATTGCCTGGCTTGGAGTAAGGGCGCAGATAGCGCTCCCACGTGGGGGTTGAAAGGTAAACGATTCGAGCGCCCCGCATCAACGTCCACGCCATCAATCTCTGAACCATCGCCAGCACATTTCGATGCGGCTTGGTGAAGCCAAAGTAAAAAAACGGCTCATGGAAAACGACTCGAACATCGTCGCCCGCGGTTTGGCGGCGGCGAACCCAATCGCAGAACGGCAAGTTCATTCCCCTGAAGCCGAAGGCATTGGGGACGTACTGAATCAGAATCCTCTTTGGCCCCGCAAGAGCGTCCAGTTGGGTGCCGAGACGAATCAATCCTGCGCGGTCGAAGTCCGCACGGCGCGTGCGGATTCCCGACCCGTCGCCGTCAGGCGAGGCAGGTTCACCAGGGTCGGACTTTCCTGTGGAGTTCGGAGTCCATACAAAAACTTGACCCCCATCGCTCGCCAACAAGTGAGCGACCGTTGCCGAGAAGTCTCCCACTCCACCACGCAGGGGCGGATACTCGCCAGTGACCAAGTGCCATGATTCAGCCTCGGGCTTGCTCAAGCACGCTCAGCAGTCTCCGCACGTGGCGGTCCAGGGTGTAGTCGGACGCCATTTGTGTCGCGCCGGACCGGAAGCTTTGCCATTTAGATTCGTCCCCGATCAAACTCACGATGGCGTTTCCCATCGACTCGGCGGTGGGGGGATCACTTTTGGCCAAGACTCCATTGGCGCCGTCATGGAGCCATTCCGAGATGCCCCCCACATCAAACGCCGCGCAGGGGATGCCGAACCGCGCGCATTCAAGGCCGACCAAACCAAAGGGTTCGGGCCAGAGGCTGGGTATAACGAGGCCGCAAGCGCCGTCCAAAGCCTTCCACTTCGCCTCACCCTCGAGCCACCCATGAAACACGCCATCGATCCCGTCTGTTCGAGCCGCCACTTTGCAGGGCGTCAGCAGGGGACCATCTCCTATGAAGTCCATCTGGATCTTTCTCCCGAGTTTTCGCATGGCCACCATGACCGCCTTCGCGAGCAATTGCGGCCCTTTCAATGCCGTCATTCGCCCAATGAAAACGAGGCGGTGTCCTCCCTTGGGATCCGTATGCGCCGCTTTTGGAGGGCGGACCGCTGGCGCCGAAGCGGGAGGATCGCCGAACAGCGGGATTGACGTGATCCGAGTTGGTGGGACTCCATGGCGCGTGTATTCCCGGCGCATGTGCTCGCTGGCGACGAGCACCGCCGCATACTGGCTTAAAAGCCGGTGCTGTTCACGAGCCCAGCGATAACCGCCAAAACAAGCGCCCAGAGTTCGCTGTCCGCAGCCCCTGACAAAATAATGTGCCAGACATCGCGCGCTGAAACGCCGCTGGCACGTTTGAATTTGGCCAAGGGATGTCGATTTCAGTCCCGAGACGCACGTCCCGAAATAGCCGTGCATGAATTTCACAACGGGGCAACGCCTCAGCAGCAGGCGCTCGACCTCCAGAAACCTCATGTTGTGCGAGAAGCAAATGTTGAAGCCGTCGTTCTCCGCGCCTGACGGAACCAGTCTTTCCGTTCGCGCGTCGAGCCGGATGCATCGGCTGACATGAGGGGCGATGCCAGAAGGTTCACCAACGCAGTATCCAAACACGACTTCGTGACCCAATGCGCTCAGGCTCGAAGCCACTGATCGCAGGTACGTTTCAACGCCTCCTCCGTCGCCGGCGCCGTCATTGACGATCAGTAATTTCACCAGGAACGGCGGTCTCCGATGCCGCTGCGCTCGACTTGGGAACAAGTTCCACGCAGACTCCCTCCTCATGCCACGGGTCGAAGCCGGGTGCGATCATCACCATGGCAAGCGACAGTTCGTCTAAGAGCGCTGACCAATCCTTCTTCCCACGGCCCTGTCCTATCCAAATCGAGGGATGCAACTCAACGAAGCATCTGAGAGAACGCCCCAAGGACCGCATCAAGTCTCTGGCGCCACGAAGCACTTCAAACTCGGCTCCCTCGACATCGATTTTGACAAATTGCGGCAGGATCCCCCTTTGCCGGCAGAACCCATCCAGAGAGATCGATTCCACCAACACCCGGTCCTCTCGCGAGTGGGGCGCGGCGCGATCCTCAAGCCTCCCGCTGCCGATTGAATCACCAAAAGTGAAGAAGCAATTCATTTCTCGATCGGAGACTGCCTTCCGGACGATCGTGACTCGGTCCTCGAGATGGTTCATCGAAACGTGCCTCTCCAAGCCGGCCGAGACTTGGGGGTTAGGTTCGAAGGCGTGGACATGTCCCGAGGGTCCAACCCACTGGCTGATGAGCAGGGAGTAGGCCCCGAGGTTCGCCCCCACGTCCAGCGCTTGGGCGCCAGGTGAAACCGCGTTCTTGAAAGCCCTGTACTCAGTGAGATTCCATGACAGGGAGCGCCATTTGGGATGAATCCTCAACACTTCCCCGTCGGGCAGCACTCGCCTGATCCCGCGACCCAAAGTGAGAGCCATCCAAGCCGCGTGAAAGAAAACTCTCGCGGCCGACGAACGGCCGAAAGCCGCTCGAGACCAGCGAAGTGGCCAATCTCCAACTTTGCTTGTGGTCGAAGCTTGGAACGATTGGGCCTGCTTCACGTTGGTATAATCTGGAATTCCACTCAATCAATGGAGGAACCGGGCCAGTCCTCAAGAAAGGCCGACCCCGCGCCGCCTCGGCCCCGGGAAAGGAGGTGCTCCCCCTGGAGGATGCTGGTGCGGTCTTCAGCCATGTTTTTTTTGGTGCGGGTTCACCGATGGTGGTGTGCTTTCGCGCAAAGCGACGCAGGCCTCGAAGAGGCGCGCGTAACGCGCCGTTTGGAGCGGCAGATCAAAGTTTTTGACCGCGAGAGCGCGACACGAGGAACGAAAATCAACCCCTCTCCGCAGGTCCTGCAGCGCCCGTTGCAAGCATTCCGCCACGCCGGCGCTTGTCGCCGAAGAGGCGATCCAGCCGGAAACCCCTTCTTGAATGATTTCCGGCACACCGCCGACAGGAGTTGATACGGCGGGAGTGCCACAGGCAATCGACTCCACCAACACGTTAGGCAGATTGTCGGCGAGAGTGGGGAACAGGACGAGATCAGCCGCGTTGTAGGCTAGCGCCTGCATTCGCTCGGAGGTTTGATAGCCGAGGTGCCGCGCCTGGATGTGAGGTGGCAGATTCGAAGGGGGTGCCGATCCCAGCGTGAGAAGACTAATTTTCTCCTCGCGCGCGGCCAGCAGCGCGGCATGAAAGGCTTCCGCCCCTTTCTTTGGATCGTCCAGCGAGACTCCGCACCCCAGCACCGTCAACCCTTCCAAACTCAAACCTAATGCGCGTCTGGCAAAGTCGCGGGGCATCGGTTCATAGGTCTTCAGGCACAAACCGTTGGCAATCGTCTCGATTCGGTGCTGTTTCCACATCGATTTGGAGGCTTGGCTTGCGAGCCAGCCCGACGGGCACAGGGCGACAGGAGCCATCGTTTGCGACAACGATCGTGCCCGGGCATTCCATTGCCCGGCCGCGTCGCGGGAGGCCGTGCCGCCATGGTGTTTCCAGCACTGGCATGCTTCGCTGCACCCGGTCGCAAAGGCGGTTTCCGCAAATGCGTGGGTGCAGCCTCCTGTGAAGCTCCACATGTCATGCAATGTCCAGATTGCGGGGGCGACCTGGCTTGAAACGGACAAGAAAGAAACAGGCCAATCTGACCAATGCAGATTGTGCAAGTTCACGACATGGGGCTGGATGGCGCGCAGCAGATTTCGGAATTCGCCTTCCAGACGCCGGTGTCTCAGCCTCCGCCCGACGACGGCACACCCGGGAATCCTTCCAAAAAGCAGCCAAAAAGCCTCCTCGCGGGATCGCAGTCGAAGATGCCAGGTTTTCCATGGATGCCGCTGGATGCTGGGGCGGGCGGTGACACAATGGATCTCATGCCCGGCTTCGGCCAGACCCGCCGAGAGCCGCGCCGCGGCAATGCCGGCGCCTCCGTGGGCTTCCTGGTCCGACACCACGGCGATTCTCACTCTTCGGCTCCTCCCTGAATTGCGGTCTGGGCGCCTCTGGTGGTCAACTCATCGTTGACGGCCACGATTCTGATTTGAGTGAGGTTCGGCGTGAGCACCGCGTACAATTGGCAGGCCCGATGAAATAGTTTTGCGCCAAAATATTTGCGGATCGTATAGTAGCGCGGGGGCCATTTGTGCTTGATCTCCCCAACCTCCAGCACTCGATATCCAGCAGTTGAGAACAGATTTCCTAGATTCATCTCCGACCACGTGAAGAGGTGCTGGTTGATATCGTTTGGGGCCCAAGGATTCCGGCGTTCACAGGGCACCACAAAAATCGCCGAGCCGCCCCGTTTCAGCTTGCCCCGAAGCCTTCTTATTTCGTCCAGCGGCGAGTGAGTGTGTTCGAGCGCGTGACACGAAATCACTACGTCGGCCCATCCGTCCGGAATCTCCCGAGTGAAAGCGACGGTTCGAACGCCGCTTGCCGCGGCGTGCTCTCTCGCGACGGGATTCAACTCGACTCCTATTTTCTCCGCGCACTCAAGCCTTGCCAGCAAATAGCCTCCGCCCGATCCGAAATCGATCACCCTGTGGCGCGGTTGGACGTGCGAGCCGAACAAGAACAAGTTCGCCTCCGCGCCAAAAGCGCCCATGTTCTTTTGCCAGTCGAAATAGCTCTTCTCGTAATGGTTCATGAACGCTTCCTTCTGATCGCCAGAAAACGCATGGAAGGCGCTTTGGTTCATCCGCGCGGTCGGCGCGAGCGCTTCAAAGCCCACGTGGACGGATGACCGCGCATCAAGTGGAAGACCGGCCTGGCGTGATGGAACAGCAGGCGCCAGAACCACGACTCCTTGGAATGCCATCCCCCGAAAACGTGATCGAAGACCACGGTTTCCGCGTGAAGATCCCGAGCCAAAGGAGACGGCAGACGGCATCCTCGCAAGAGCTCTCCCTCGCCGACCCAGTAGGGGCGTTCGCCAGTGGTGTGGGTCGCGGAAGGTTCAAAGCCGACATTTGAAACCAGGGGAACCTTCGGAAGCAGAGACAAACCACGGCTGAGCCAGCAAGCGAGCATCCATTCCGCGGCCCAATCCGAAAAACCACCGGATGCAATCAACCGAAAAACGCTGGACCAGTACTCAATCTCGACGGGGTCCTGGCAACAGGCCTTGACGCCATCTAGCATGGAGTCTGGAAGGGCGTCGCCGAGCAAGCTCCGATATTGCCGCCAGGATCTTCTCCAGGTTGCCCAACCCCAAATCAGGCAATATTTGGAAGCGATGAACTCATGCGGCGCGTATCTCAGTTGCGGCGCGTAATTGAATCCACCGATTTGGAAAATACGGGTGTCGCCACTGAATTCATCCAGCAATTGGGAACAATTGTCGTAAAACGAAGACGTGGGCACGCAATCGTCCTCAAGGATGATCGCGCGTTCGACCTCGTCGAAGACGCGATCCAGCCCCGACTTGATTCTGGGGCACAGCCCGAGGTTGGTTTCGGAATAGATTTTCGTGGTCGGGCAATCGGGCGCCAAAGACTCCGCGGCGCGGCGGGCGGCGGCGCAGTCGTCCGCTTCGGCTGCGGATCGGGGCCCGTCGGCGATGATGAACAAGCGGCTAGGGTCTGCCCGCCTCACGGTTTCCATGACGCGGGCCGTGGTGTGGGCGCGTTTGTAGACAAACACCGCGACGGGGGCGCATACAGGCTTCAAACTCACGGCTGGTGAAGGGGGCTAAGGGCGTTTCACAAATCGGCGGTATGCCCGTCGCATCCTCGTGCCAAGCGGTGTCAACAGGAAGGGGGTTCTAGGCCTGAACCCGCTCCAAGGCGTGCCGGCAAGACATTCAAACAACTGCGGCGCTCGCGCATCATCGCAGCCATGTTGCCAGGGTTTCACAACTCCGTTGAAATGCACGATGAAGGGGCCCGACCTCACGGACTCCAGAATCGCGGCATCGTATCCCGCCTCCACCCAACTTGATTGGGGATACAGAATGCAGTGCGTTTGGTTCCATCGAAGATCCAATGCCCGCCAGCGCCCGTAGAGGGTCACGTTGAGCCCCCCTTGGTCCCACCAAAAAACTTTCCGGCCATGGGCGCGGAGGTATTCGAGCGTGCGCTCCGGAACCTGGTCTCGTCTCCAGCCGTCCAGGTCGAACATGAGAACTCCCGAGTTGAAGTAGCGGGCTTTGGGATCCATCGACTGGGACTCCCAATCAAACACCGCGGTTGGCGAGGAGACGAACGGGACCCCCACCTCAGGGACGGCCCACGTCGATGTTTGTTCATCGGTCGGGTGGCGCAACAGGGCCGCGATATCTTGTCGGACGATGAGATCCGAATCCAGATAGATCACGCGGCCATGTTCGTTCCGAAGAATCCAAGGGCTCAGCACCCGCGCGTAAGCGGCGGCTCCGCCGTGGCCGGTGGTGTCGACGTTTCCCAGCACGGAGAGGTCTACTGGAAAAAACTCAACCGTGGCGCCGAACTTCGATGCCAGGCGTGTGAGGCGGCGGCTCGTTCGTGAAGAGACGCCGCAATCGAGAACCAGGAACCGGAGGCGGCCGGGTGAACCGGAAGTCGCCAGGGCTGAGGATATCAAGGCCGCCAAACCCACGGCGTAGGCCTCGTTCGCCGTTGTCACGATGCGCGCGGGCGACTCGGAAGATTGATGTGACGTGTTATGGGCCACGCTGCATCAGAACCGCGGTGTTCAGGTAGAACTCACTCCTCATCGACACGCGAGCCTTGATCCATTCACTTCTGAGCACGTGCTCCAACGCTCCGCAAAGCCGCCGGAGGCAAAAGGAACTCAATCGGGCTGATGGTCTCGGATTTCGTTGGAGCACGATTTGACTCTTCAGAATCAACCGGAGGACATCCCAGGGAGAGCCGGCTTCGAGGGATCGCAGAATTCGAAACCCATGCCTCTCCGCAAAGGCGTTGATGGCATGGATTGTGGGCCTCCAGTAGTCATGGGGCCGTTCATGGGGAAAATAGACGAATGGGCAAGTCACCAAAACGCGTCCGCCAGATCCCGCGAGTTGGCTCATGTTGCGAAACGCGTTGCTCCAGTCGAGCACATGTTCCAGGACCTCGGTGCAGAGCAAGAGAGAGAAAGGCGCCAAGTCCAGGATACTCGTTGGCAAAGCGCCGTCGATGGGCATGACAAACTCGACGGTTCCCATTCGATTTTGCCTAATATCGCACGAATGGTAAGAATAACCCCGGTCGAGCAGCACCTGCTTCAACGGTTGTTCACCGCAGCCGACGTCGAGCACTTTGCCGACGGTCCCGGGGTCCCGGCTCGCTTCCACACGGAGCTCGTGGATGGAGGCCGTGATGATGGGGAGGATCACTTCCTCCGGCGGACCGCTGACGTGGCGGTAAGTTTTCAACGCAGGATCAATTGCATCCGAGAGTCGAAGTTCTCAGCGAACGCTTCTCGAGAAAACCGGTGGTCTCTCAAATACTTCAGCCACTTTTTTCAACGAGGGATTCAAACCGTTTCCGAGGATACACATCCAGCAATCCTCCATGCGTCGCGTTGATGATGGAGACTCCCCGGCTTGCGGCAAACTGTTTCAGCAGAATGTGGTCCTCCCAGATTTGCGTCAGCCACCAATAATAAGATCCATTCGTCTTTCCCAGCAGGTCGTAGTCGTAAGCGGGGGTTCGATCTATGTGACTTTCAGCAAAGAAGTATTGATCCTCCGAGTTCAGAAGATGGTAGTTGTGGTCCAACCCCAACAGAACGATCTCGCGGCAACCCATCAGAATCCCGTGCAAGATGCAGTGTTGAGCCACGTTAAAGAACCAGGGGAGCGTCAGTCCAAAATTGAGTTGCGCCAGTTGATCCGGCGTCAGCTCCCTCATTCGGTTGTAGTTGAGCACACCCGCGGTCGTCCCCGCAGGAAACTGGCTGGAGCGGTGGCGGGCGATGGGATGCAGGGTGGCCGGCACGACGAACATCGTGCCATCGATCTGGCTGGCCATTAATTGACTGCGGAACAAAACCGCATATGGGATCTCCTCGAACAAGCCATCGTCGAACACATAGTGATAGGTCGGTCGAATGCGGGCGTAGTCTTGATGCTTGTGGAATTCGTTCATCACAAAAACCACGTGGCCTCTTGCGAGGGTCAGATCCTGTTTGCCGATGGAAGGACCGTTCCCGATCACGAAAGCCTTCTTGCCCGCGTGAATGCCGTCCAGCGGAGGGTTGGCATCCAGGACCGCGCGATACTGTTGCAGCATCCGCCGGGTGTTGACGGCTCTGTCAAACTGCCTGAGCCACAGGGGAAATCGGTAGGCCCCAAACATCAATAGACGATGGGCCAGCGGGTTGAACCAACTCATGCTCTTCAGGATCCCTTTCGCGGGCAGTTCAGGAGTCAAGAAACTGGGACAATGGGAGCCCTGCTGGCTGGCTGTCTCGATCTGGCGACCGACAACTCACTCAGAGGCGCTTGCCCACATCGGTCCGGCGCGGCTCCGCACTCCGCACTCTCACCCAGCCGCTTCGTAGGCTGTTCTGATCCAGTCAATCAACTCCGAGTCCACCTCCGACGCTTCCCCGAGTCTGACCTTGTATTGGCACATTTGTCCGGGCGGCAGTTCTCGCAGCCGACCGGTGGCGGCCACCCCCTTCATGTTGAGTCCGACCTCCACTTGAGAGTTGGTCGCGGGGCCGATCATGGTGAACTGCTTCTTTCGGCGATAACTGATATACGTTTTCTTCGGCGCCTCTTCAAACTCCCCGAAATGGCGCATGGCTTCCAGGAGTTTGTCATGAATTGGGCGCAGGACCGCCTTGGGTCCTGTGTAAAGCGAATTGAGCGCTTCGTCCGGGGACGAAACCCGGGGGCCCTCCTTGTTCGCGTCTTCGGATTGGCGCACAGTATGCACGAGAGTATTGGCGTCCCCATGTCCCATGCCGAGGGTCTTCTTGAGCATGGTCACGAGTTCTCCGTGCTTGGTGAGGCCGCTGGCTTTCATGATCGCGGCCAACTCTGAGAGCGGCTTTCCGGTGCGTTTGACGATGTTGTCCAGTTGCGTGGCCAAGGCCTTGTTGAGATCAGTCATAATATGTTTTAAGGGGATGGTAGATTAGATGAAGATTGCCAGCCTCAGACGAATCAATTCTCACACCGTGTAGGAATCGGGACGGTAATCATCGGTATGATGCCGCATCCATTCGATGGTTTGCTGAAGGCCCTGTTCCAGCGTGACCTTCGGCTCCCAGGCAAGGATCTGGCGGGCGAGAGTGTTGTCGGCGAGCAGTCGTTCCACTTCGCTTTTCTCGGGGCGCAACCGCTGGCGGTCTAGATCGATCTCAAGCTCGAGGCCGAGCAACGATCCGATCAACCCCGCCAAGTTTCCTATGCTGATCTCGCGATTGGATCCCAAGTTGATGGTGCGGCCCAGCGCGCCTTCTGCCTCGGCCGCGAGCACGAAGCCATCCACGGTATTGGAGACGAAGTTAAGGTCTCTCGTCGGAGCGAGGCTGCCCAGGCGAACACGCCCCCCCTTCAAGGCTTGGGACAGAATCGTGGGAATGATCGCCCTTGAGGACTGCCGCGGGCCAAAAGTATTGAACGGGCGAACCGTGACGACGGGAAGGCCATAGGAAAGATGAAAACTTTCGACGAGTTTGTCTGCGCCGATCTTGGTTGCCGAATACGGGGACTGCGCTCTGAGGGGATGCGATTCGTCGATCGGCACTCGAAGCGCCGTCCCGTAGACTTCGCTGGTCGATGTGTGGAGCACCCGCGAGACTCCAAGGGTTCGGGCGGATTGGAGCACATTGAGGGTTCCTCCGATGTTCGTCTCGACATAGGAGGCTGGCGCCTCGTAGGAATAAGGAATGGCAATCAGGGCGGCCAGGTGGAACACGATGTCGATGTCCTTCATCGCCCGATGCACGCACTCCGGATCACGAACATCGCCCGCGATAAATTCTATCCTCGCCCGCCGCGACGAATGCTCGAGCCATCCTCGTTCGCCTCGTGAATTGTATTGCACGAACGCTCGAGTGCGGGCTCCCAAGTCCACGAGCCGTTCCGTCAGATGGCTGCCGACAAAGCCGCCCGCTCCGGTCACCAGCACACGTTTAGCGTCCCATTTCATGGTCATTGGATTAGAGCAAAATCGGCGCCCGGATCAGCCGCCGCGAGCCGCTTTCAACTGCTCTCGTTGTCCGACGTCGATCCACTCATTTTCAATTTCGTAAGCCCCGAGGGATTCGCCCCTTTGGATGCAGTCTTTGAACAGGCCGGTGATCGGGAATTCTTGATCGGCCGGGATCCTCGCCAGCAGGGCGGGTTCAAGGGAATAAATACCCGTGTTGATCCACCGCGTGAGCATGGGTTTCTCGTGGAATCGAACGACTCGGGAGTTCTCCATCTCCACGCAGCCGAACGGCACCGTGTGGGAATAACTTCGAACTCCCAGCGTCGCCATATGTCTGCCTTGCCGGTGGCACTCCAGCAGGGCGCCCACGTTCGCCTGCGTCACGATATCGCCGTTCAAAACGAGCAGTGGATCAGCCGGTTTTGAGGGGATCAAGCCGAGGGCGCCACCGGTTCCGAGTGGCTTCTCCTCGCGCAAATACTCGATTTGGCAGCCGTACTTTAGGCCATCTCCAAAATGGTCCTCAACCATGTGGCCCAGGTAATTGATGGCCAGGAACACGCGGCGGATGCCATGCCCGACCAAGTGCAGAACCAGACGTTCCAAGATGGGCCGGCCCGCGACTCGGATCATCGGTTTGGGAAGTTCTTCGGTGAGTGGCAGCAGGCGGGTGCCCTTGCCACCAGCCATGACGACCGCCCAGTTTGGCCGCTCTACCGCACCAATCAATTCACGGAGCAAGTGGAGCCCAGCGAGCTTTCCGTCGGCGTCGACGATGGGTATTTGATTGAGCGTGCGGGCGCGCATCAAGTCGAGAACCTCGGCGCGGCCGATGCCGGGGGAGACGGAAGTGAAATGGCGCGTCACATGCGGGGAGAGTGGCGACTCCAGGGACGCTCCTTGCAGGAGCGCGCGCCTAATATCGCCATCGGTCATCGTGCCGGCTAGCAGGCCGGATTCGTCGACCACGAGGGTGATCTCGGCGCCGCTCCGCTCCAATGACCGCATCGCATCCACGAGCCGGGCCTTTTCCAACACCAAGCAATGTTCGAGAGGCGTCAACGGCATGGCAACAGGAACGGGCTGGTCATGCTTCACGCCTGGTGGCGGCGACGATTCGCCTCGCGTCGTTCGGAATTTTCATACCCCGAATGTTATCCCAGACTTCAGCGGCAAGCGGTAGAGCAGAAAATAGGGGGGGGCTTTAGGCGCGTTTGACTGGCGCAACCAATCCTGGCACAAGTGCTCGTACGCGGCGATGTCATGAATCCGCCGCCCCACTTGAAAACTCCTGCGGTGGGCCGAGAGGCTGGACTTGAAGCGCAACAAGGCGTCGTCCGGCGCGGACGTGCGCCCGCCTCCCAAGTGAAACCATCGAAGCCCGCGCGCCAGCGCCCACTCCGCGGCGGCATGAAGCAGCAGATTGTTCGGCCCCGCGTCCCTAAAGCGCTCGCTGCTGCCCGACAAGTGGTAATCGATGCCTTCATCGGAGACCAAAATCAACGCGGCCGCGGCGACCGCTTCGTGGTGCCGCACCACAAAAAGACGCAATCGATCTCCCAAACCAGCCGCGAGTCTCGAGTAATAATCCCCGCTAAAAAAGTAAGAGGGCGCCGCTCCGGCGCGGCGCATGGTTTGCTCGTAGATCGCTTGAAACATCGCCCAGTTCTCCTGGGCGGGGCGTTCCTCGCACACAAGCCCCTTTGACAACGCCTTGCGCACCATGTTTCTCTGAGTCGAAGGATAGGAATTCCACAAATCAGTGGCGGAACCAGACAAAGGAAGCAGAACGGTTTGTCGATCCTTCGAGATTTGGAGCGGCAAACCCTTGCTTTCCGCGTTGTTCAGAACGGGGTTGAACCGCGCGAATTCCGCGATCACTCGCTGGGCTTGGCACCATTCCCTGAACATTTCCCACCCCTTGGACTGAAACTCTGGGTCCTCGCCAAAGAGGAGTGGACCGGTATAGCCGTAGACGGTTTCGATGTCCTGAAAGCCCTCCGGAATCTCCATGGAGCCAACGTATTTGATGGGACGAAGCAAGAAACAATGGAAGAGGCATTGGCCGTTTTGCTCGACCACAAAGGCCCGCGCGCTGGCATCACTTCCAGCTTCGTGGGCGCGGTGATACTCGGCGCTAAAATAGACATCCGCCCCAGGCAGCTGCTTCAGGGTCGAAGCCCACTCTCCCGAGTCTTCCGAGAAAAGAACGCGGCAATTCAACCGGGGCTCTCCACTTTGGGTTCTAGAGCGTCCATGCCCACGATCTGATGTTTTGCCAAGGGGTGGCGCAGGCGGCGGCCGCGCACTGCGTCGAGGAACGCCGGCGAGAGTCCACCCGCAGCGCGCAGCCGAGCCAAATCGCTTTCCGCCAAGACGTGGCCGGCAGGGAGATCTCGAGACGCCACCAGGCACTTCTGAACCACTTTCTTAATCTCCAATTCGGGGGCCGCAGGCCGTTTGACCCCGTCACCCAACGATGATTCCACAGCCCGGATCTCTTGAACGAATCGGCCAAATTCCACGGCATCCATCGACGCCGCGTGATCGGGACCGGCCATGGCGCGGTCCAATGTCATATGCTTCTCGATGATGCAGGCACCCAGAGCCACGGCCGCCATGGAGATTTCCCGCCCGACAGTGTGATCCGAGAATCCCACTGGACAATGAAACGTCCGCCCCAGCGTCTCCAGCGCCCTCAAGTTGCAGTCGGCTGGCTTGGCGGGATAGCTGGACACGCAGTGAAGCAACGCGAACCGGCTGTTGCCCTCCGCCTCGAACGCGCTGATTGCCTCTCCAACTTCCGCCAGCGTCGACATGCCCGTTGAGAGAATCATGGGCTTCTGCTTGCTCGCCACGTGCCGCAGGAAAGGGTGGTTAGTGATCTCTCCAGATCCGATTTTGTAGAGCGGCACGTTCAATGAATCGAGGAAATCCGCGCTGTCTTCCTCGTCCGGCGTGGATAGGAACAGAATGCCGAGGCCGTTGGCTCGGGCTTGCAACGCGCGGAAAGCGCCATATTCCAGCTCCAACTGTTTGAGCAGCGCAAACTGGCTCGACTCGTGGTCCAGGCTGGACCGCTGGTACTCCGCTGCCGGCGCGCCGGGAACGGCGACTTTTTCCGTGACCCATGTTTGGAATTTGATGGCGTCAGCCCCCGCGGCATGCGCCGCGTCGACGAGCCGTTCCGCCAATTCCAAAGAGCCGTTGTGGTTCACGCCGGCCTCCGCAATGATGAAACAGGGGTGGCCGGCGCCTATGCGGCGGCCGGGAACTTCAAGACATTTCACGGTCAAACTCGGGGCGTGCTCTTTTTGATTCATCGAGGATCGGCCCACAGAATAATCTTCTCCACGACCACCGATTCCCTTTCGTGGATTTGTCGCTCCTTATAAGCAATTTTGAATCCGGCCTCGTGAAAGAGGTCGGCGGCCTGGTCGAGTGTCCAGATCGAGCTCACCCCCGTGTTCGCGAGCACTCCTTCGGTGATGCCTTTCCACGTGTTGGGGGCCACGAGAATTCCCGTTCCGAGCCCCGAGCAGAGGGGGCCAAACAGACAACTCAGCATGCGGCCGCCGGGCGCGAGAAGGCCTCTGTAAATCGCCAGGGCATCGCGAAGTTTCCGCTCGTGGTTGCAGAGCAGAGCGTAATGATCCACCAGCAATTCGAACGCACCGGAAACGAGGGTGCCGGGAGCCGTGATGTCCCCCTCCAAAGAGGTTACCCCGCTCGCGACGTGGAAAAACTCGAGTGTCTGCTCCAGTTGCCTGAGCGCCGACGGCGATCCCTCCAGAGCGGTGACCTGAGCGCCGTTGCGCGCCATGAACCAGGATACCGCGCCGGCGCCCGCGCCGATGTCCAAGACCCTGGGGGCGCCTCCCGATCGGTCTCGGTTCGCCATGAAAAACCGCACCGATTCCTCCGATGGATAGCGTCCCCACGGGCGGTTCGCGTGAATCTTTTCCCAGATTTCTGGCACCGAGATGGTTTTCATAATGCATCGTCTGATGAATAATTTACAAATCGCTTTCTCAAAAGACGTTCGCGTGACGGCAGGCCGGCCAGAACCTCGACAATGCGCGCGGCGGCGTGCCCATCGCCGTATGGGTTAGTCATGCCTTCGAGACCTGTCCGGAACGAGGGCTCGAGCAGGCTTTCCAATCCGTTGGCGATGGCACTCGCGGCGCATGGTTGGTGGATGACATTTCGCGCGTGGCACCGCCCGGATTGACGTTCGCCAATGTTCAGCACCGGCAATCGATAGCTTGGCGCCTCCCAAATTCCGCTAGAAGAGTTGCCGGCCATTCCGTCGGCGATGGCGAGAAGGCTGCTGAAAAGGCGAGGTCCCAACGCCGTGTGGAATCCGGTGCGGGGCCGCACCGTCGCGAGCTCCCTCAATCGCCGGTTGATGCTGTCCCCACCAGGGTCCGCATTGGCCGCGGTGATCACAAGAGTGCCCTGGTAGTCAGCGAGTCCCTGGATGACTTCCTGCACTTCAGTTTTCGGATCGCCCCCAAGCGTCGTCGGATGCCAGGTCAGCACCACCACCGGGGGACATAAATCTTGACCAATGGCGTTTGACAACTCCTCGCGAGGCAGTCTCGGCGCCGATAAGACGGCGTCCAGGGAGGGGTCGCCTGTGACGGTGATGCGCCAGTCTTCTTCTCCGAGCTGTTGGACTCGCCGCCGCGCGTTTTCCATGGCGACAAAATGGACGTGGGAGAGTTTCGTCAAGGAGTGGCGCACGGCATCGTCGTAAGCGCCCTCGGTGATCTCCCCTCCTGAGACGTGAGCCAGAGGCACTCCCAGGGCCGTGGCGGCGCTCGCGGCCCCGAGCAACTCGCTTCGGTCGCCCACCAACAGCAAGACATCTGGCGCGAGGCGGCCCAAGGCCTCGCCCATGCCGGTCGTGACGGCGGCGATCGCCGCCACAGCATCGCCAGGAGTATCGCCCTCCTTCCAGGGGATGCGCTCCGAGGGAGCCATGCCCTCCGCTTCCAAGCTGTGCACCAAGCGATCCCCAGGCTCGGTCAGGAGCCTCCCGCCGGCGATGAATCGGGGCGCCAGGCGGGAATCGTGCGCCGCGGCTTGCAGCACGGCGCGGCAAGCGCTGAAATCGGCGCGATCGAAACTCGCCACCGCGATGACGCGGGCCTTGGAAGACCCGGTCATGAAGAAGAAGAAGACAGAGCGGCGGAGGCATCAGCCGCTCCAAGAGCGCGATGACGGCCTACCCGATCATTGAGCATGAGTTCCGCTTGATGGAAATCCCAGGGAGTGTCGATGTCCAATGAACGTTCGGCCGGCATCACATACGCCCGAGCTCCCGCAGGCAGAAAGGTCTTTGCCGCGCGCAGGACCGGGGTCTTGATAAAATAGATCGCCCCGTTCACCTGGTACAGCTCCTCATTGTCTTGCCTGCGGCTCTTCCCCGCGCCGTCGAGCCATGGCGTTAACTCTCCCTTCGGTGAAAGGCGCTGCAGCCATTGCGGCGGATGCGACACCTTGCAGACCCCGACGACGGCCGGCGCTCCCTCTTGCCGCTGGCAGCGCACGGCCTCGACAATGTCGTTCGCTTGGCGCAATGGGGACGTGGGCTGCAGCAGCAACACGAATTCAGGCTCTTCTTCCCCCGCGTTCTTCAGCCATTCCAAGGCATGTTCGACGACTTCGAAGGAGGACGCCGTGTCTGAAGCAAGCCTTGCGGGACGGACAAAGGGAACACCGGCGCCGGCGCCTCTGGCAACGGTCGCGATGGCCGCATCCTCAGTGCTTACCCAGACTCGTTCCGCCACTCCCGATTGCAGCGCGGCTTCGATGGTCCAGGTGATGAGGGGTTTTCCAGACAACAGTTTGAGGTTTTTCCCGGGCAATCCTTTGGATCCGGCACGAGCCGGTATCAGGCACAAGATTCCAGGGGGCGCACTTGGCGGATTCATCAGAATGTCAGGAGGAGCAGGCGACTTGTGCCTGAGCGGGCACCCGGGGAGCGCGGCCAAATCATCGGAAACCAGGATTGTTCGAGCCCATGCCAGTTGCCAACCCTCTACACTTTCGCGATTTCAGGAAGCAGATCCGAAGTTTCGTCCGCGGAAGTCACCAGCTGGTAAAACCGGCCTTTCGCGGCCATCAGATCCGTCCAGGAACCTTCTTCGGCCACCGTCCCTTTGTCCAAGACCACGATGCGATCGGCGTTCCTGACGGTGGACAACCGATGCGCGATGATGAGGACGGTTCTCGACATGGAAACATTATCGATGGCTTCTTGAACGTGCCGCTCGGACACCGTATCCAGGGAAGATGTGGCTTCGTCCAAGATGAGAAACCGCGGCGATCGAACCATGGCGCGAGCGATCGCGACGCGCTGTCGCTGGCCGCCCGAGAGTTGCACCCCGCGGTCGCCAACCGTGGTGTCGATCCCCTTGGGAAGCGCGTCGACGTACTCTCGCAGATTCGCCGCATCGATCGCCTCTTGGATGGCCTTCTCATCGATCGTCGAGGACCCGTAGGCAATATTGTATCGAATCGTGTCCTGAAAGAGGAATGTATCTTGATCCACCAAAGCCACCGCGTCGTGCCAGCTATCGGGAGTGAACTCCCAAAAATCAATGCCATCGACGAGAATTTTGCCGCTTGATGGGGGTCTCAAACGGAGCAACAACGCGGCGATGGTGGACTTGCCTGAGCCGGAGGCGCCCACCAAGGCCACTTTTTGGTTGGCAGGGATGACAAATGAAACGCCTTGCAGGGCGAGGCTGCCATTGGGATAGGAGAAGCCCACATTCTTGAATTCGATGCCGCGGTCGATTTTGCGAAACGAGGCGGTGCCAAAAGGTCTTTGAGGATGCTGGACCAGCGAAAGCCAACGCTCCACATCCTCCACGCCGCTGGCCATGTAAAGGAGGTGGCCTTGCATGAGATAGATTTGGTTCACGAGCGGGATGACGCGCAGAAGGATGAAGCAGAACCCGAACAGATGGCTGCTGAGCATCAGGCCAGGCTTCACATAGAGTATGTAGGCCGCCGCCACGAGGCTCATGGCGCCGACCACAGCGACGGATTCCGCGATTGGATGCATCAAGGCGTGGTTCTTGAGGGAACGATCCTCGATGTTGAGCTGATTCTGGCTGAGCCGCCGGAAGCGATCCAATTCGCGGGAATTGGAGTGGGTGGCCCGGATCAATCGCACTCCCGTGAAGGATTCACCCACGGCTTTGGCCAGCGCCCTGTTGGCTTCGCTGAGTTCCGTGCCCAGGGAAGACAGCCGGCGCATGACCCAGGCGATGGAGAGACCGATCGCGACGGCCAGCAGTCCGACGAACAGCGTCAGGGTCCAGGAGATGTAGAACAGCGCCATCACGTAGAGGAGCCCCATGCTAAACCGTTGGGACAGTGACAACCCGGCGTCAAATGCCGAGGTGGTTCTGATCGTGTCATGAAAAAACACGTTCGAGATTTCTCCCGCGGTGCGTTGTTCGAAGACTTCGATCTCGGCTGAGTGCAGACGTTTGAATAAGGAAAGACGCAGATTGCCCAGGACTCGCTTCTTGAACCGCGCCGAGAGCCTGGCGGAAACAAAACCAGCCACGTTCTTCAGGAAAATGGCCACAACAATGATGGTGGCGAACGCGGCGACATAGAAGCCGGAAGTTTTTCCAGGAAAGAAAGATTGGAGCCACTGGATGGGTCTCATCGGGCTGGAGTTCTCACCACCCATCAGCAAGGAGAGCAGGGGGACCAACATGCCCACTCCAACCCCTTCGAACAAGGTCATTAACAGCGAGCTCCCCAGCACCGCCACGAACAGCCACCGGCCTCCCCTGAGATGAGGCCGGATTCGGTGGAAGCACCGGGCCAGGCTCACGAGTCGTTTGAAGTCCGCAATCATCCGGGAATTTTAGGCTTTGCTCCGAAACAGGGACCGGAGGGCGCGCTTGGCGGCGTGGGCGAGCGAGGCCGCGACCAGACACCGGGGCCGAAGTGGGCGAGGGCGGGGATGCTCCTGCCTGATCCGTCCTTCCCACCGCTCAAAGAACCGTCGGCCGTTCAAGAGCACTCGATTCTTGTAGGCTTCCGAAAAGGAATGGGACAGCGTCGAGCTGCCCAGGTGTGTGTAGGCTCCACACCGCTCATAAGCATGAATCGCCACGCTCCGCCCCGATTGCCGAATTCGGTAACAGAGATCCGCTTCATCCCACTCGGTCGGCCGATAAGCCTCGTCCAGCGGACCCACGGCATCCAGGCAGGCGCGGCGAATCACCCACGGGCGGATGACGATATCCACGTCTTTCAAAAAGAACCAGTTGAAGAACGACGGGCCAATCGTCGATTGCAGGCGACTCCCATCATGCAGATCCTCCCAGCTCGCGATGGGCGCGTCGCAAGGAAGACAATTCAGCCCGCGGCTGAGACACAGCACTCCCAAGTCGTGATATCGGTTGAAGGTGCGGATCAACTCAGGGACAAGCCATGGGGTTTCGAGAAACATGTCATCTTGCCACACGAGCACCAAGGGTGCCACCGTCTCCTTGAATCCCCGGTTCGTGCAGACCAGTTCGTGCACGTTGGGTTCATGCACCCATCGGATGGTCAGGCCGCCCTGAGGTCGAGCGCAAAAATATCGCAGGAAATCCGCGGTGCCGTCGGTGCATCCATCTTCAATCACGACGATCTCGACCGCGGAGCCAGCCGCGTGCTTTTTCCAGCTCTCGAGGCATCTGATGAGCACCGCTCGATTGTTGTGCGTCGGAATGGAGACCGAGAGAAGAGGCGACTGGCTCATCTGTCAGCTCGGGGAGTTCTCCAGCCACCGCCGCGTCATCTCCTCGGCCATGTCATCCCAGCTGCGGCGAGCAAGGTTTTGGCCGGCGATTTGAGCCGTCGAAGCAAAATGGTCGAAGTCGTTTCGCCAGGTGAGCAGCCGGGAAGCGATGTCTTGAGCTGTAAAATCTGGCTTCAACCTCAAGCCGTGGAGCGATTTGGGAATCCGCTCGCTCACACCAGCTTCTTCGCTGACGATGACCGGCAAGCCGCAGCAGAGGGCTTCCTGCACCGCCAGGCCGTAAGCCTCATACCGAGCCGCATGAACCATGAGATCCGACGCTCCAACGATTTTTTCCACGTCCCGCCTGAAGCCTAAAAACCGTATTTGGGAGGCCATTCCTTCGCGAACCGCGCGCGCGCGCCAGTGATCCAAATCCCGGCCGGCGCCCACGACGAGGAGGCTTGCGTCCCACGACGGGCCCTGTTGAGCCAGGCTGAGCCAGGCTTCGTACAAGAGGTCGAAACCTTTTCGCCGATCCCCAAGCGCTCCCACGAAGACAGCGACTTTTGAGCTCGATGGCGAGTGGATTCCGAGCTCGCGCCTGATTTCCAGCCGTTCAGATTCAGGGAGAGGATGGAATCTGGCCCCCTCGTTTCCATAATACACCACCTGGATGCGATCAGGTTCCACAGGATAATGCCTGAGGATATCTTTCTTTGTTCTTTGGCTGTTGGCAAAAAGCACCTTTGACTTGGGCAGCCAAAGGCGCTCGCAGCGGAGGTAGAGAGCATGGCTGAGTGAGGCTCGAGCGCGGGCTCCAGGGCTGCCGGACGTGAGCGGCTCGTGAGCGGCATGCAAGTAATGCACCCAGCAGGCGTCGAAAACGGGGCAATTGCCTCCGTTCATGAGGGTTCTTCCGCCACGGTGCGCCAACTCGCGGGCGATCCGCGAGCCTCTCAAGGCCGCGAGTGGAAACCCCATCAGATTCGAACCAAAGGGCTTGGAGACTTTGTGAAATTTGACTCTTGGCGCCTTCTCTAAAATGGTGTCGGCCCGGTGGCCGATCAGATGGAGTTCGAATTTTCCACGATCGGACAACCAGCGCGCCAGCGCCCAATTGGCTGCGTCCATGCCACCAAAAGGCATGAAATCTCCAGTGACCAAAACCACCGGGAGGTGCGCGTTCAAATCGACTCAACGGGACGTGTGTGGGCCTGGCTTGATGGCAACGGCCTGGAGGTGCAAGAACAGCGAAGAAACCCACGAGGACGGCAGACTCTCCAACAAATAAAAACCCAGAAAACAGGGCCTCATGCGGTTGCGAATCAAGGCTCGGAAGCCCGTGACCGGAGGAATTTCTTCGGGGGCGCCCTGCCCGACTCGGATCTGATCGAAACCGGCGTTTCGGAGCGCGAGCTCAAGGGCACGAGGATTGAAGTGGTTCACGTGCACGAGATTGTCTGCCAGGGTGGCTCGGTAACCGGGTACCAGCCTGGATTTCCATGTCTCCTTGAGGTGCTGAGCGCGACCGTTCGGGACTTTCACGACCAGGCAGCCGCCCTCTTCCAACAGGGCATGCAGCGTGCGAAGCAATTCCACCGGCCGGGGGATATGTTCCAACACGTCGATTAAAGTGACCACGCGATAGCGCTCGCCGGAACCCGCGAGTTGCTGGGCGTTCCTGTGATGGACTTTGAGCCCGGTCACCGACTCCGCGTAAGCTCGAGTCTTAGGATTCAGCTCAATTCCCTCGCATTGCCATCCTTGCTCTCGTGCCAGAAAAAGCAAGCGCCCCACGTGGGCTCCCACATCCAGGAACCGCGCTGGTTTCCCGGCGCCGCATCCATTGGAGCTTTTTCGGACGGCCTCGAGCGTGCGCTTGAAGATCAGATCCTTGGCGCCATTTCGGAACTCGCTGACGATCCAGTCGTCCGACCAACGCTGATCGTACATGCGGTCGAAGAATTGGGGAAGCGTGGGCAGCGCCTCGGGTTGGCCGAACCCGCAGCTCACGCATCGATGAAGAGCCAGAGTGAGGTCCCGATATCGGGCCAGCTCAGGGTCCTGGCTTTCATAGATCGCCAGATCCATCCTGAGGCGGTGGTAAGGGACAAAAGCAGTTCCCCCGCAGATCCAGCACGCGATGACCCGCTCGAACAGTGTGATGTCGAGAGAATTCGAGGGCATGCTTTCAGCGGCTCCTTCCGGCCGATCCAAAATCGTCCGAATGCGCCAAGCCTTCGGTCGGTGGCATCTCGTGAGCACGTCCTCTTTCGACACCAAAAAGCGCGCCCAAGAGGAACCAGAACTGAAGCCCGACTTGGGTCGCAAAAGCCGGGAAACTCAAGCAGTGAAGCACGACACCGGCCGAGGCGGCGACGACGATCATGGCCAGGTTGCGAGTTTGGAGGTCTTGGGAAGAAAGCGCCATCCCGACCGCGTGGCGCATGCTTAGGAACCGTGCAGAAATTAATTCCGATTTTGGTCGGGAGAAAGTGTGTAGTTCCAGACGGGTAGAACGGAGTGGGTTTTGAGGTTGAGGAGACGCATTTGGGTATTGGAAACCTTTTGGGCGGTGGGAAAGGACCGC